>ERZ773228.452-NODE-452-length-49636-cov-17.995845_pt1 | contig 49636 bp, 73 predicted proteins | sample MGYA00580524_ERZ773228 | MGnify/ENA primary metagenome ERZ773228 (study PRJEB29015, sample SAMEA2737768) | human gut metagenome | biome: human gut; feature: human-associated habitat; material: faeces | place: China | collected 2012 ... | reverse complement strand
CACCAGCACCGAATTCTTTAAGGCGCATAACTGATTCGTTGTTCCGCCCGCCAGCCGCGATCGCAATGATGAGCCACTGCTTAGAATTGAACTTATAAATGGTTAACCCGATGGAAGCAAGAGCCGCTATTACGACCGAAAAGAACGTAATGGCTGATTCGCTGATATCGTCTTCCGCCTGGCTGATTTCCTCCGCCGTGGCGTCAAATTTAAGGCGGTCTAATCGATCGCGCATCTCGACGACAAGTTCGGTTGTTGCGTCCTGCATTGAGCGGGATAAATCCCGCTCGCTTGCTTCAGGATAACGCCAGTTTGGGATTCTGCCGTTAACTTTCATCATCTGCCTCCGTGTTGTTTAAGATCTCTTCGCTTTGCGGCTTCCCTGAACCAGTGGTGCGATCGGGGAGTTTTTTCTGTTTCGGCGCGTTGGCTTTTAGCTTCAGTTCTGGAATCAACGCCGACAGAGTATCACGCGCTTCGTTGGCGTCAATAACCTGGTCGGTAACGAGGCCGCGAGCCGCGTTGGCGTTCTTCTGGAAGATATCCGCTTTCTCCGCGTCGGTAGGCAGCGACAACGGTTCGAACTCGACGCTGTATTCCTCCTCCGTTACGATGAACTGTAACAGGAATTCTAACAGCGGCTTATAATCGTCATTGCGCTTTCGGTCAACCAGTTTATAGAACGTCTGTAGCGCCGTGTTCTGGCTTGCGCTTACGCCACCAGTGTTTTTGTTTTTTAGCACGATCTCGTGAATGCCTGACAGGGCGACAATCCGATCCATTTTAGCGGAAAGGAATTCAGGGATGCCAGTAATATCAGAGTTGATAACGGTGTACTCTTCATCGGTGGCATCAATGCCGATCGTGTTTCCGACGCCGGAATTAGCATCAACCTGCGCCATGCGCAACCTGGCGGCATACTCGCCTTCTTTGTCGTCGCAGATTAGCGCCAGGCCTTTCGCCTTCCATACGCCCTGCTGCTTGCGCTTCAGTAGCTGCGTTGCCAGATATTCCGAATAGTCATAGTCAAGAATCGCTTTAATGATCGACTTGTTCAGCACCGAACCACCAGCGCCCTTGTTTAGCTGGCGCACCTTATTGGTTACTCGCTCGCCGTCGATGTAATGCATACGGGTATAATGCACCTTGAACGGTTGACCGCCGTTTAGCGGCTTCACCTCGTACATTTTAGGCTTTCCGAATCGTGGGCTTCGTGGGCTGGTTTCCTCCTCTGCGACGGAAACGGAATCATGGTCGTAAACAACGATAGATTCGAGTGGCTTACCACGCTTCGCTGCCGAAGTCAACGCGCGACCATCGTTAACCATCGCCAGGACGTAGGAGCCACCATACAGCCGCGCCCAGCAAAGAGCATCGGTGATTTGCGGCTCCAGATTTAACCCGTCCCATTCTGATTGAAACTTGGTGTTATCTGAAATGCCGTTTAGCTGGAATCCGGGAGCGACCATCTCTTCCGGAATCACGTCAACGATTTTCTTCGCCATGCCGTTTTCATGATAGAACTCTTCAACCTGCGACATTGTTCCAAATCTAGCCGCGATAGACGCGAGGGTTGACGCATAACCAGCGCCACCATTAAAGATTTGATTATAGTCGTCCATCTTAATGTTATTCATATTTCAACCTTGTTTAAGTGTGGGCCGTCAGGCCCACATTATGTATTAGCGACCCAGCTTTTTCAATCCCGCAAGGCGTTTCATTCGCTCCACAGGATCGTCGCTCAGGTTCATTTCCAGGTTTGCGGCGTCAAACACGTTGTCGCAAATATCATCGTGTGGATGAGAATCGTCATATGTAAACGCGCTCATCTCCGCCTCAAGCTCTGCAACGAATGGGTGATTGTCCGGCAGCACGACACGCCCACCCTTGATGATTGGTTGCGCATCCATAGCGCGAGTGACCTTATCTTTATCGCGCTGCACCGGGACGATCTCGCCCATGCCGTTTACCGCCTTCGTTAAATCCTGGATTAGACCCGTACCGCTCGCCTTGTCTTCGATGTAGATCCGGCGAAGGTTTCCGCACTCCTTGTTCCGACGCCAGCACTGCTTGATGAATGCTTCGGCCTGCACGCGGAGATCTGGCGCTTCCCACTTGCCGCGAATACCGTCAATGAAGTAGACGCGATCCCGGTACTTGCCCCAATAGCACATTACGGAGTAGTCGTTTAGCTCCTTGACCTTCTGCGCGGTGTCCGCCGTGATGAACGTATATTCGAACTTGTCCGGGCGCGGCTCGTGCGCCTTGTCGGAATCGCCGTAATAGCGCCACCACTCCGACTTGAACACGTTACCACCCAGGGCGATTGGCTCCTGCTGATACTGCGAAAGGAACGTATAAAGATCGGCTTCGCGTAGCGCAACCAGGTTCTCGATTGATTCGTTCTCCTCCCAAAATGACCAGTATTCCACGCCGTCAATGACCACAGACGGGCCAGAAAGCACGTCGCGTTCGAACTCAGGTCGCAACCAGTCAGGGAGTGACTCGCCATATTCACGCGTAACCATCGCCGGAATAACAATGCGATCGAAGTCGATGGCCATCCCTCCGCTCATCATGAACCAGGTTGCATCCTGCGCGTGCAATCGCTGCTGCACGGAAAGGATTGGCGTTTCGTCGCCCTTCTTCTTCTTCGCTCGACGGGATCGAATGGTGTTTTTCAGTAGTACGTGGTTTTTCTCACGCTTCACCTTCGAGAACATGTCATCGGGTTTGTCGATATCATCCAGCGCGATAAGGCCGCTGAATCCCGGCGTCATGTACCCGCCACGCTTACCGACGATTTGGCCGCCGGACGAACGGGAGACCATTTCCAGCCTTACGCGGTCGTTATCGTCCATAACCTGAAATTCATCGATCTGCTTGCGCCCGAACTTTGATGGCCATAGCTCCTGCCACTCGCCAGAAGAGAAAATCTTAATCACGCGATCCGAGTTGCCTTTTGACAGGGCGTCACCCTGCGAGATCTGAAGGTTTCGAACCTTGCGGCATTTAAGATACGCATACGGCGCGAGGTGGATTGAAAACACCTCCGTCTTTGTGGAGCCTGGCGCAACGTTAACGATCGTGCTCTTGCGCTTCCCGGCGATAATTTCATCAACCGTGTGGCAAAAGTAGGAGTGATGCCAGTTCCACATTAGCTTTTCGCCCTGAATGATCTGGAACCAGATCTTCAGGAATAGGGAAAAGTTGCGCGTACTCAGCGCCTTAATTGCCAGCTTATCGGCTGGCGACAGGTCTTCCCAAATGATCATTTCGTTCATATCTGACCCTTACAGCTTATCAAGAATATTGTTCACTGCCTTCTCCAGCTTCTCTTCGGTGATCTCGTTCTTATCCCCGGCGATAGCGTCGATGTTCAGCACTGGCGGCTTATCGATCCCCATCTCTTTTCCGACGAAAGAAGCGTTAATCATGCCGACGGCAGCAAGCTGAAATTTCTGCTCATAGATCACGGAGTCGATGAACTCCATGACGGGAGCATAGTTGGGATCGTGACGGTAGCGCCCAAGCGTTGACTGGTTCACGCCGCAAAATAGGCTTAACCCTGTGAGCGTAAAAATGCGCGGCTTGTTCACGCCCCACTCGTTAACGTCGCCCTGGAACGTTGCCGTCTCCGCAGCCTTGATTGCATTATCTTCTGCCCACTGAAAGTAACGTTTGGCGATATCAAAAAATTGTTCCGGCGTCATCTCTGCCGTGCGCCCCAGCACTACGCCGAACTCCTTTTCATATAGCGCTTTAAAGTTGCCTGCAAAGTGCGATTTCGTTACGCGTTTTCTACGTTCTTCAGACATTTTCTATCCTCCTTCTATGTTGACTTGCGAGTATATCAGATTGCGGGCATAAAAAAACCCGCCGAAGCGGGTTGTTGTATCATATCAGTTTGTTTCGCCGATTCAGCGTTTTCTGGAGTTTCACGAACGGCTCGCAGTCAACATACGGAAGCGGCGAAAAAGCAATTCGTTTTGCGATACCATCCGGATCGCCAATTTTTTCCCAACGTGCTGTTTTCTTATTGTAGAACATGGCGGCGAAGGTGCCTTCATGTACCCGCTTTGAAAGTCGCTCGACAAGGTGAGCCGCGCCAACATGATAGCCTATGAACAGCATTAACAGTGCAATAAACAGAGTTAACATTGATTGATTTCCCTTATGTAGTTGATGTTGATTTTGTGAGTATCCAGATTAACGCCGGATCTCTTTTTTGCTTTCTCCACCGCGTCGGCGGTGTCGTTCGCCTCAAGTGTCATGCTGAACTCTTGAATGCAGGATTTGCAAAAACCACCCATTTTTCTTGCTGTGAGCATGATTTTATATTGCATCATAACCCCTATGTAAACGCCCCTAACCGGGGCCAGGCTTGCGGATATTTACCGCCTCTTGTGTCTACGTGGTTCAAGTTACCCGGTCAGCGCGATTGCGTCAATAGGTCACTGAATCGTTTGCTTGTTTTTTATTCATACTCACCATCCCTGCGACCGAATCGGCCCTCCAGGTAGCCAGCTATCCAGATAAACTGCCCACGAGTAACCAGCGTGTTGATTTGCGACCAGTGTTTGTCGATCATCTTCGCGGCGACCTGATCGTAGGTCTTTTTATCCTTCTTGATGGCATCTTTGGTTTCTGTGGCCATCTGCTTTGCCACTTGCTTCACGGCGTTATACTGCGCTTCATTCAGTCCGAACATTTGGCCTTCTCCCATTCTACCCAGGTTCCGCGAGCAATGAACACTTCAACCCGCAGCGGACTATTGAAGTTTTTGTAGATGAAGATGAACCCTTTTCTGCTGTCCGTCTCCACCTGCGTAACCGGGAACGCCAGCGGCTTGATTTCGTCGACAGACTCACTCATACAGATACCTGTAATCGTTGCGCCAATCGGCATATCTTCGACTTTTGAGTATTCAGGCATACAATCGCACTCCTTAAATTTGCGCCCGCCAGAATGGCTTACAGGCGCTTTAAACGGTATTCGATTTCGTTAATTTTTTACGTGGTGGCAAGGTTCGCCATCTTTGACCTCGCCCCACGCCCGGCGCTTGTTCCGCTCCAGCTTTTCCGCCACCGCTTCAGCCAACTGCTCATCGCTGAATCCGGCGCGGCGGGTTGCATCCCATACCAACATGAGGATATCGGCGAACTCGCTAATGTCATCAGGCGCTTCTGCGGCCTCAATCGCCTCTTTCGCCAGGTGTTTGAGCGGCCCGACTGGCCCAACGTCGCCAAACTGGCGATCCGACCATTCCGCGTGCTACTCCCGAATATTGGTGAACGGGTCTACCTTCACTTCCGGCTCCGCCCGCAGGCATTGAAAGTCGCTACACGTCTTCGGGTTGTGCTGCATCTCACGCAGGCTCGCTAAAGCGCCGTTGATATCCATGCCTTCCGGCCAGTTCACCTTGAACGCTTCAGGCTTGCGGAAATACTCGACAAGATCACCACCAAGAACGGTTTGCTGCATAATCGCCTGCTCTTTGGTGTCACAGATGAGGCGGCGCGATTTGCGCCCCTCGTTGGTTCCGATAGTGTAGGTCAGCACCCAAATTTTGTTGCTCATTCTTCGATCACCTTATATTCGCCTTCGTTAAGCTCGAACCAGTCTGACGGTTTGACCTCGCCGAACTCCTCAGAGTTATAATGCTTGCCAGCCTGCGCCCAAAGGAATCCGCCTTCGTATGCCTCGCAGGTGAAGCGGTCGCCTTCTTTGATTCCCGCCCACTCTGCTAAAGTTGGTTCATCTTCGGCGTTGCGGATGTTCGGGTTAATGATCTCGACCACCACAAGGCCCAGGAATTTTTCAGTTTTTGACGGGTAAGGGATTTGCATCTTGTTAGCTCCTGATTGGTTTGCTTCAATAAGGCCACTATATCAAATGGCCTTTCGGAAGTTTTAGCAATTCGTGCTATTTTGCGGGCTATCCATTTTGGCACCCAAGCGCCATCTTACCACTTAAAATTGCGGGAAATGATCACGCTGCCAACGGCGGAAAGTGTAATCCAGGGCCAGCACAACACAGGATAAAGATCGTCTTTGTCATTGGAATCAGCAGATTTCAGGAAGGCTCGCATGAGTAAACAGCCACACGCATACAGGGCCAGAACAAGAACCGCCAGGGCAATAATTGCGTAAATCATGATGTTTTTCCTTGTCTTTGGTGGGGTAGCCATGCAGCAACCCCGGTTAGTGTTTGTGGTTCGTGCTATTGCTGGAGCTTTGCGAAGGCGTCGGCCATCATGCGCAAAACTCGCGCGTGATCTTCAACGTCATAGCCAGATTCGCTGCGCATGATTTCCAGAACCTTCTCGATCTTGGCGTGCGCCGCCTGAAGTTCACCAGTCAGGAAAGCAACCTGTTTTTCAAGCTCCGCGATTCGTGAGAATGGTTCGCGCATGAATGATTCGCACGAGGCATCACTCAGCGCCCAATCGATCCCGGCGCGAATGACGGCTTTTAATAGCGGGTCGTCGTCTTTGGCAAAGTTGTCGGACGGGATCAGGTGTATGATTTGTGTGGTGTTCATGGTTAAGCTCCATCGCTTGTTAGTGTGGGGATAGTATGCACCATCCCCGGACGTTCGTTTTAGCAATTCGTGCTATCAAAGGGCGTCTAATTCCGCCTCAATGAATTCGTACCACTCGTGGCCGTTTACGGGATCGTGTTCTGTGCCATGCAGCCAGTCCGTATGCACGGAACAGAATTCGCCGGATTTGTTGAAGTAATAGTCGGCCCATGACCGCGCCCAATCGCCTACGCCAGCGAACGTGCCGAACTTGCGGATGCAAGCATCGGTGTAACCGCGCTCCTTCGCAATGCGCTTCAGTGCGCGAACCAGCAACTTGCGCTGCGACGCCTTCGATACTTTCCGCAGGTGGAAAAGCGCGTTTTCCGGCTCTCCACCAACACGGATGGTCAAGTCTTCGTCGGTGTCCAGCGGGTTGACGATGAATTCGTTCAGGTATCCGCCACGGATTACGTGCACTGTGCCTAGCGGTTCGTGCACCTCGACGGCATCGAATACGCAGCCGATAAGGCGGCTTTCACGTTCGCGTGCCGCATTGACAACCATGAGCTTGATGGTTTTCATTAGCGGATCTCCTTCACCTGGTGGGATTCGAGAAGGTTGGTTACTTCACGGATGCCGCAGTCTTCGAATTCCTCTTCGGCCCCTGCCGCCACTCTTAACCTGGTGAACCCGGCGTCATCGTCGATTGCGACTTCAATAACCTGATCGCTCGAAAGCTCGATGTATGCACAGCCGTAGGAATTTAGTTCCTCCAGCAGTGCGATTAAATTATCGTTCATTGCGTTGCTCCTGATTGGGTTGTTTCACTTCAGTAACGCCACTTTATCAAATGACGTTACGGCAGTTTTAACAAAAAGTGCTATTCTTTTTCGCCGCTGAACGCTGCACGATATCCACGGAGAAAGCCGTTAATCTCAGAGAGGCGGCTTACCCCGATGATAATGCAAATAGTTCCGATCGCTCCAACGGCGCTACCGTCTTGCAGTAGAAGTCCGCCAATAAACAGCATCCAGTATGGTACTTTTTTCATACTTTCACCTCAAATAAAACGTTGTTTTCGTATGGCCTATTGGCGTACATTGCGATCTTTTCGTCCGGCATACGGCAGGCTGGACAGAATTCTTCGTCCTCCGTGGTTCCATGGTCGTCCTGCAAAATCCACACTTCATCAAGGCCGGGGCCGAACCTGGCGCTGTACTCGCGGCCAGGTGTGAAATAGGTGGATAGCGGCGAATAGCCAGCGTGCGTGCAAATTACTTTTACCGTTTCCATTAGTAGATCCCGTTAGTCCAAACGTAGCCGTGTTCGATTATCTCGCGCGGCTTAACCTTCTTCGGCGCTGGATTTACTCCGTCTCCGCCAGTGTAGAACCCTGTTCCATACGTGAAATGAACCTGCTTTGCGAACAGTCCGCCGCTTGCCTGGATGTAAAGGCGGTTGCGCATGGCCAGGCCCCTAAGCGTGTTGACCTGCTCGATTGGGTCGCCTTTTACCTTCGAGATCTTGCACATTACTGGCTTTTCGCCAAATTGCCCGGTTAAGCAGTGGCGATCGAAGTCTGATAAACGTATCATCCATACACCTCAAAGCTGATTTGCGAAGATATGCCAGTCGTGATCTTCTGGCGTGCGTTTCATTAGTTTGTGCGCCTTGCGTGCCATGCGCTTATAGTCGCGGGCGGTAAGTTTCGTTGGGTCGGCAACGAACGATTCGACAATCAACCCCTCGTAATGGTATTCCGGCTGCCATTCCCGATGGGTTCGCCACTCGCTGAAAGTGGTTAGCGGGAGGACGGAATGCAAGTCACTGTGAAGGTGCTCCCCTCGCTCGCCGTAATGGAAAGCTCCGCGCATTTTGCCATCATTGCCTACGTGCAAAAGGTGAATGCGGCTTTTCTTTCCTTCGAAGTTTGTTCCGACGATGGCTACAACTGCATTTTTGATGGTCTGTTTCATTGTGAATCTCCGTTGTTTGGTGTGTGGCCATTATGCCCGATCCTCTGACCGGGCGTTTAGCAAAACGTGCTATTCAGAAGCCTAGCGCCTGGCGCTCCAGGTATGCCAGGCCGGGGAAGCTGAATTTTGTTACATGGCACGAGCCGCCTACATAGCCGGAAATGCTAATGTTCCCGAACTCAATCTCAATGCTGATAATCTTCATGTCCATGCTGAAGGCGTACATTGCAAGCGCACGATGCGCCCGCGCAAGGAATTCGAATTGATTCATTTAAAGATCGCCCCTTTGATTTTGTTCCAGAAAGCGAATGGTTGACGCTGCGGTTTCAGTTCCACGATATCATGATCGTAGAATCCGCGATGTTTACCGCAAAGAATCGGCTGCACACCATCCGTTACCATGTCGCCAATAAAGAACCACTTTCCTCCATCCATGAAGTACAAGCCGTGGCATACACCAGGCGCCGCATGAGTGGCGGTATCTGGCAGGCTGTATACCCTGCCGCGAGATTTGAATTGCTGCATTGTACTGTCCCCTTGCATAATTGGGTAGTTAATCGACTTCGTGATAATTATGCCCGGCGCGTTGACCTGGCGTTTAGCTATTCGTGCTATTTCAGGGCGCGAAGGTCAATCTTCGATTTTGCCCAATCAGGAAAGCGACCCATTGACCCGATTTGGTCTAGCTTGTTTCTGGCTTTGCCCTGGTCGCTCCAGGCGTCACCCTGGTCTCCAATAATGCGAACCTCTTCGGCGGTCGACTCATATGCCCAAATCGCCCCGTCGGCATCAATGGCGATCGTGTTTGCCCAAATCGGCACGTCAATCGACCGCGCGTCGTCGGGGTCGGGAATATTAAGCTGGAAGGCAACAACCCTCCTCTTCTTGAGGGTTGCCACCACTTGCTTTCTTGACTTGATTTCGTGAATCACCTCGTTCTCCTTACATGAACATCCCGGCCAGGCGCAGGCGGTTGATGATACCGTCACGTTTGGCGCGGAGGTCGTCGTAGTAGTCTTCCAGTTGAGCATCCCATGACGGCAGGTCAAGCATTGCATTCATCTCATCGCAGACCACTTTAAGCGCGTTGAAGTTCTTCTCGACGGCGCGACGGTGGGCTGCTGCGTTCAGTTCGTTGTTGTGGTTGCCAATCATGTTTTTTGCTCCTCTGTTTCGATGGGGTAATAATAACAAATTACCCCGATCGAGTTTTAGCAAAAAGTGCTATTCGTGCTTTTTGAACTCGTGAACCTGGTTCCCGCCGGAATGGTCTTCAATATCCACTCGGTCGCAGGTCACGTAAAAGCCTCGAATGACGGTGAAGCGCCACTTGCCTAACCAGTGGAAGTATACGCCGTGCTCGCTACCCTGGACGGCTTTGGTTGATGAGTATGGGATCGGCATCCCGGCAAAGGTGCGAAGTTTTGTTGTTGCTGAAAATCGTGGCATTGCCAATCCTCCTGGCGTGAGCCGTGCTTATGGTGGGGATACAGCGCCACAGGAGCGGCGCTATTGTGATTATTTGCCATGGCGTGCAAGGTAGCGCTCTTTGAGCTTCTGCCAGTGCCAGCGCATGACGTGTTCGTTATGGTAGTTGCTGGTTGAGTATGGATTCTTCTTGCTCATCCTTATCTCCCGGTTGCTTACTTGATACGAACTTCAACGTCAATGTCGGACTGCGGCGCGAAGAGTTGGGCCTTGCCATTAACGCGAATGGTAAGGATGTTCGCCTTGCTATCTGCTGCGAGAACCAGGCGGAACTTGCCAGAAAACTTGACCATCATACCCGGCTTGACTTCGCTCATCTTGATAACCTTATCCATCTTCATCACCTCGGTTCGTTGTCGATGGGGAGATAATACCCGATCTCCCTGACCGGGTTTTTGCAAAAAGTGCTATTGCGGATAGTCGAGGCTAATGATGTTATCCGACTCATCGGCCATCATGGCCAGGACGTTCGATGCACCGATGAACTCCGGCTTCGTCACCGCTTCGCCCGTCTCGGTGATATGCTGAATGTAGGATTGAGAATCCGGGAGATATGACATTAACAGCAAGTCGGCTGTAACGCATTCCAGGGAGGTTGGATTCTCGCCGTCCGATGCACTGGCGATGGCTGCGATAACCTCCTGCTCGTCGATTGGTGTGTCGCCCATGCGCATAGGTGCCGCCGGGTCGTTTTGGTCTGGATATAGTTTCATGGTTATTCTCCTGTGATTTTGGCTTTCAGCGACATTGTGTAACCTTTGTAAAGCAGTCCTTTCGGCATCACTTCGTCAATGATGGCAAGGATTCTTTCCCGCTCAGAGATAGCGCCCTGCCGCCTGTATGCCTCAGCCTCCAGGTTTGAGCCAGTCATTGCGTCGAACTCGGTAAAGACGGAGATTAACCCCGCCCCCAGGCTCACGCGTAACACCTCGCCCGGTTCCAGTAGTTTCAGCAACGGCCTGCGGAAATGGTTGTCGACCGGGTGAACGCCGAACTTCTCCGCGAACTCCTCCGCCGTCATCTGGATACGCCGCCCGCCATCCAGGAACATGCGCCGGATCTCGGATGAGCGGTTGCCAGTGAATGTACCTTCCGACTTCGAGGCTTCCTGGCTCAGTCCGGCTGGCCTGGTGGCGTCACCAAACGTGATAGATTGCAGCCATTCATGGTAAGCGGCTTGTTTTTCTGCGTCGTACCGCATCCACTCGGACACGTCGACTTCTTCGAACTCATAGCCTTTATATTGCATTTGTGTTTCCCCCACATTTACGGCGTTTGGTAATGTTTCGGAAGGTGATAATACAGGCCGCAGGCCTTGCCGTCAAAGGGTTTCGGCGTGTTTGGTAAGATTTGCTGTCATCCCCTATATATCCATATATACATTTTTCGCGGCGGAACATCTAAAAAATTATGGCTTGCGCAAGAGGAATCCATAACCTCCCCGGAGAAATCTTACCAAACATATATATAGATAAAGAGTAATAATAATAATATGTATGTATATCATATACTTATCTATCTATTATGGGCTTATGTTGGTCAATTTTTGCGCAGATTTTAGGTAAGATGATTCCGCCCACACACTACCACACGACGTAAATGTTGGCGAAACACACCTTGCGCTTTTGCTGGCTTCGATCGGCAAATTGCGTGCATGGTGCATACATTTATGCAATTCGTTGCAAATCATGAAACACTCAAAAAATCGTTGCACAAAATGAAACAATCAAAAGCAATCATGATTCGTCAAAACTAATCACCAGGGAATCAGGTGCAATCACCATCTATTCCACTATTCCGAATCGGTGGAATAATCAGCAATCGCAGGAATAGCATTTTTTGTTAAAAACCACCCGATCGGCTTTGCTATGATGACTTCAACGAAACGAATTGAGCCAAAGGGGCTAAAGCTATGAAACTTCAACGCGAATCAATCAACCTGGGCAGCGAGTATAACGGCAAGTGGAACTTCGTTATCATGGATAGCGACGCCGACAAGATCGAAGCGGTTGAGGAAGCGTTATGCGAAATGGCCACTGGCTTCTCTGTAGGCGGCGAAGAGAAAACCTGGGGCGACTACTGCGACCAATGCCCTTGCTATGATGATGGGTATGGCTCCGGCTTCTGGATTCCGGTCGAAGATGTTCCGGCCTTCAAAGAGGCGTACAAGGCAGCGAAGAAAGCAGTGAAATAAGCACGAATTGCTAAACGCCGGGACGAAAGGCCTGGTATAGTTAACCCATTGAAACCAGTCAGGAGATTAACCATGAAAGCATTTGCGGATGTAATCGTCGGGGATAAAATTCAATATGGCGCAAGCGATTTGTTCCGTACCGTAACCGATATCGAGAAGGGTCGCGGCGTCAACGGGTTTACTGTCTTCGTGGTGCTCGACGGCGTTGCACGCTTTGCGGTTGACGCTCGCGATTGGGTTTTCTGCATCGAGAAGGGCCAGGTATGAGAAAACGGCGGGCCGGGGGGGTGGTTTGCACCTGCGATGCTTACTCCTTCCCTCATCGAATGTTCGGCGGTTCATGCAACGGGATCGCCATTGTCATTGCCAGCGTTGGCGGTGCGGAGTGCCAGCATTGCCAGCTACTGAATAACGGGGCGTGCGAGGTGCTGGCGGGTATCGAGAACCCGATCGAATGCCATTACGTCGCCGACTTCATCCACCGAAACGAGGTTAAAATATAATGCGAACAGTTACCATTTCGAACAGCTTTTCCTACATCATCGGATCGCCTGAAGAGCGTATCAAGTCAATCCGCGACAAGGCGACCAATGACGTTACCGACGCCTTCAGCGCTGCGGCTAAAGCTGCGATCACGTATTACTACGGTCGTGGCCCGGAAGAGTTCAGCGCAGAAAGCGCACCTTTCCTGGTGGTCAAAAAGGAAGGCGGTCATGTATGGCAAATCAACGACAAGCAGACTGGCGAGTTCATTTTCGGATCGGTTCCGTGCCGGGTCGGAAGCAACGATGTTACCATCCAGAAACTCGGCGATCTCGAACCTCGCGTTCAGCGCACGATCTACATTAGCCAGGATTACGCGACCTGCGTTCCGGCATAGCACGTTTTGCTAAACCAACATGGCGGGATAGTGGCATACTATCCCAACACCAACAAAACGAAGGAGCTACACAATGAACCATCCGAAGACTGATTCCATTCTCGCCGTCCTGAACGCGCATGGCCGCGTCGTTCTCCGCATGAACCGCGCCTCCGGCTTCACTCAGATCACGATCACGAAGTCGAAGGGCCGTTACATCATCGGGACGGTTCCGGGCGGTCGTCTCGTTCAGTCCTCCCTGGCTGGCGTTACGCTGACGCTGGAATCTAACAGCATGTTCATTGAGGCGTGGAAAGCATGAAAGACAAGGTTATTTACTGCATGTTCGACGGCTCCGGCATCATGGGCCTGCCGTGGGCCATCAAGGGATGCAAGGTGTACTGTTTCAATGCCGACTCAGGCGACCACGGAGAATACAGCATTCGAATGGTTCACCCCAATATCCAGTATGTTAACATTTGGATTGACAAGGATTTTGACGCGAAGCGCTTAATTCTTGGTATACCAGATCCCGACTTCATTTTTGCGTTCCCGTCATGCACGCTGTTAGCGCATAGCGGCATCAAGCACGTAAGGCAGGATAATGACGTGCTATCCGCCGCAGATGATGCGAAGATGGTCGAACGCCTGGGCAACGAGTATGGTTGCCCCTGGATGGTTGAAAATCCGGTAGGCAAATTGTCGTCACTATGGCGCAAGCCGGATTTCTATTTTCACCCGCGCGACTTCGGCGGCTATGTTTCCCCGGATGAGCCTGTTTGGCATCCAAAGATGCCCCATTGCGATAATTACACGAAGAAAACGTGCATTTGGCACGGAAACGGATTTGTCGAGCCGAAACGACTTTCCCCGCCGGATGGAGTCGATGGCGTAGACTTCTTTTGGGCCTGGAAGTTTTTGGGCGGCAGGTCGGAAAAAACAAAAATGCTGCGCTCAATTACCCCGCGAGGTTTTGCCCGCGCCGTGTTCCAGGCGAATTATCGAGAATAGCATTTTTTGCTAAAACTACCCGGCAAAAGTCGGGTAGCATTACACCCATCGAAACGCAACGGAGAAAAGCAAAATGAAAATACTCCTCGTGATACTGTCAACGGCCCTGTCTATGACTGGCGCGGGTGGTTTTATCTTTTCCATCATGATGTTAGTTTCTGCTGGCATTATTGATATTTACCATCACAAAACAATGATTGATTTAAGGGTGAATCGCATTATCAGCGAAATAGAAAGCGCCTGCGAAACAATCAAAATAAGGGTGATTGAAAAATGATATCTCAAAAGCTCGCCGAAGTATGCCGCGAAGTTCTCAGGATGAATAACGGCGGCGCAACCCTGACTGCGATGCAAAATAAAATTGAGTCGCACGTTGGTTTTAAGTTGGGTTGCAAAAGCAAGGCTGACTTTCTGGATCTGGTTAATCTGTATGTTGAGATGGGAGAAAGAAAATAAGATGGCGAAGTCAATCAAGATTAAATGCACGTCAAGCCGCGCTGTTAATATACATGAAAATAACCTTTATTCCGCCCGCGTCGACGATGAAGGCAACGTATCGATGATGGTATATAACAGCGCCGAAATGAAGAAGAAGCGCGTTATTTTGTCGGTCGGCGTGAGCGGTGAGTTGTTTATTGCTGGCGCTGGTGGCCCGGTGGTTGCGACGTTCATCGAACTCAAAACCAAAACGCTAAAATGCGTCGGCCTTGACCATAGCAACCCGATGAAAAAATCCTTCAGCGTCGGCAAGCGCTACCAGGTGGAAAGCGGTCGTGCGCTCGGTTCGGTTGCTGGATACATCTTCGACCGTGACGGATGCCGCTGGACGCTTTACCGCGAGGAGGTCGGCTTCAGCGTATCGGACGGAACGACGTTCGAAGCAAAATACCTGTAAAGGGTTCGGGGCCGTGCGCCCCGATAATCCAAGCGCGTTTTTCAAGCGTGTTTAGATTATCACTGGATCTCGGATTTAATACGGCTTATGATTAGCCGAACGATTAACCAATCAGGAGTAAGGGCATGTTTTTAAATGACCGCGTATCACCGCAAGATATTATCGCCATCGCAGAAAGGGAGGGTATCAGTCCTCTGCGTGTTGCGATTCGTGCGAACGGGTATCGTGACTCCGTTTCATTCTGGCCAAAGCCAAAAGATATCGACGCAAACGCGGATAAGTACCCAACGATCTCTATCGCCAACGATTATGATATTGTCGGCAAGCTGGCGCTAAATGCCGCCCGATCTGTTCAGTTCCCGGAATCATCAGCTTACATGCACTTTCTCGGAACTGTGTCCGCCGCGATGATGGGTCGCTTTTGGGTCGAGTACCACGGCAGCGAGCAACCGACAACGCTTTACGTTATCACGTCGCAGCCGCCTTCCGCTGGTAAGTCTGCAATTAACTCGCTGGCCATCGATCCTATTGTCGCCGAAGTAGAACGCATTAACGAGTCTCGCAAGAAAGAGCGTAAGAAAATCATGGCGAAGCTGTCCGCCAACAAGCAGGCGCTCAAAGGGGAGTTATCGCAATCTGATATGGTGAAACTTTTCGAAGACCGTGACGAACTTGAGGAGAAGCTAGAAAAATTGTGTGACCTAACTTTCCCGGTATCCGATACCACCCCGGAGGGTCTGGCGAAGATTAACAACCGCCAGGGGAACTTTGCCGTTATTTCCGATGAGGCGACGGCGGTTAACAGCCTGCTAGGGATCACGTATGGCAACGATGGCGGCAAGAAGACGAACAGCGAACTTGTTCTCAAAGCATGGGATAAGGGGCATGTATCGATCGCACGTTCCGACGTTAGCAACAACATGTCATTCGTTGCTTTGGGCTGTATTTGCGTAATTGCCCAGGATGAGACCATCGACGCCATCATGCAGGCTGGTTCTCGCGGGATCGGGGTATCCGAACGCTTCCTTTTGGTTCGTGAGCAAACCCGCTTGGGTGAACGCGTGTTCATCGACGAAAACGGGAATTCGACCTATGAGCCGATCGACCAGTCACTGAAGGCAGATTACTTCCGGCTGATTCACGATATTATGAGCGAGTCGAACATTAAGTTGCAGGTTACTGACGCGGCAATGCGTAGGCTGAACAAGGCCCGCCAGGAGTTAGAACCGGAGTTAGGCGACGGCGGCAAGTATTCGCATACAATGCTTCGCGGAGCGATGGGTAAGTTTGATAAGCAGGTAATGCGTCTGGCATCCGTGCTTCACACGATCCGGAACTGGCAACCAGGCGGGAAACGCTCGAAGAAGATCGACACTGCAACCATTGACGAAGCGATCATCATGTTCCATGAGTTGAGCAAAACTTACTTGTCATCGGCTGACTCTTCCGGGTTCGCTGGCGAAGGTGCGGAGATTAAAGCTGTGTATGACGTTATCGCCAGCCGTGGCAAACAGGCGAAAGGCGTTATGACCGTACAGGGCATTTATAACGCCTGCCGTAACCTGAAGATCTTCAAAGGTCAGTCCGGGGTAAGCAAAAAGATTAAGGAACGATTGTTGCCGAAGATGGAGGAGTTGGGCTTTATCTGCGTGATTGATTCCGAAGTGTTCATCAACCCGTCGTTCATGAGGTAATGAATGTTCATTCTTGACGTTTACAGGTTCTGCGAATCTCGCCGGGAATTCACCCGGCAGGATTTTGCGAAGTTCGTTTACATGCACCGCGAAGTGCCTCGACTGGCAAAAGCTGCCAACGTGTCGCAACGTATGTTCGCCTCAATGGTTTCTAAGGAGTTTTTAGCGCGAAGCTATACGAATGGATACCTTGACGGAAAAAACGGCGCTGTGTGGTGTACAGGCCCGGATAACAGGGAAATAGGATTTGATTTCCGGTCGTTAGAAGGGATGGATAGCAGATATATGTGGGAGATGATGCACATTGACCAACTCAGTGATGAACAGCTTTTCGGGAAAGCAGGTGGAAGATCTGATAACGGAGGTTCACAGGCTTGTTTGTGTGAAACAGATCACACCAGAAAATTACTTGCGTGCCGCGCTCATCTTGCTCTATCAAGGAATGGCCGCAACCAACACGGTTGAGCATGGGCTTAACGATGAAGACGGAGTAGCGCTATTGCACGTCAAGCGGTACATATAGAAAAAGGGGCATTACGCCCCTTTGTTTTTTCGTTCACGCCAAAGACCGAACACCCCGATCGCCAACATCGCCAGCCCAACACCACCAATCAGCCACGGAATCAGGCTTCCGCTTTCATCATTCCGGATCTCGATCTTGTCCGCCGTGATCTGGTTGGCGTGAATGCTGGAGGTCGTTACAGATTTCTTGTTCGACGTGTCAACCTTCCCTACCGCCGACTCCTTAAACGTGGTCTCCTGCTTGCTCGACGTGTCCGTTTTGTTCGTCACGCCAACCGCCTGTTTCACGTTCTCCGCGCCAACTTGCGCCGTCATATCAGGCTTGCTGCCCACCAGATCGGAAAGGATCGGGACGCTTGACGCGCAACCGGAAACGATGGCAACCGCCCACACGATAAAGCCGATAGCCAAAGCTCGCTGAAAGTTTAATGTGCTCATTTCAGATCCTTAATGCATAGTTGATATTCCTGAACCCGGCGATTATACAAGCCTTTTGACTTCTCCATTTTACCCGTCTTCGGGTTGCGGTAGTACGTCCATCGATATAGCTGCTCGCACGCCTCGCGCAATCGGCCCTGGTTCGTTAATTTCAGCATGGTGCTGCCAGAATATGCGCCGCCGCCAGCGTTGAACGTAAAGCTGTACATAGACGCCCTGAAGGTGTCCGGAACATTGACTTTGATTTTGCTGTCAACGGTTCGCTTCGCCACCTGGATATGCTTAGTTAAAAGCGCGTCGCACTCTGACCGGGTATAGGTTTTGCCTTTGATAACGTCCGGGCCTGTGATGCCTTCGCATACTGTCGGTACGCCAGCGATATCTGTATAAACCTTGTATTTTGTATCCTCCACTTTCGGGAGGAACGCGACCGCGATCGCCATCGCCGCCGCGAAAGTAAGCCGCGTTTTCATTCCCATTTTATTTGCTCCTAATCCTCAATGCCTCTTTAATGTCGCCAGAATCAATGGCTTCCCGGATGGCTTTTGAGTCTTTCCACTTCAGCCATGTGCCGATTGTGCCAAATAAGATCATGAAAAATAAGCCAATGGCAGCGATAATTAATTGCCCGGTTGCAGATCCCGCAAGAGCAACACCACCGCTGCTATTGGTTGCCGCGTTGATGAATTCCCGCATGATATGCAACCTCTGTTAGTTAAGTGGTGAGGTGATGATATATGCATTAGGCCAAATTAAGAACAAAAAAAAGGAAGCCTATCAAGGCTTCCAATCGTTAAGGTGGTGATAATAAAGGCATTAACTTTATAATTTTAATGCAATATCTGAAACCATATCAAGAATTTTTTGCGCGTCGTCTTCCGGCTCGCCAGTGGTCATATCAAAATCTAGTTCATGGTAAGTGTCGCAAATCAGATCCGGGCGTCGAATATGCTTGCGGCTATCACCCTCAAAGGTCATGCCGTCACGATGGAGGCGGACGACAAACACGTTAAGCGCCTCATGCGACGCGACGTGCTCCACCTCCTCATCGAATCCGCCGTCGCTGACGATGCAGTTAAACGGCGAAGTTAGCGCCGAATTGCAAAGCAACTTTCCGAACTGCTTTTTGCCCAGGGTCGGCTTGACGAAATTTTCGCTAATGTGAATCATGAATTCACGCGGAGAACGGTCGCCCAAAAAATCGCACTTCACCTCTTTGCGCTTGCGGTCGTGGTATCGGACGGCGAAGCGAGCAAAATCAGCAGACCCCAGCACAGCACGAGCAATGGCAAACATCGGCTCCTTGAAACTAAGGATCTTGTATTCCCACTTCCGCGAGATGATTTCCGCGATAGTGTCTTTTCCGATCCCCGGAGCTCCATTGAGGATAATTACATTTTTCATTTGTCTACTCCGTGAGATTTTAAATGATCTTGAATATTATCTCCGTAGTCGCATACCTGGTAAGTCGTAATACCCAGGCCGCGCAAGTGGGCAATAACATTTGGGGAATCATCCCATGCCGCAACAATGCGATCAAGTCCGATTTTGCGTAACTCCTCCTCCTTGATTACCGTGTCTTTACGGTTATCGCTGGCGCGGCGCATGATTAGACTGTCATATTTCACCCCGTAGCGGTCAAGCCAAATCATTGTTTCTGTCTTCACCTCATCGGATCGGCCAGTCAGGATAACAACCGTCATTCCGGAGCGATGAAGCGCATTCGCAACATCAATGGTACTTTGGATTGGGCTGTCGCCAATTGATGCACCATTAAATTCACTCCAACTTTCTGTAAGATGGAGATCCTTTTTCGGCAGCAGGTGCAAGCGGTGGGTTCCGTCGGAAAGCGTGCCGTCGAGATCGAAAATACAGATACACTTTTTATTCATTGGTTTATCCTCATTGGCCCCTCGCGGGGCCGTCGTGTTTACATGTTCGGGCGATAGATGAATCGACCGACTTCGCCATAGTCTTTGCTGTACAGAATCACCGCAGCCTGTCGGTATGAACGCCATCCGCCGCGTGCTGCGTAGGCATCTTTTGCGCCTAACTGGCCATGCACTTCGTCAATGCCTAACGAGTGCTCCGTTACAGTCTGGTGATGCCAGTGGCCGGAATGAGTGTAAATGTAGTCGCACTGGCCGAACTCCTTACGAAAGTCGGTAGCCATAGCGGCAAGGCGCGTTTCCGGCTTTTTCATCGTGTGGCCATGCGTATAGCCAAGCATGGTTTTACCCCACAAGGTGCGATGCAGGATCGCCGGACTAACATCAACGAAAACGCGCGGTTCATTCTCATAGAACGCCGCCAGCGCCGCGCGTAGCCAAATCATCCCGGCCTGGTCGTGGTTGCCTTCGATCACCTGCACTTCAACTTCAGCATGATTGTTAAGCAGTAGTGACACGGCTCGACGCAGCGAACGGATGGCAACATAAACAAGTTTTGCGTATCGGCTGTCCTGATCGAGAACGTGACCGCTTGCCGGGGTTACTGCGTCCAGGCCGTCACTGTGAAGGAAGTCACCGCCGACCAACAAAACCGCCTTTTGTGATTGCGGAGCCACCGAAACGGAATAATCAAAGAAGCGGTTTAGAACTTTCTCAGCCGTGCTGGTGTCATAGTTCTCGCCGCATTCATGCTTATGCGCCATCGCCCCAATATGCAGGTCGAAGATCGGGTACAGGGCAAGCTGATCTTCAATGTAGAACTTCGATTCATCCAGCGGTTGCGGTTCGGCTCGCGGCAGGTCTTCGCAGAAAGCCGACTGTGCTGCCTCCATGAGCGCGACCATGCGATCACGGTCTACTTCCGACTTAACCCACCGAACGACCTCGGAGCCGTCCGCGCGAATCATCGTCGACGTGCCTTTGACACCGAAGCCGTCCGGGATATGCTTCGCAACGTGTGCGTTTCCGTGTAGGTGTCCTTGTCGTGCAAGGCGAACGCCGCGACGTTCAACGCTTCGAATGTTCATGCCGAACTCTTCCGCGATCTCGCGGTAGGTTTTACCTTCTTCGCGGGCGGCAAGGAATTCTTCGTCTGTGATTTTAGGTGACATAATTTATCCCAATTGAATTGCATAGTTAATGATTGCGATCGTGAACAGAATCGCCGTAAATAAGATCGCAATATATCGCATTCTTCACGTCCCCGCTACTTGTAATATTTCTTCTGCTGCTTAGACTCGTGGATGAACATCTTCAGCGCGTCGGCCTCCGCACGCGTTGCCACTGCTATTCGCGTGCGCTTCACAGGGCGCTCGTGTAGATAGGTGAACTTCCCACCAAAGACAATTGATATATCTTTGATATCGAAATACTTTGAGATCTTCACGATATCATCACTTATTCCTGCTTCTTTTGCGTGCTGCCATACGGCAGCGCGACCAGTCTCTACAATCATCATTCGTCACCGTAAATGCAAAAACCATCGGCCATTTGCTCATACATGGCCACACTTTCCAGGCCGTACCCGGCGCGAAAATAAATCTCGCCAATTGCACCATCAAGGCCATTCTCTGAAGGGTTCGCAATGTAGTCGGCCATGCACAGGCGAGACAGGTTAACCAGGTGGCGCGATACAACTTGCGCTTTTGCTGGTACGATCTTGATGGTATCTGCAATGGTTTTGGTTTTCATGGCGTTTGCTCCTGATTGGTTGATGGAGTAATAATACCCGCACGCGGCGGGCATTATTTAGCAATTAGTGCTGTTTTGCGAAATACTCAGCGCCTTCATGCGATTTAAACTCAATCAATTCTCGTTCAAGAATTTCTGGCCAGTCAGCGACCGGGGTTCCGTTGTCCATGAACTCCATGTAGGTTCCGTCGATGGTGTCAGCGAAGGCTAACTTTTCCTCATCCGTACCAATGAAGCCGTACTTGTCCAGCAATTCAACAACGATCCGAAGATACTCGGAGAAAGATTCTACCTGTTCCATTTTTCAGATCCCACGTTTGCGCATACGCTTTTTAGCTAATGACGGGCAAATCTCGCTTACCGGAATGTAAAGCGTCTTTTGCTCCTCTCCCGGCTTGAGCTTGCGCATGATGAAAATAACACTTCCTTTATTGTTGTTGTCGACTGGCTTCCCGCTTAATCCATTGATGAATGCGAGGCGACCGGATCGGCTTAACTGGTTCCCGTACTCATCCTCTTCAACATCGGCAACAATCCAGATAATTTCGGCGGCCATCTTCTGCGCGTCACGGAACCATGCCGTAGAATTGTCGCCTGGTAGCAGAATGTCGATCTGGTTATCGTGCTCTATTTGCTCAATGGCTTTGAGTACGAACGGATCTGGAAACGAGTAAGGAGGATTCAGCCATACGTGCTTGTTTTTACCCCACCAGCGTTTAAGGCAATCCGTTTTTTCGTCGTAGAACTTCGGGCAAACTGCGTTGCTTTGGTCTGCGGCGGCGTCAAGATCGTAAGGGCCGTAACGCTCTTCCATGTATGCGATCAGGCTGCGATCGGTTGCCCACTTATCTCGCACAATATCCGGCGTTTTGCTCCCGGCGTATCGGTTTCCTGTTACCTGGTAAAACTTGTCGGGCCTGACGGCCTGATAGTGTCCACCAGTGGCAAGAGCGTTACCGATGAACGTTTCTAGCTCAATCTGCTCAAATGTGGTGAACGCGTCATGAGTTTCTTTGTCTGCAATATATTTTGCCATTATTATTTAACCTCGCAGGTTAATGTATGGTGAACAGTTCCAAGAGTAATATCAATGGTGTTTTCGTTGACCGTATAATAAGCGAAACCAAATGGCGTAAACAGCTTATACTTGTTGTCACCGATACCATCTATTATATCGCCAGCATTTTTGCCTTTTACAAATTTTATGTAGTCGCGCGTGACCTCGGCCGTGTCATTCCCGCAAATGTATGTTTTTGGTTTTTCGCTGCAACCAATAAGACCAATAGACAGAACAACTAAAGCCAGCATCTTTTTCATTTTCAACACTCCATTCTTCGTTTCGATGGGTAAATGATACCCGGCTTTCGCCTGGCAGTTTTAACAAAAAGTGCTATTTGATGGCATCGCAGAAAGCGATCTTGAATTGCTCGAAGCCATATGCCACGGCGGCGAATCCGCCACGACGACGAACGGCAGCAAGGAATTCCCTTTGCTCCTTGCTCACTGGCGAAGCCTGCGCCTTACCCTGGCGCTTTAGCTCAATGGCTGCGAACGGGTATTTGCCACCGAAGCCAATCAGGATCAGAATGTCGCTAACACCCTTCAGCAACCCCATTTGGTGATCGATAACCGCGCTCGCTTTGTGCTTGCTTCCCTCATTAACCGTATGCCAAAACAGATAATCAGGGTATTCGTGCCGAAGCCACGAAACGCTGTTCATCTGGTCGATTTTCTCAAGCGGGCAAGCCTTTACAGGCCCGCCGTAGTATTCGAGATAATCACCTTTATCTGTGATCATTCTGTGTCTCCAAAATCTTTGCGTGAAATAATATCTTCCTTCTTGCCGTTAACGCGATGCGTTACGCGCTTCGGCGCTCGGAAGTAATGCGCACTCTCAAGGATTTTTCGCGCATTTTTCATCCCGCCCAACTTGCCCCGCATTACCGCGTCGTCAACGTGCTGGAAGACTGCCTTTTGCCGCCATAACTTGCCGCAAATCTGATTCTCTGATTCCGGAAAGAACTTCTCCCTTGCGGTGAACCGCTCGCCGTCATGGTTAAGTAGCACGTAATTGAAGATGATCCCGGACTGATTGCGAGTCAATCCGATATCGAACCCAACAACATCATACCAGTCATTTTGCGTATAGTGCTTCCCGGTGAGATTGTCGTTGGGATCTTTAAGCTGAACCCCACAACATCTGCACTGGCGGGCAACAATGTCATTTTCAGCATAACACCCTTTTACCTTAATCTTCCCTGTTCGCTGGTCTTTCTGGTCTTCGCAGCGCTGCGATATCCAGAAATATTCGCAACGATTGCCGTTGCTGTCTTTGTGGATGCATCGGCGGGCGTACTCGCTATTTTCTCCCTTACATACCGGGCAAATTTTGGGGCCGTTCTTGCTGCTCTTGCGTCTTTGGTATTGCGCCTGCTCAAGAATCGGATCGAAATATAGCTGGCCCAAATCGTCCATAGTCCCGGCGAAGTCCCAAACCAAATGATCTTCCTTTACCCATGAGTAAGGAGGCTGTTTTTGCCAGTCTTTTAACAGTCGCATACCGCGCCCCAAAAGCTGAATAAGCAACGTAAGCGATCCGATCTTGCGCAATATCACCGAAAAATCCCAAAACGGAACGTTAACGCCAGTGGTTAGGGCCATCACCTGGAAGATGTATTTAATCTCCCCGCGATTCGCCTTATCCAAAATTTCGCCGCGTTTCTTTGAGTTGGTCTTCTCGGTAATGATCGCATACGTGGCATCTGGCGGTAGATAGCTCGCCGCCTCCTTACAATGCCGCTGGCCAGCGCAAGTAATAAGAACGCCGTTTCGAGTTTTCGCGCGTTCTACGACCCTTTGCATGATCAGCTTCGTCATTTCGCCGGATTCATGGATTTTCTTTTCCATCTTGCGCAATTCTTCCGCGCTAAAATCCTGCGTACCGTCCTGACTGGAACCGTGGAATTCTGACAGGTCATACCCTAACCCTTCGGATTCAGTATCACCAAAAATTGTCGGAACCACCGATCCGAACTCGACAAGATAGTTTGTGTTAATGTCGGTGATCTGCTCGCGCCAGAATCCGGGTTGTGTCTTATCCTCCTGCAAGATGGGAACCACCCCGCGAAACTCAGAACCTGTATAGCCGACAATGCGAAGTTCTCGGCCAGTTTTCTCCAGGCACCGCCGCATTAACTCGCAAATTACGATGGTGTACTGCGTGCGCCCGCCGCCGAATTCCACTTCGTCGAACTTTTCGTCGTATGGGTGGTCTGCATCAACCAGTTCCCCGTTCACGCGATACGGCTTATCCTTCGGCCTGCTCATGTACTCGAACGATTCATTGTTGGCGATCGCTTCCGCCAGATCTTGCCAGTCAACCTGGTGGCATTCGTCAATGGCCAGAACTGAAGGCACGTAGTCGCCAAGCATTTTAAACAGGCCATTAACCACCGTCCCTTCAGATCCGACGACGATCGGGAAGTATGCCGCCTTTGTGCCTAACCCGGCGCAATAAACGGAGTTGGGAACATCGAGGTTGCTGATCTCCTCGGAATCCTGCTTCACGATCTCGGCCTGGCGAGCAAGAACCATCATGGGTAAGTTCATTGCCTTGCACTGCGCCGCGAGCATGGCGATCATGATGGTTTTCCCGGCGGAAACCGAAGCCTTAATGTAAAAAGGATGTTCATATTTTGCGATCCGCTTCGCGGTCTCAATATACGCAACCGCCTGATACGGGTAAGGAACGATATTTCCGACGGTGAACCGCTTTTGTATTAACGGGATCTTGTCTGCGTAGGCTTCAATTTGTTGTTCAATTGTGAGCATGGGCAATCCTAATTTGTCATTAGCATAGTTGCGTGTATAATACAGGGAATATTTTATCATGTTTAACAAAAAATGCTATGAGGGTTAAATTATGGAACAAATGGCAAAGGTGGATAAGAGAACATTGAACGGCAACAACGGAACGTCGCGCGGGAAAGACAAGAAGAAACGCAAACGCCCGACTGGTTACTACGTGCTGAAAGATGAGGTTCGCGCCGGGTTGACTGCGCGGATGGAACTGGTTATTGATGCCTTCGGTGGCATCGCTGGAACGGCAAAAGAGTTGGGAGTTAGTATTCAGGTTGTTCAGCAGTGGCGTAAGCGCGGCATGATCTCAGCCGATGGCGCTTATCTCGTACACAAGAGCTACCGACGGAACAATTGCAAAGGTTTCCGCGCCTCATTCTGCCGACCTGATTTAAGATTTGACAGCAACGGCAAGCCAGTGACGCGCCGATGCGACCGCCGCGAAATGCTCCGCGTAGTCCGATAGCACAATTTGACTAAACACTAAACGCCTGCCGGGTTATCATTCTCGTGTAGGCGTTTTTTATTTGGAGGTTACGACGTGGATTTTTACGATGAAAAAGAGGTTTTGCCGTACATGGCTGGTATGTGGCGCGAAGCGTTGCAGAACATTTGCGGCATTCACTCTCGATATTTCAACGGTAAACACCAGGACTGCCCGAACTGCGGCGGCAAAGACAGATTCCGCTGGACTGACAAGTTAGAAACGCGCGGCGACGGCGGGGCATACTGCGGCGGCTGCGGCGCTGATAAGGGGATCGGCTGGTTAATGAAGTTGACCGGGCAGCCTTATAGCGAGTGCATCAACATTCTTGGACGCTATCTCGGCAAGGTTCCGCAAGAATACGTGGTTAAGAGAAACAAGCAGGTAACTCGTGACAACGGCTATGACTACGGAAAGATGGCAGACCATGAAAGAGTAGTGGCCATTTTAAACAGAACGGAGACCGTTGATAGCACGCCTGTAACGCTATATGAAGGCATCGAAAACGAGCACGTCAAATCATATCAGGTTGGCGTAAAAACTCACGAGAACGGCAGGCAGGAGCTAATTCACGCTCTACCGATGCAACTCGTTCATGAAGATGGGCCGGATGATGAGTATTGCAATATCCTGTTCATTGATGAGGAGGGCCGGGAGAAGATGTTGGCTGGCGATCTGACCTTCGGATCGGTGATAGTGACCAATCAGAGCGACGACGGTAACGGGCCGATTTACCTTGCTCGATCCTGGATTGAGGCGATGCACTTCAATATAGCCAGTTCGTTCAAGTGCGACGTTTGGGCCTGCATCATACCTTCAAACGTCGAGATCGTGGCGTACAGGTATAAAGGCAAGGGCGGAGAAGGTAAGCGAGAAATGCTGGTAGTTTGCCGTCGTGGAGATCGGGATATGCTGGCGGCTGCTGACGATCGGGATCTAAAGGTTATCGTTCCGAACGGTGACAACTTCAAGCTCGGCTTTGAGCGTAAGTTATACAAGGCATCATCACTTCTCTGATTAAATATTGACCATAATTTAGGTAAGATTGAGAAAATCAGTCTTACCTTTTTTTATGCCTTGAATTCATCAACTTAACAACTGGTCGAATCACTTTAGGTAAGATTTAGGAAGATGAATCTTACCTAAATTTTGCGCAAAATTTAACCAATTATCTACCATATATAGATAGTAAGTATATGATAAATAATAATATTATTATTATTGTTCTATCTCTCTATATTTATCTTGGTAAGATTTCTCCGGGGTACGTGTCTTTTTCCGCTGGATTTCGCGCCAGATTTTTCATGGATATTTACCTATAGGGATCTTACTATCTTACCGATTTGCATTAACTCGATGAAATGTATGGAAAAAATCACGTAAGATGCAGATTACTAAATCTTACTTAAATTTCGCTCATTTTTTAACCAATTGCGGATAGCACTTTTTGACTTGCGCCGGGAATCATCATGCGTATACTTAACGCAACGAAACCACAAATGGAGCAATATCAATGGCTGAAGCAATTTTCAGGGCATACACCAGCAGTGAATTGACAAACGAGCAATATCACGATCCTGATTCCTGGTGCGCGAAATACGTTAGCGGCTCAAGCCTCGGCGAGATTTACGCAACATCCCCGGCGCACTGGAAATACAATGCGCGTGAGGAAACAGCCGCGCTGGCGTTCGGTACTTGCTCGCATACCTGTATGCTTGAGACCGCAAAATTTAATGGCGAGTACCTGCGGGCAACGTCTCCTGGTGAAGTTAAGGATCTGATTACGTCTAAGTCGGCATTGTCTGCGAAGCTGAAAGCGTGTGGCCTGATTGGGACGTCAAATAAGGATTATCCGGAACTTCTGGAAATGGCATACCGCGCCGGGATTGACGTAAATGTTTGGTGGGCGATTGAACTATGCGACGAAAGCGCCGCGATGAACTCCGGGCGGAAGCTGGTTAAGGATGTTGATTTTGATGCCGTCGTTCAGATGCGGAGTGTTATGTTAGCCAACCCGCGACACGCCGCCTGTATCGAATCTCCTACCGCACAGCGTGAATTGTCAATCTTCGGCGAGATCTTCGGCGTCAAGGTTAAGGTTCGACTAGATCATGTTGACGTTGTTTCCGATCCAGAACTAATCAAAGAGTGGGGATTCAACCCGGATGAAGTTTTCGAGGTCGTGGTGATTACCGACTACAAAACCACGCAATCTTCCAAGCCGGACGAATTCGGGCGGCTCGCTTTCAACCTGGGTTACTATCTCAAGATGGCATTGCAGCGCGATCTGTTCGTGAAGACCTACAACGAAAAACGCCCGGTAGTTGTCAGACTGCTAACGCAGGAGAAAAAATCACCGTTCGCTCCGCTGGCGTTCACCCTGACCAGCCAGCAGATCGATATCGGTCGCAAGCAGTATCAAAGCGTGATTCACCAGTACGCGGAGTGCGTGAAGCACGACTCATGGCCATCATATGAGTCAAACGCGGCGGAAGTTGTTTTACCGACTCCTCAGTTTGTGAAATACATGTTCCCGGACGTATACGGCACAAATAGCTAAACACTGGTGCGCACTTGTGATATAGTGCGCATTACCAATCAGGAAAAGGAAACTTTATCATGCGTACATCTGAAAAATTTACCACCATCGCAGCCGCATTAATCAAGGCAAAATCTGGCTTCGTTGCCGCAAAGAAAAGCGGGAAGAACAACCATCTTGGGAACACCTATGCGAATCTTGGGGATATTCTCGACGCGATCTCCCCGGCGCTGGAGAAGAATAAAATTATGGTCATTCAATCCATGATGGATACCAGCACCGAAAAGGTTATGCACCTCGAAACGATGTTCTTGCATGAAAGCGGTGAGTTCATGGCGTTTCAGTACAACATGCCGATCAGTAAAACCGTCGAACAAGCATACGGCTCAACAACGTCTTACGCCCGACGCTATGCACTGGCCGCAGCGCTTGGAATCAAGCAGGCGGATGATGATGCAGAAATTACCAAGATGACACCTAAGGATTTCAAAAAACGCATTGACGCGTGCGAAGATCTAGAATCGCTTCGTGAGATCTATAAGCTGGCGAAACAAACGTTGACGCCTGCGGAATGGAAAATGACGGAAGACGATATCACCAAGCGCCAGGCTGAACTGAAAGTCACCCCGGCGAACGGGTTCAATCCTGGCAAGCCGCAAGAGGTTGCGAAACGGGAACCGGAAAAGGTAGAATCGAAACCTGAACCAGAAGCGCAAGATATTTCATCTTTCAACTAATTTAACCGGGCGGGAAACCGCCCCATAGGAATGACAATGCATGTTGTAACAGGTGTAATCCGAAAAGAACCGTACATCAAGGAAGGCAGCAACAATAACGGGCCGTGGAAAATGTACGCCGTAGACCTGTCGGAGCGGATGAAGATCCGCAATCGTGATGGCGAGGACGAAACAATTTACACGAACTACCGCGCCGTTTTCTTTGCCAAAGAAAACATGATTAAGTGGTACGATGAAGCGCTGCAAATGAATAAGGTGATCAGCGTCACCTGCCGGACGCTTCAGATCGTGAACCACGAGCACAACGGCACAATTTACAGCCACAACGAAATGATTATGCCGCAACTCGAATTCAGCCAGCGCGAACCAACTCAAAACGGTGGCAATCAGCAATCTGGGTGGGGTCAGCCTCAACAACCGAAGTCGCAGCAAGCTCCTAAACCGCAAAACAGCGGCGGGAATGCAGGCATGGATTTCGATGACGATATCCCGTTTTAGTTTGACAACTAAAGGAGTCGAACGGCTCCTTTTTTTTTCTTTTCATTGATGCTATTATCTGCGTTACTAAACCAACCATAGAGGACTAAAAACATGGCACTATACAGAGAAGGCAAGGCAGCTATGGCCGCAGACGGAACCGTTACCGGGACTGGTACAAAATGGCAATCATCGCTTTCGCTGATACGCCCTGGCGCGACGATTATGTTTTTGTCGTCCCCAATTCAAATGGCTGTCGTAAACAAGGTGGTCAGCGACACCGAAATTAAAGCCATTACCACAAACGGCGCTGTCGTAGCGTCTACTGACTACGCGATCCTGTTAAGCGACTCGCTGACCGTTGACGGGCTGGCGCAAGATGTTGCTGAAACTCTTCGCCACTATCAGTCACAGGAAACCGTGATCGCGGATGCGGTCGAGTTCTTCAAGAACTTTGATTTCGATTCCCTGCAAGGTCTTGCCAACCAGATTAAGCAAGATTCTGAATCTGCGGGCGCAAGCGCTACGGCTGCGGCGGCGTCTGAAGGCGCCGCAAAAACTTCAGAGACCAACGCCAAAGCGTCTGAAAACGCGGCAAAAACTTCAGAGTTTGCAGCGGAGACTGCAAGAGACCAAGTTCAGCAGATCATCAATGACGCTGGCGAACAGTCAACGCTGGTTGCGTTGGCGCAGCCAACTGGCGCTGGTAAATCTGGATTATTGCACGGCGGAACAGTGCAAAATCTGCAAACATTCCTGTCGTTTGATATGTTTAATATTGACAAGACAGGAGCAACAGACGTTACAGCACAGATTTTGTCTGTATTTAAGAAAAGCCGCGATAACAAAATACCAATTGAGCAACATGATGGTGTTTATCTAGTTAGTGGAAACGCATCTTTTTATTCATACATTGATGAGTGTGACCTTAAATTATCTGGTTGCACATTCTTATTGGCGGCTAATTTCACAGGGAGGATATACGCCACGACAAGAGGTGGGATGATCACCTATGATTCAGAATCACCGGTTGTTGGAAAAATAAACGCCGCTGCTGCAACTGACTTGTTGGCTGGTTCATCAACGCTTGATTCTCTTGGTGATGACACCACCCTAAACGATTGCTTTGTAATAATTAACTTCTCGGATGACCTGTATTGTTACAATAACACTAATACAGCGGACGGCGTTAGTATTAGAAAATATTGTCACGTGACTAGGATTTCAGCTAATGGAAGAATGGATAACGCCCTTCCATACGATGCAACAAGCGTGGTGTCTATTAAAGCTATAAAGATAATCAACCGTCGCGGCATAGTTGAGTTCCCGAATATCGATTACCGCAATGATCCATACCCAATAGCATTACAGGCATTTTATTTAACAAACACGTTTGTTTATGGCGGAAAAATCCTGAACAAACCTATAAAATCAGTAGGTAACAGGCATGTTATAGATATGCAATATGGTGGCTATCGCTGCATCGTTAAAGGTGTTTATGATCCATACCCAAGTTCAACATTTACAGACCCAACATATACAAAAAAAACTGCGTCATACACGTTCCACCACGCATGGACTTGTGGTCTTCACGTGGAGGATATTGACGCTCTAGGCTATGGTTGGGGGGCAATATCAGCAGCAGGATACATCACTGACACGACATTCGAGCGGTGTTCTGCCAATAACTTCGATTCACACGACCCAATTATTGGTCATTATCGGCTTATCGACTGCACTGTAGGTGATTCTGGCGTTGTAAATATTGGAGTCGTTGGATCTACCGTAGAATGCCATCGTGTTACATTTGAATTAGGAAGAGGAAATGCAGATCCTTACACTGGTAAAATATTTTTCCCGTCGCTTTTCCAAACAAGAACAACTTCGGGCGCCGTTTCTGACTCAAAGTTAATAGTAAGAGACTGTGTTGTTAATGGTAAGTGGAAGAACTACAACTCTTCAACCGATGGAAGGGCTGGAATCGTCCAAGCCAGCGCAGATAAGTACACCGATTTACCTTCAGGTTCACCGATGGATAAATCACCATTCTGCGAAATTGACATTGATGGACTTACCATAAATGATCCAGAAACAGCAAAAGTATTGATAAATCCTGTTTTCTCTACACGTGACGCAACTGTTTACCATCCGTTATACACAAAAATGCATAACGTAAGCTATGCTGGAGAAGAAGGTATGATTAAGTTTAATCTTGTAAACTTTCTTCCGCGACCTAGTAATACCAGCACAACAAAAGACCCAAATGTTGAGCCTGTAAGCCTTGTTGTTGATATGGATAATATTGATGTAAGAAATATAACATTTCAGCGGCCAGAATATGGATACCAGCATAACATGTTGGTAAGGATTGGTTCGCTAAAAAGAAGGAGATACCAAGCTGCACCTACTAAATTAAGAATAAGTCAGAGGGGGGTTTACAATTTATACGACCCAAATATTGAGCAAATCATAACCAATGATGGTACAAGTGAGTCAGGTCATAGGGTAGAAGTAAACCTATATGGTGGCTCGGTTAAATCAGGCGAAAACTTGCCTATAGTTACAGCTAACACAAGTTTTCTGCACAGATTTTCAGCTAAAGGAACAGATTTCGTAGGCGATTATTCAAGCTCTAATGTGACAGAGTCTAATAAGTCTTTAGCTCAATGGTGCAAACTAGATGGATGCTCGTTCTTTGATTACACTAATGGTGCGTTTGTTTCAAACCTGCTTATATGGAGCGGATCAGTAACTGGCGAGTTAAAACCAGTAGAACTGTATGTAGCCAAAGGTAACAACATAACAACAGTACAAACTCAATCTGATATTTCATATTTTGACACGTTCAAGTTATCATACCATGGCTCAGGACGTTTGTGCAGGGCTGTTTCTACAGGAGGTACTGCTTCAGCAGAAAACACCAGAACTGGTACTGTGAGCATCAATGTTAATGGAACTGAATATAGTGGAGCATGTAGCACGCAAATGAATATGTTTTCAAGTTACTTACAGGTTGGAACAAGAGATTCTCAGGCTTATATAGCTGGGATATACTCACAACTAACGATGATATCTTTGTCTGTTTCTTAACCTACAAAAATCATTGCTTGTTAATATGTTGAATATTCAACAACTCACAACAACTACGGCCTTCAACGGTTAGCGCAGGCCAAAAAGTAGGGTTTGATAAAACAAAATCAACATTGTTGCGATATGACATATCAAGCATATCAAGACAACAAAAGAAAAAAAGGGGCCATACGGCCCCTTTCTTTTTAGCATCTAATAACTTAAATGCACCCTCCTTATTGTCCGAAGGAACCATTGTTGCTTCGGAATGCTGTCACAACAATATTACCTACTGTCACCTCACTTTGCTGTGGTCCGAAACTTTCACCTCTTAGTGAGATCCCGATCCTGCTGTTACTCGCAGGAATGTTAACGGTGAACGATTGCGGAATATCCACAAGGCCACGCGCTTTCTCCCGCATATCAACAACGACACGCCTTGTGCTCTGCACTCCGTTAATGTTGAACGTTAGAACTACAAAAAAGTCATTTCTCTGGTCTGCTACACCTCCACTATAGGAATTGCATCGAACAGTACAGTTCAGCGTGATTGTCATCGGGTAGCCGCTGTTCTGATACCATGCGTTCATAGTTCCAGAACCTTCGCCACCCTTAATCGTGAAGCCATTAAATGAAGCGGAAGTTGCAATATCACCAATGAACCTGTCTGCCTGTACTGTACCCTTAAAGATACCATCAGTCGCGTAGATCGTGCCTCGAACAGTAGTGTTCTGGAATTCAGAACCACCATTCTTGTTAATCATCCACCCTTGCTGCCCGGCGATGTAGTTGTTTGACTGAATGACGTTACCGATCTTCGCGTTGGTAATCGAACCGTCCTGAATAAGCGCGTTATTCATGAAAACCTGGTCATTCTGCACAACAAACGGTAGCGTGTAATCACCGGATGCCGCATTGCGGATAATTGCAAATCTATCAGCAATAAACAGCACTTGCGAAACAACGCTTCCACCCCTTGCGGTAAGCTGTAGGGCCATCCCGGAATTGTATTCCTGTCCGTTGTACGTCAAGCCTAACCTCATAGTGTACATGGAACCGACGCCATTAACGTTTGCCCACGAGTCGAGTTTCTGATCTAGCGCTGCGGAGTTTTGCCCGATTTTGGCATCTAGTGCCGCCTCAGATGTTGCCCGCGCCTCGCTTTCATTTGCAATTGCCTGATTAACCTGCGTAAAACCAGCGTTCATGGTTGTTTTTACGCCGTCAATATCAGCCGCAAAATCTGCCTGCAACTTGCCGATCTGCGTCGCTCGTGTCTCGCTCTCATCCGCCAGCGCTTCATTAAGGATCGTGATCTGCGACGTGATATCTTCATCAATCTGCGCTTTAAGCTGCGTAATTTCAGCCGCCCTCGCTTCTGATTCGTTGGCAATCAGCACAGTGGTATGCGCGATCTCTGCCTTACGCTTACCGTTCTCCTTCGTCATTTTCCTAACGTCAGCATCATTCGCCAAAGCGTTCTGAATGATGCTATTCGCGTAGTCATTGAGTTTTGCCGCGCTATCCTGCGCACTCTCCTGAAGCTCCTTCATCGCGTCGCTGTCCAGGATTTCATCCAGAATCGCATCCGTGATGATGTTAACATCTGTCGACGACATACCGCGAGCGTAATCAGTCCAAGGTGAAACGTTGCCGATCCTGTCGACACTTCGCGCCTTATACCAGTTCACGTAGCCAGCGGGCAGAATTGAATGCCAGTATTCAGAAGCCGGGTAAGGAATCAGGGTAAGCAGGCTTGCATCCTGATCGGTTCCGCTTTGCGACTGGTAAAGTTCAATGTATGCCGTGTCTTCCGCCCCTTCCGGCATAGCCCACTTAACTCGAATGCCGAAGATCTCATTGTCCGACGCAAAAAGGTTAATCGGGCCTTTTGGCGCTCCGACTTTCCCGGTCAGTGTGGCGGTTGCCAACGCAGACCACGGAGACGCTACATTCCCGCCGCTAATGCACCTAACGCGGGCCTGGTACTCGCCAGCATAGATTCCTTCGATATCAACCTGCGTTGTCGCCGTTCGCGGAACGTTGTTCCAGTTACCTCCATCCTTGCGCCATTGCACCTCGTACAGTTTTGCATACTGCACGGCAGACCAGCCGATCACCATCGTTTCGACGCTCATTCCCTGAACAATGCGAGAAAACGAGCTAATCGTTAAGTCTTTCGGGGCGCCCATTGAATCCGGGTCGACAACCGAAGTTGGTCGGCCATCGGTAATTACCCCATTGTCGATCGCGTCATACTTGTTCGGATCGTACTGCGTAGCCGTGATGGCAAAGGTGAATTCGTCGTCATCACTACCCTTTTCAATCCGGGTTACTACATACTGTTCCGCTGCAAGCTGATCGCTCTCGATCAGGAATACACTGTCCGGCGCAACGTCAAAATTAAATCCCACGTTTAGCGTTAGGGTTTTACCGTCCGCCGAAACGCTGGCGATTGTGCGGCGCACAGGCTTTCCGTCGTCGGTATTCAGGATCAGAGTGTCGCCAGCCTTCGCGTCGCAGCGGTAGGCCAGGAACACTTGCACGCCAGACACTTCCATAACGCGGCCTGATAGCACCAGGTTAAAGGCCGATTGCCAGTGCGGATCTGCAACGTAAATAACATCGCCGCAAGAAGGAATCATACCTTCCAGGCCAGTAGAAAACGAAACGGTTGTGGCGCTTAGGTTCGTTTGCAGAATCCAACGCCCACGGCGGTTCGCCTCCGTCCTTCTGGTGCACCCGATCGCTGTAATGCTCGTTGGGTTGTGGCCAAATCGCATGGCTGCATCCGGGTTGAAAACTGGTTCAACATCCTGTTCGTACTGGTTTTCTTCGTCGTCGAACATGACGTTGCACGACGTATACATCGTCTTTTCGCTTGGGAACGTCCGAACGAAAACGCCGTCAACGACGTTATCAGCCGTGAACAGGTATACCGGATCGCGCGGCTTGTCGACGATAATCGATAGGCTTTCACCGTTGTAGAACGTCATTCCACGGAACGCGGAACAAATATCCCTTACTAACTGGAACGCCTCGACCTGCGACTGAACAATTACATCCATCAAATAGCGAGGCTCCATCCCGCCGCGATTGTCAGGAACAAGTTCATCACAGTATTGAGCCACCTCATACAGCGACCACTTGTCAACCGGGATGCCAAGTTCGCGCTGGTCTAAACCATAGCGCTGATTCATGATCAGGTCATAAAGCACCCATGCCGGGTTATTGCTCCACGCCCACTTAAAAACACCGTCCCACGTCCCGGAGTATGTGCGATTAATCGGATCGTAATTACTCGGAACCTGAATAATTTTCCATTTCTTTTTGAGTGAGATGGTGGGAATCTGGTTCTGGAACAGATCGCTATCGAACTCAACGTAAAGCATGGCCGTTAACGGGTAGCGGAATTTTGCGTCAATAACTTCAGCGTAGGATTGAACCTGGAAGGCATCGACAACCTTCACCCCGTCAGAGTCCGGCGTTACTCGGCTCACGCGGATAAGCACCTGCGACGTGAAGTTTTGCGGCAGGTTAACGCGAATGCTCCGATCGTAACCGCCAGTCGTGTTCTTGCCGTCAATCTTGCCAGTTAGGTAGGTCTGATAACTTGCACCATCTACCGCCATCTCGATCTTGTACTCAACAACCGATCCGACCATATCGCCGTTATCTTTTTGCTTCAGTACGCGCGGCCATAACAGGCGAAAGCGAATAGCAGACAGATTTTTGTTCGATACGGTAAGCGTATAAGGCGTGTTGTGAGTGACTTCACGAGCAACCTGAAACTCAGCGCTTGATTCGCTGAAGCCCTGGATGTAGTCCTGCGTTTGTGTGCCTGGGCGGAACTCTGCAATCACGCCCTCATAGTTGAATGTTCCATCCTCGTTCTGAACCGGGACGCCGCCAAAATGCAACTGCTTCAAGCTGAAGTCGTTAACCACCTCGCCATCTGAAACAGCAAGCAACAACTTGATCTTATCTTTTGAGATCAGGTTATCTGGCATTTCTACCGGGGTACGCGGAGCACTTGAGCCACCCTTGCGGGCCTTGATATTAGTCATCGTTTAGCCTCCTGTGAATAGTCTCGCAATTGTACACGACAAAAAGCCCGGAGGCTATGCCCCCAGGCTAAAAAGCGAATGGCTTAATTAGTTGTTGTCTTCTGCGTAAGATCCCGAACCGAACAACGCACCGCCAGCCAATCTGTAACCGTATGGCAATTGGATTGGATATCCAGCCGCCGTGGTGTTAATCGGCCCGCCGAACGCATACGATGGTTTATTCTCAGGTGATTCGCTCGCCCGCATATTGCCGCCCATCTGCGGAGCAATCATCTGCATTACGCCACCCAAAACCATTGAGCCACCAGCCATAAATGCAGCAGATGAAAAAGCGCCCATCTCGGCCAATGCCGCGCCGCCAGTGTAGAACGCTGCGACCATAATCGCTGCGCCGATAACGATCTGCAACAACCCGCCGTTCTTTCTGGCTTTTGGGATCGGTATGATTCTAATCTCCTTTGCCACGGAGAAAGTCGAAAAGTCGTTTGTGCTGATTGGTTTTCCGTCTGCGATGATGCCGAAGCGCATGTTTGAACCAACTTTGCTCTGCATGAACGGCTTAAACCCTTCAACCTGGTAAGACAGCGCCCGGATACATTCAGCAACCGAATCAACCGCAAGTTTGTGGAATACTCCGAACCGACGCCCAAGGGAACCAGAAAGTTTAATCGTCTTTGTATGTGATGCCATGTTTAAGCTCCTTGTGCCTGCAAATTAAAACCTTATGCTGCTCGTACCATCCGGAATAGATATCCCGGCGAGACAGCTTGCCATATGCGTGATGAAGGATGTTGTTATTTCCAACGTAAATCCCCGCGTGATTCCACTTCTCCGCCTGAATCTGGAAGATGATCATATCACCAACTTCAGGCTCGCCAGTGTTTTCAATGAATCCGTCCTCTTGCCAGTAATCCTGGTAAAGATTCTCTTCATATTCCGGCTTCCACCATTCGAACGGCAATCGCCGATCTTTTAGTGTGACGCCGTGGCGCTTGTGAAAATCCATGATTAGGCCATAGCAATCGTAAGCGCCCAAAGCCCAAGGGCGACCAATCAGCGGACGGCGTTTCGGCTCAATGATTCGCATATCACCTTCCGGGATGGAGACGATAACCCACGATAAGCCAGACTCATCACAGAAGCATAAATCTGTGGCGCTCGGAATTGTTGTTGCCCCGTCGCCAGTGTGAGAATGAACGAACGCGATCGGCTCGCCATCCATTGCCGCCATCGCATACTGCGTTTCGTCCGGCATTGATTCGTTCTCAGGATCTGGCGAAACGTTATCGAGTCGGTGATATTTTTGCACGCGTGATTTTTGCGTCACCAGTCCAGCGCATTCGTGCGGGTAGACTTCCTTCGCGTGCTGCATGATCTGCATTTTAATTTTCGGAGTCAACATATTAGCTACCACTCTTCAAAGTTGCTGTCGCACAACCGCCGAAACTCAACGGCTCATTACCAAAACGAAGCCTACAGGAAGAAACCAGGCCACCACAAACATCTTGCGCCGGGTCGTCAACCCTGTTACCTAACTTGTCGAAGTATCCGTTCTGCCCGTTGTAGTCGCATCCTTTGCCAGACTTGTACCACCCACGCTGCGCCCAATAGCAAACGGTTTGCGTTAGGCGGGCCGGGATCATTAATCCGTCCATATCAAACACGGATGTTAATTCGAACGTTGCCTTTTGCGGGTCAACCTTCTTAGGTCGCTCGATGTAGTAGACGAACCGCCTAAAGTCGCCCTCTTTAACGCTGCCGTCGTTTTGTAGCAATTCCTTGACCAAAACCCATACCGTAACTTTGGCTTGCATGAGGCCGTTGTAGGCGCGAATAAGAGCACTCGCTTGCGCATCAATATTGCTAACCGTCAGCGTTGGCTTTTCCACCGTGCCATCGCTCGACATTGCGATCCCGCCCAGGCCGAACGGGCGCGGGCCGTACTGCTCGCCGCGAAACGTGATCATCTTGGGCTGAAGCGTCCCGCCGTTTACCGCTGCCAAAAGCTCCTCGGTTGTATAGGCGACGTTCTCGTTATGGAATCGGTAGACCTGCCCGCCGAACTTTGTGGCGTCGATATCGATCAGCGTTAGGATCTCGCCGGGGAATAGTTTTTGTAAGCAGTTCGCAAACTCTTTTGAAACATTGGCTGTCATCGTAAGCCCTCCTCTAATTGACTCCAGATCATAGGCCAAAAAAAAGCACCCGTAAAGGGCGCTTTTTGATTATCCGGCTGAAGTGAAGCGTTCGGCGAATTCAGCCGTTACCTCAAACACCCCGCCACCCTGCGGCGCAAGGTTAACGGAGTCGGCAGTTACGACGAATACGCCCATTCTTCCATCCGGTGCCTTCCACACAAAAGGCTTTGTTACGTGCTCCTGGCAGAAGTCATAAACCGCCTGCCATTCAGAACCTCCATAAACGATCGGAACCGTCCGTCGCTTTGTGTTAATGCCGCTCGACGCCGTTTGGATATAGCCGTTTCCGAAACTGATCGAGCGAATGTTATTGGAAACGGCGACTTTTGCCGCCCCTCCTTGAATCTGCGTACACCATTTAAAGGAATCCACTACTACCTCCTCGTTTTCTCATTGACGAACTTCGCAATGCGCCCGTTTTGGCTCAATGCCTCGGTGAACATATCGTTGACGATCTGCCTTACGCCCTGCTCCATCCCCTTACTATCCTGACCGGAACCCATCGTAATGTTAATGTCACCGATAGTGAACACCATCGCAGCCGACGCCGCAACATTGCCGCCGTTGGTAATTCCAGATCCGGAACTTGCGTTACCGCCGACCAGGCCACCACTTGCATAACCGCGCATGAGTCGGTATAGGTTTTCCGGGCCTAACCTTTGCGTCGCCTCTTTGGTGAATACGAATTCCCCGCCGTGAACAACGCCTTTTGGCTCATACTTCCCACCGTCGCCAGTGTAACCGCCGCCAGAAAAGCCCTTGCTAAACATGTTGGCGAAGCTGAACGTTCCACCACCACCAAACGCGGCAGAAAGCGAGTTAAACAGCGCCATCTTGATGAGCATGTTGGTAATGTCACCGATAATGCTTCTTGCGAAGTCGCTAAAGCTGGCCTTACCAGTCATGACAAAATCAGTCAGCACGCTCGCCATGCCGTTAAATGCGTTTTTAGTGATATCCCCGATGTTGGTGTATACGTCATTAACTTCGTCGCCAATATCAGCCCACGCATGAGTAAACCCGGCCTTCCAGTTCAGCATTTGCGCATCTTGCTGTGCGTAGAATTTATCGCTTGCGGCCTGCATCGCTTTAAATCCAGGGTCACTTAAAGATCCGCCGTTGTTTTTCCAGTCAGCCGCCATCTGCGCATTGGCCCGGTATCTCTCCTGCTCCTTGCTACCCATTCCGGCGGTATCCTGTAGCGCTTTGGTTTTCTCAGCCATCTGGTTTCGATATTTGGTCGACTTGTCAAGCAAGGCGTTCAGTCGCTGCTGCTGAACAATCTGATCTCCCACGATGGCCTTTTGCTCTGCCATGTACAGGATATTCTTTTTGTTCGCCAGCATCTGCTGTTCGCTTTGGGTCAGCTTGCGCTTATGGCTTGCCTCTTCCAGCACCTGAAATTTGGCGACCGTCTCGAAGTAGTCCTTGCGCTGCTGGCTGATCTTGTCGTCAAGCCCTTTGTGCTGCTGCAAAACCTTTAGCTGCGCCTGTAGCGATAGCAGTTCAGCCTGATACTGCTCATCAATTTTAACGCCCGCGTCTGCCTGCTGCTTCCTGGCGTTGCGGTTTTTCAGGATGTTCTGTTCTTCCTGGTTAACGCGATCCTTAGTTCCACTGCTGTAGCCGCCGGAAACATCTTTGTTGTTGGCGGCATCAATGTAACCCATCTCGCCTTTTGCGATCCTTGCTTGCTGTTCCGCAATGGTTTTTGCAAGCTCTGCGGATTTGGCTTTCGAGTCCTTGATTAACTGATCCTGCTGCGCCAGAAAGTCATTTCCAAAGTCGCCCATGCCGGGAATTTTTTGCAGTGTCCGGCCAGCGTCAACGACAAACTGCGCGATCATAGCGTCGCCGTCGGTAATCAACTTTCTGATCGTGTTGATGATTGCCGATACAGTATCAACGATAAGGTTAAGCGCACCAACCGTGTGATTCCCAACCCAATCCCATGAATCAGACGCCCACTTCTTGATATCCATCCACATTTTTTCAAGAGGTGTTGCGCTGTCAGCCACATCTTTCAGCCGCTTATCCATCGTGTCAGCAAACAGTTTTGTCGCTGCGTCTGCTGCTGCCGTCTCGCCTTTAGTTTTGCGCAATGACTCAATATAGGTTAGCTGCCCCTCATTCAGGAAGTTAAACTTATCGTTAAGATCTGCAAGCCCCTTAACCGGATCTTTTAAGATCTGGTCAAAGTATCCCTTGATCTTATCGCTGCTCTCTCCTGTCTGCGCTTCCCATTCCGCCGTAGTCTTCGTAATGGTCTTAATCTGACCAATGGTGTATTTTCCAGAAGAGGCCAAAGTTGACGCGATATCCTGGATTCTCCCGGAAGTTGCGCTCGAAGTCTCGCTCAATTCATTGGCAAGATCGTTAATCTGCCCTGTGGTAGTGGCAGCATAACCACCAGTCAGCACCAGCGCATTCGCCAGATCACGCTGTGACTTCCATGCATCATAACCAGCTTTTGCAATTGCCGCGATAGCAACACCAAGAGCAAGCGCACCAATGGTTAGCGGGTTAATGAATCTGATTAGACCCCCCATCTTCTCGCCAGCCTCGGCGGTATTATTAAAGCTCTCAGCCAGATCGCTTGCGCTTTCGCTGGTTTCGTCCAGAGATTCATTAATATCAGCGCTCGTGCCAAAGATTAAATTTTTCAGCGCCTGAAATGCATTCCCTACGCCGCCAAAGCTATCCTTGATTTGCCCGCCCTGCTGAATTGCAACCATCCAGACTGGCGTACCTGAAGCAAGTGACGTTACAACGTCCGTGATCTGTGCCGGAAGCTGGCGCATTGCTGCTTGATATTGCCCGGCAGAAATGCCAGCGAGGCCCATCGCGCTCTGCTGTTTCTTTAACGCCTGCTCCTGCTGCTTCAGGGCATTAATGAACGGTGCCGCTTCTGCTGATACGCCTAATTGTGCCGCCTTCATTTCCAGCAATTCAGCGCGTGTTTTGCCTGCCGATTCTGCTTGCTGCTTCAGGCTGGCTACAAAATCACGCCCGGCGTTTGCCGCCTTCTGCTTTGCCTCCGCCTCTGCGATTGCTGCGCGACCTTCTTCGGTTAGCGCCGCCTGCTGCCGCCGGAGTTGGTTGCTAGTAGATTCGATGATAGCGCCCAGGCGGAAAAATTCCTTATCCGGAACAAGTCCAAGCGCCCACGCTTTATCAAGTTCTTCCGCCGCTTTGCGCAAGTTGGCCATTTTTGCGATCGTGGGATCGATGGCGCTTGCGATCCTGCTAAAGCTGGTTTTTGATTTTTCTGTCTCTTGCTTCTGGCGCTGCAACGCGCGGTTCATTTCCTCGGTCTGCGCCGTGGCCCGCCTTTCAGCGTCCGCAAGTGACTGTAGGCCAGCGCCCGTCTGCTGGCTTTGGTTTTTGAGTTCTGCGAGTGATCGTACCGCTTTATCAACCTGCGACACGTCAACGCCAAACGTTAGCCCAGCTACTTTATCAGCCATGTTTCGCCCCCATATGAAAAAAGCGCCCGTAGGCGCTTATTTGGATTTCTTGTAAATCTCTTTCAGGTATTCACCCTCCAGGATTTGCAAGTCAAGTAATGCCGCTTCTCGATTGTCGATTTTATACAATTCAAAGAGCATAGGCAATGTATTATAGTCAAGCCCTGTAGGGCCGTTCATCCCGATTCGCCATTGCGTTTGCATGGCCTGGAATAGCTGCCAGCTTTGGGCGGTCTGTTCATCAAAATAGATTGTTTCGAGATCTGCTTCATAGTCCGATCGCCTTAAACCGTACTCGGCAAGCTGGCGATCGGTTAGTTCAGGCTGAAGCGTGAGATAAACAGCCCGCCTTAAACTTTTGCACGGTGGCCCGCAAGCGCGGCCATGTAAGTTTGCGGCAGCGCCATGACAAATGCCGGGAAGTGTGAGCAAAGCCAGGAAATGTTTTCGTCGTTGAACTCATCATCAAGATCCCAGCCTTCGGCCATAAAGCGGATAAACTCGGCGTTACGCTTTGGCGCTTTATCTTCGCTCTCATAAAAGTCTTTCATCTCATCGGTGGAGCGGTGTTTTACGGTCATGGTGATTGTCGCTTCCTTGCCATCCGGGCAAGTGAAAGTTACGGGCAGTTTGAACGAAGGGAGATTGCCGCCGATTTGAATTTTGAACTTGGCCATTTTGTTAACTCCTGATTGGTTTGTGTTATTCGCTATTATGCACAAAAAAAGGCGAGGCACAAGCCCCGCCATTTAATTACGCGACAATCGGAAGGAAGACGTGAGAACCTTTGAGCGCAACGTTAAGCGTTACCGTCTCCATCTCGTTAACAGCCGTGGATGGAATATCATCGAAAGATGCAATTCCAGACCAGTAACGAACCTCGGAAGCTCGCGGGATATACATGTACATCGCTTTCGCCTGCTTGCTGGCGTCGGCTGAACGCAAAACCGGGTAGATCGCGTTATCGTACTCGTGCGCAAACGTGTAGTTAAGCGTCACCGCCGACTTGTAAGTAGGTTCGGATTGTTCGCGCTCATCGCCCAGGCACTGATAGTTATAGAACTGCTGTTCGTTGCCATCTTTGCCTAAATCCTGAATGCAAGGCAATTCGACCCAATCAGTGATCACGCTTACGTTACCAGTAGCCGCGCCGCCCGGATACTTGTTAGTGTCGGAGGTGTCGAACTCTTCCAGCGTTGCCACGCCTGCTGCCACTGCTTTTACGCGAGCCACCTTGTTAATAAAGTCGCCCCAGGTGCAATCGGTGAAGATCACAATATCTTTCACCTTCAGCTTGCCATCCGCCACTGTGATTTTTGGGTTTTTCGCGTCGTTGGTCATTGCGGTAAACGGAATGGCCGCACCGCGAGCCTTCTCAAAGAAGACCTTAGCACCGTTTGGTAAATGCATGTTGAATACTCCTGTTTGAATGAAAGTTTTACACCGCCATTATGCCCTTATATTTTTAGGCTGGCAAGAAATTATAAGCACCACGAATCGCCATGCGTAGCGCCACCGTCTCCATCTCGTTGACAGCAGTGTTTGGCACGTCATCAAACGATACGCTACCAGACCAATAACGAAGCTCTTTTGCTCGCGGAATGATCATGTAAGCCCCCATTAGCGTTTTGCTTTCTTCACGAGATTTCATGATCGCATACGCCGGATTTTGTGGGTCATGAGCCATAGTATACGTCATAAACAAGGCTGATTTAGTCGTCTTCTGTCGCTCCTCCCTCCCGCTGTCAAGGCACTGGTAAGTATACCAGTTTTGCTCGTTTCCTTCCTTGTCGATTGACTGCACGCAAGGCAGTTCCGCCCAGGATGAAATGCGACGAACCTTTCCTGGTGATGAAATGTAATTACCAACTGGCAAATCATTGGCTCGGTACTCAGGCCATACCCTAACCCTCGAAACATCCCCATTAACAGAGCGGATCGAGTATACATTACCCTCGATCAGCTTGTTGTCGCACTCGGTGATTACTACGATATCGCCAACACCAAAAGCGCTGACACCAGCCGCCTGATTAAGCACCAGAACATAAGTGTTTGGGATGCCAACATCAGTTGTGTCAAGCCACTTAAAATCGTACTCCCTCTCGTTGCTGGCCTCAATGAAAATCTTGCTACCGTTAGGTAGATGCATAACCGCTTTCCTCCATAGTCTCGCATCTTACTGTGAACCGAACCGGAAAGAACCAACCAGCATCATGCTTATGTACGCCGTGTACTTCTGCCCATTCGCTCACATAAACTTTATTAACAGAGTCAATGATTTTACCTTCGGGGAAATATTTTGCAACGTTTTGCGCAATGAGCCTTGCGGAGTCGGCTCCGATCCCAGGCTTAAAGATAACGTCAATCTGAACCAACCCAATATAGACTCGGCATTTTCTTGAAATGTCAACCGATCTTGAATACGCCTCGACGTAGGAGACTTTAAGGTAGGTCTCACCTCCCGCCGGGGGTCTAAAGTCAACATTATCTCCCGCGACCCTTAACCCGTTCTCGGCGGCAAATTTGGCCACTGCCGCCTTGCATTTTAACGCCATATCATAATGCATTTTTCGCCCTCGCTCGCTTGATTGCCTCAGTAACATAAACGCCCAACCGGATCGCAACAACGCCCATAACGCCATTGGGAGCCTGCCTTGAATGGCCGTATTCCAGCGCGTTCGCATAGATTAGCATGTTACTGAACCAGATCGAAGTGATCCCAGCCCCTTTTGCGTATAGTGCAATGTTGGCTTTGCCGTTCTGGATTGTCTTTTCGCCAGTTTGGTCATATGCGTTAATCGCGTAAAGCGGGGCGCGGTTAAAGGTGATTTGCCAGTTACCACGGAAGCGCCCTGTATCAACCGGAGAACGCATCACAAGGTCTCGGTGAATATCTTCACACGTAAACCTTACAACGTCTTCCAGCGCATCGCCAGCGGCCTTGCACCACGCATCAATCGCACCTGTGAACTCCCGGATCGTATAATTAGCCATAAGTCGCCACCCTGCGTAAAACTGGACGGTAGGCGACAACGGTTCCAGTTGGTTTTACAGGGCGGGCATTAACCACGCGATATCGCTCACCGTCTACTTCGATTTCGTCACCCTCCATGATTGGCACATCGTGAGTGAAAAACCCGCGCTTATCGCCAGCGAGGATGGTTTCGCCGTTAATGTCACGGTCATTTACATCCCTGATCGCGCCCTTGATTGTCGTTACCACCTCGCCAGGAATGATATCTTCCCCGGTTTCCGGATCGATTCCGCCGCCAGCGCCTTTCGTGTACTTGTTGAATACGCCGTCAGCGTCACTGAAAAACTTAATACCCGCGCTTGCGCGGGCCTGGATTTGTTTGTAGTTCATAGCGATCACCTACCAATTCCGCAGCGGCGCACGTTCCCGGCGGTAAGCAGGCCGAAGCCACCGCCTCGCATTTTTAGCATACGCCAGTACATTTTGCCCCACGGCGTAGAAAGCATTTCGTTATCGCTTGACGCCGATACGCGATCGAATGTTTGGGAAAACTCCCCGGTCAGGGTGAACGATGCCACTCGCTGCGTGTAAGATTCCAGGCTTTCGCCTTCTTGCTTCATCGCGCCATCCAAAAACATTAGGTGCATGGTCATCAATGCGATCGCCGTAACGATGGAATCTCCGAACCTGGATTTGCAAACGAACTCTTCGGCAAGCACAACCCACGCAGACAGCAGTTCATCTGGAACTTCTTTAAGCGGAGGTGCAAGGCTGCGCATTTTATCGATCACATCTTGAATTGTGTAATTCATGGTCGATCTCCTGATATGAAAAAGGACGCCGAAGCGCCCTTTGTTGGTTTTTGTTATTCCGCGCTTTTAGGCTGCACGATCTCTTTCGCTGTCGCCTTCACCGCTGCGATGTATTCGCGCGTGCGTTTCGGATTGTCGTAGAACTCGACGCGGCCTTTGAAGATTTCGTGGCGGAAGCGGTCGATCTCGCTTTCTGGCACTTCAAAAACCTGCTCATAGACGTAATTTGTGCCTTTATAGCGAATTGCACATGCACCAACGTTTTGCAGTTGAACAACCTGCTGCGCCTGTTCTGCGCTGGTGATTTCTGCGGTTTCTGCGGTTTCTGCGGTTTCTACGGTTTCTTTTTTACTGGCCATTGTTAATGCTCCATTGGTTTACTTTAGGTTTCAAATTAAAGCACATTGTAGAATGCAATGCAATAAAAAAGCGCCCGAAGGCGCTTTTGATTAAATCCCGGTGAGGATCGCAATAGTCAGCGGGCGGTACACGATGAGACCAGTGCATTTGGAGGTGCACGGAACTTTGAAATGCAGGTCTTTCGGCTGCATCGGCAGCATGTTGAACCGCTCAGGGATCTCGATGCTCATGTTCATTGGGTCTTTTTCGTATGCCAGCACGGCTTTGGTGCCTGCGCCGTCGATATCTTCCAATTCCGCCATCGCCGTAATGGTGATGTTCGGGTGGTTCTTGGTGAACCAGGTCAGATAAGAGTCGCCGCTAGTGTCCGGCATCTTTTTCGTCAGGAGACGGCGCTTAGACGGAGGAATCACGATGTTGGTCGCGTGATGGCGGCCAAGTGTGGTTTCTTCGATCATGTTAAGCTGGTCTTCCAGATCTTCGAATGCCTTTTCAGCCGCTGCTGCATCATTGCCCCAGGGAGCGCTGGCGGTCATGCGGTTAATGTTCGGCTGGTCGAAAATGCTCAAGATACCGTGAGGAGCGGAACCCTTGAACACCAGATCGTTTACGAGCGTCTCATGACCTTCGCGGGCCAGAGTTGCTTTGCGATCGCTCAGGCTTGAACCCAGCGCCGCGCCAGTTTTAATTTCGTCGATGGAAATAAACCACGCGTTACCCAGGCGGAAAACTTTCCCGGATTTCTCTTTCGCCATCGCTTCAACTGTCGGCAGATCGTCGGTGTAATCGGCGATAATTTTCGCAGAAGTTACGCCATCGAATTCGAGCCACTCAAAGCGGCGGGCGGTCGGCGAGATCTCGGTAGTTACCGGGAAAAGCTCAAGTGCGCTGGTCTGCGGGTATGCCTGCTCATACTGGCGATTCAGTAATTGAGTCATCTGCTTAACAGTCCAGATACCGTAAGCATCCAGTTTTGCGGCATCGACGCCCATGCCCTGCATTGCGACCTTAATTGCACTCTGTTCGAATGCATCTAATTTCATAGTCATCTGAAAAACTCCTGTTTGTGTATTTGGCTTAACGAAATGAAGAATATCATGAAACGTTAAACCGTCAAAGGTTTTTTTCTGGTGCAAAAATGGGGCCGAAGCCCCACCATTTATTATGCACCAGTGCCGCCGCCAGTCGCAGCCGCAGGGGCAACCGCGCCCTGAAGTACCTGGATTTTCACCAGGACGGTTCCATCTGCGTTTTTGGTGTATTCGCCAGTGTGTTTGTAGCCAGTTTTGATAACACCGGCATCACCCTTCGCTACGGTGCCATTTGCGGTAAAGGTGGCGAAAGAATCAAACACGCAATCTGCTTCAGTAACAGTTGCGTCCGCGATCGCCCAAATGCGGCCATGAGTCATAACGTTAACCGCGCTCTCATCGTCATACTTGCCTTCAGGCGAGTAGGCTTGCGAGAACTGCGCGATGCCTACAATGACGTCGCTCGCTGCTTTCGCTGGCTTAACGACCTTGTGGCCATTGGAAACTACGCCAGTGGAAGCCACCAGTACGCCAGCTTTGATATCGCCTTCAGCAACGCAAGTACCGTCGATGTTGTAAAGCGACGTATCAGCGATCTGCCCCGGAACAGCAATATCACGCTTGCGGGAATAAGAAGCTGGAATCTGTGCCATTTTGAATCTCCTGTTTATTTGGTCTGGTAGCGGCCCGAAGGCCGCAAATTATTAGCGGCGGAATTTTGCCTGCGGGTCGATGATTTCGGTGCCGTCAAGTTTCGGTAAGCCGCCTTTATCTTTCTGCTCTCCGTCTTCTTTCTTACCAAAGACTTTCGAGCGGTTGCCAGCCATCTTATCAGAGTTGGCGATAAAGTCAAAAGAAGCGTCGATGTACGAATCTTCTTTATCAGACAGATCACGACCGTCAACCTCTTTGATGTAAGCAACTTTCATTGCCTTAACATCCAGGCCGTCACACTTGACGCCAGCGGCAGAAACAACCGCAATGACTTTCTGTTTTGCGTCTTCGTCGGCTTTGATTTTAGCAACGCGGGCGGCAACTTCGTCTTCAATGCCATCAACTTTGGCCTGAAGCGCGTCACGCTCTGCGGTGATGTTCGTTACCTGACTGGTTGCCGATGCAACTTGCGCGTCTAGTTTGGCAATGTAAGCGCCTACGTTATCGGCAACTTCAACATCTACGCCGTCAATTTTAATGATCATTGTTTTTGCTCCTTTGTGGTTTGAGTCGTCATCATAGGGGAATTCTTGTTCGCTATCAAGATTTAATTTCGCAATCCCGGCACGCCCACGGAACACAAGCGCCACATGATTTACGCGAATCTTGGTTTGCACTGCATCAAAGCGAACCCAATCAGAGACGGAATCGTTTTTCATCTCTTCGAAGTTTTCCGGCAGGTCTTCGTCGAAATAATATTCGCCAGTTGCGTTGTTGCCCCAGCCTTTGCGATCGATATCTACCGAAGTGTAGCCCACGGATAACTCAGCCGCTACGCGCTTTTTGGCTTGCTCGATTGACTCGCCGTCGTAAATCATCACCGGAACAAGAACGCCGATCCCCTCTTCTTTGCCAGCGCCGGAGCACGAGCCAACGACCAGGCCTTTTGCGTTCTGCGCGTTCACCATCTTATGACCCAAAGTGATTGGCTTACCCTGGTATGAAGCCAGCGATTCAGCATCAAACACCTCAGAACGCGGGCGAAACTCGACTCGCGGCCCGGTTGGCGTCTGGTACGTTTGCGCACCGATACGCGCCACGATCGGAGTGTCAACCAGGAAGCCGTTTTCATCGAATCGGGCCTTTACCTTTACCGTGTCGAACCTTTGAACTCTTTTCATCATGATACCTCTACATTGTTAAAATCTGGAACCGCCCAGCAACGGCAACCGTACTCCTCGCCGGGGAAAATTCCGTCACCATTAACGGGGCGTCGCTTACCTTCTAGCTTGATATGGCTTTCGCGCTCGCGGTCGTCCATCATACCGAACCAAAAGTAATGCGACACTTTAGCATCTTTTAGGCGCTGCATCATCAACATACTGTTAAAAGTTCCGATGATTCCGCTTGCCCGGTTGCGCGACCAACTACCATAAATGGCGTACCTGCCTTCGATGATTTCATCGATCTGCTGGCGAGACTTGCCAATGTTGTTGGCGGTTCTAACTTTCGTTGTCCAGTCGGCTACGATATCGCTTGCTAGTTTCCTGATTGACGCTTCGGCGGAATCCTGCCACTTTTTCAGCACCTCCTGATACCAGTCTTCATACCCACCAGCACCGAATTCTTTAAGGCGCATAACTGATTCGTTGTTCCGCCCGCCAGC
>ERZ773228.439-NODE-439-length-50345-cov-10.063969_pt1 | contig 50345 bp, 66 predicted proteins | sample MGYA00580524_ERZ773228 | MGnify/ENA primary metagenome ERZ773228 (study PRJEB29015, sample SAMEA2737768) | human gut metagenome | biome: human gut; feature: human-associated habitat; material: faeces | place: China | collected 2012 ... | reverse complement strand
CCGGCCGCTGGTCAATGATGGCTCCGGTATCGATTCGGGCATATTTATCCGGATCGTGCCATGCACCGGTAATGGTGAAAGTGCCATCATCGTTATCAGTGACGCTAACAACACGGTACTGCTGTGCGTACAGTTCGGTTGACTCAACCACCCAGACAGCTTCGGCCTGAGGCGTCTCACTGTACGCGGTGGTGACTGTGACCGATTCCCCGTTAACCGACTGAATGGTCCTGCTCTGTGACGCTCCGGAGGGAAGGTTGAGGATAAGGCGATCACCTGCTGCTGCATCAGCTACACGGTCAAGTTTGATAACGCGACCGTTAACGGCGCTGATGCGGCCGCCCATAACCTTTCCGGAAAGCAGCTCGTCTGCCACAGCGATGATATAGCCAGGCTGGGGTATGTTTCCGTCCAGCCCGACATCAAACGAAACAACGCGATCCTTGTTGTTGGTGAGAATACCCCAGCGCCCCTTTCGGTTCGCTTCTGACTGTCTGGTACAGCCGATGGCTGTCATTTCCAGCTGATTGAAGCCGTACCGCGCCACCAGCGCCTGCTCGAATACAGGTTCCATCGCGTCAGCGTAGGCGTTACCGGGATCAGACCATGAAACCAGCGCTGTAGTGTAGCGGGTTTTCGTGGTGCTGCTTGAATAGGTGAAGCGACCGCCAACAACGTTAGCGCGCGTGTAGCTGTAATCCACATCGCGCGGCATGTCAGCGAGTGCCACAATCTGATCCCCGCCCCAGTAGGTCATGCCACGGAAAATAGCAGCAAAATCACGCAGGACTGTGTAAGCGTCGTTCCGGTCCTGAATGTACACGTTGCAGGTATAGCGTGGTTCTGTTCCATCGCCCCCCTTACCGTCCGGTACCATCTGATCGCAATACTGGGCGACCTGATAAAGCGTCCATTTATCGATGTTAGCAGCAGTCAAACGGTGACCAAGGCCGAACCGGTCAGAAACAACCAGATCGTAAAAAATCCACGCAGGGTTATCCGTCCATGCCCACTTAAACGCCCCGGTCCAAGTTCCGCTGTAAGAGCGGGTTTCTGGGTCGTAAGTATCAGGAACCCGAATAACGCGGCCACGAGGCTCACAGGAGATCTGAGGTATAGAACCATTAAACTGGCTGGAGTCGAATTCAATGTAGAGCAGCGCGGTGTTCGGATATCGCAATTTCGCATCAATCACCTCAGTGAAGCTCTGTAGCGTCATCGTGTCGCCGATTTTCGCGCTGTTGGCGTCAGCGGTAATTTTGCGTAGTCTGATTGTCCAGGTGCTGCCCGCCTGAGGTAAATCAATACGGTGGCTACGCTCATAACCTGAGGTCGTTTTCCCGGTCACACTGGTATTGAGGACTGTCTGCCATGTCCCGCCGTCCGTCTGCAAGTCAATGGCATAATTAACCGAGTAACCAACCAGATCGCCATCGTCCTCCTGCTTGAAAAGCGAAGGCCATTTCAGGCGTAAACGAACCGCCGAAAGCTGTGTATTGGTGAAGGTTCGTGTCCACGCTGTACCGCTCGTTACCTCGGTTCCCACGCTAATTTCGTTTTCGGTACCGGGAATGCCCTGAATGTACTTCTGGGCCTGAGTACCCGCGCGAAATTCCCACGTAACGCCGCTGAAGTTTTGGGAGCCGTCGGCGTTCTCCAGCGCCGTTCCGTCCAGGTAGATATCCTTCCCGGTGAGCTGTCCAGCAAACTCCCCTTCCCCAAGCGCAACGAGGATCTTTGCCTTCGCTACAGATTGCAGATCATCAGGCTGTTCGGTAGGAGTTCGAGAACTGGAGCTCCCACCTTTTCGTCCGGTAATTTTATTCGCCATATCGCGCCCATAAAAAAAGCCACCCGAAGGTGGCTTGTAAAAAGGTTTGTTATCTACTGCTGATCTTCGACATAAATCCCGGCGGAAATAATTGCCCCGCCGATTCGCCGGCGGCCGTAAAGGAGCGGAACCGGGTAACCCTGTGCGGCGGTATTTGTCACCCCGCCGAACGCATACGATGCACGGTTATCTGCGCTTTGTTTACTGGCTATGCCTGATGGCTGCGGTGAAAGCAGCTGAATAACCCCACCGAGGACCAACGAAGCACCAGTGGCAGCAGCAAACCCCGTCAAGCCACCAGCAGCGAAAGCAGCGCCAACACCACCAGAAACAAAGACAGCCGCGGCTATTAAAACTGCTCCTAATATGGTCTGAAAAAGACCAGCGCGCTTACTACCGATAACAACTGGCACGATCCTTACTACGTCGCCTTCACACGGAAAACCCATCTCATCGGCGGCAATATTCCTTTTTCCTTTAAATACTGCGAAAGTTAATCCACGACGCTTACTGCTGATCATGAAGCTTTCGAAACCGGGTAATGTTTTACTTAAAGCAATAGCGGCTTCACCAGTTCGGGATATCAGACGTTTATGTGTTTTACCGAAGGTCTTTCCTAATACTCCGCCGAGCTGAATTGTTGTCATTACTTCTTTCATATTCTCACCATAAAAAAACCCGCCGAAGCGGGTTAAGTATTGGTTAGATACAGTGTTCTATTACTTTTATCCGGCTGTTGATTCGATAAGCAAAAAGGCCGCCTTGATGTCGAAATTCTATCTTGGTAATTCCACCGTCAGATATTAAATCAACCATCTCAAGTTGAGATTGTGTAAAAACAGTTTTGCCACCGTTATAAGGCTGAATAAAAACGCTTCCGTATTTTTGGCTTTCTTCTTGCCAGCCAACAAGTATACATTCAGATACCGCATCAATTTTTTTCTTTGATTGAAAAGTATTTGACGCTGGCTCATTACGAAGATCCTGCATGCTCGAACATCCAGCCATAATTAACAAAGAAAGTGCAAGAAATGCTTTTTTCATATCCCTATCCCCTTTGGTTTTACAAAAGGTTAGCACAGAGATTTGTAACGTAGAATCTTCATCGTTCGTTCCTGCCAGTAACCGCCATATGGTACTCGCTGACTCAGGTGACCGTATAGGTGGTGCAGCAGCATATTGCCCTCCAGCAGTATACCAGCGTGGTTCCACTTATCAGCCTGTACCTGCATGATCACCATATCGCCAGGTTTCGGAGGCCCGTCGAATTCACGGAATCCGCACTCGTACCAGCAATCCTGATAGAAGTTGTCCGGATAGTCTTTTTCCCACCAGGGATAATCAACCCGGTAATCGTGGAGTTCGATACCATGCGTTTGCCGGAAATAGCTCATTACCAGCCCCCAGCAGTCAAAGTGACCAAGCACAAAAGGACGCTCCAGCAACGGCAGCTCTCCGCGCGGCTGGATGGTGCGTAAATCCCCCTCCGGCCAGCTCACGATATGCCAGGGTAAAAGCGTTGCGTCGCATTGCGCTTTATCCAGTTCGCTCGGCTGTGTAGTGGCGTCAGGGTGGCTGTGAACGATGGCGATCACCGTACCCCAGTCCTCAGCGGCTGCGTAATCTTCGGGGCAAAGGACAAAATTGTCCTCCGGCACCGCGGCAAGATTCCGGCAAGGAAAATAACGTTCAACGCGGCTTTTCTGCGCCACCACACCACAGCACTCACGAGGATATTCAGCGGCGGCATGCGCCATAATCGCATCAATGGTTTTCTGACGCATATCAGCTCCTGATCAGCGACGTACCCGGGAACCCACCAAACGAGAGTTCGTTGCTTTCACCGAACCTAAGTTTGCAGGCCGTCAGCGTGCCGTTGCATTCATCCAGTGACGGATCGCTTACCGGGTTGTTGTTTTTGTCGAAATAGCGCGTACCGGCATAGTCGCAGCCGTCACCGGTGCGGTACTTATTACGAATGCACCATGTGCACAGGGAATGAAGCTGCCGCGTGGGGATCATTTGTCCCTGAAGATCCATAGGGCTGGACAGTACAAACTCAATGGTTTCGCCAGCAAGCTCGGTCGTTTTCCCGTCGATATACCAGACCTGAAGTTTCTCCTGAGTCGGATCTGCTGTAGGGTTACCGCCTGCGAAGTTTTTAGCATCGAGATATTTTGCCTTTGTGTCGTGAATAGTGACCTTAGCCTGTAGCAAATCGTCGTACGCAAGACACAGGGCAGAAATAGAGCTTTCGATGTTCGCGACCGTCAGTGATGGCGTCGCATTGCTGCCACTGGTCGATTTCTCCAGCCCTTCCAGCTGATACGGCCAGGCGGAATATTCATTACCCTGCCACCAGATTGGTTTCGCCGGGAGCTTGGCCTCATCCCCGCCAGCGGCGACTATTTCTGCTTCGGTGTGGGGAATGTTGTAATTGTGAAACCGGAGAACGTCCGTCAGTCCAAAAGAAGAACCGTCCACCTCAATCAGACGAACGTCGTTTCCTGATTCCAGCTTCTGATAGTCCGCGTTTAAGCTCATGGTTTAAATGCCTGGATGAATGTTGCTTCAAGATTGAATTTCCCTGCGCCGAGCCCGGTGGGTTTATATGTTCCGCAACGATACAAACCCAAAGGTTCGAGCGGTGGCTTCCACTGAAAGGCTTTCGTCCCTTCATGCCTGTCGAGAAAAGATTTAATGGCGGAAATGTAGGTTTCGTTGCCAGTAAAGTTGAGCGTCCACTGCTGGGTTCTGGTATTCAATCCATCCCCTGAAACCTGCTCATATCCATCACCAAACTGTGCTTTCCTGACGCGGAAATTTATATCTGCCTCAGCGTTAATTCGTGGGCACCAGGTGAAAGTTTCGATAGCCATTTTTATCGGGTTCCTTTCATTGCGTTCCAGATGTCACCGCCAGGGCGAATATCTCGCATGATGTTCTGCTTATATCGCTGATCAACATATTTACCGACATCAGCACCAAATTGCTCAAAGCCGGGTGAAGTCTGCGTGGAGGCATTTCCGTTGCCATTGATGGTGATATAAACCTGTGGCGCCGAAGATACAGACTGACCACCACCAGCGCCGACCGCACGAACACCGAGTGAACCATCCGGTGCGCGGGTCAGCGGCATGATTGCCTCCGGCCCAGCCTCGCCCATGATTCCGGCCCCGCCTTTCGCGAAAGCGAACATAGTGGGGTTTCTGACGATCCCATTACTGAAAGCGCTCAGAGATGGAGAGTCATAAACGCCGCCTTTAGCGTTAAACTGGAAACTCGAACCGTAACTGGAAACCGCAGTACCGGTGCTGGCTGATGCACCCGCACCGCCCCCGAAGAAGCTGCCTACGCTGCCGATGAGTGAGCCAAAAATGCCAGAACCGGAAAACCCACCCCCCATCGCGCTGACCACTGCCATTTGCAGAGCGACTTTTTCGATAATCTGTAAAACAGAGATACCCCAGGATTTCCAGCTGACCTTATTGCCTTCCAGCATTGAGGTGACATTACTAAACGCGCTGTCGAGTGTGGTTTTCACTCCATCAGTAACCGTGCCAGAAACATTGCTGATTTCATCGAACCAGTTAGCATAGCCGCGTGATACTCCGGCCATCCAGTCCGCTTCAGCTGCTGCTATAGCCTTGTATTTCTTGTCCAGGTCATCCAGGGCAGCCGCGCGTTGTGCGATGGCCTCGGTGCCGCCGTCCGTTTTAGCAAAAACACGCTCGATCTGTTGCGTCTCGTCGAACCGGCTGCGCTGGCGATCACTCATGCCTGCGGTTTCGGTTGTCAGTGTCGCCTCATCCCTGAACTTTCGGGCCGCTTCAGTTAAATCCTTCAGAGCATCGGCTTGTTCGCGCTGCTTACGTACGTTTTCATCGGCTTTTTGCGTCCATTTTGCCAGCTCTGCTGATGATGCCTGGATAGCCTTGCGCTGCTCGTCGGTCCATTTAGTGCCTGCCTGATGCGATGCTGCGTATAGCTCAGACGTTTTTTCTCCTTCCGTTGCCCTGACGCGTTGCACATCGATAGCCACGCTCAGATCGGCCATTTTGCGGGTATATTGCTCAGCGGTGCTGGCTGCTGCGCGCTCGGCTTTACTCTGAGCACTTGAGGCGGCAGTAGAGGTTTTTTTTGCCTCGGCTGCTGCTGCATCCTTTTTGGCGGCCTGATCTTTGTTGTAGATGTACTGGGTATAAAGTGCTCCAGTCAGCTTCAGATCTTCCGCTTCATAAACGTGCTGCTGATGAAGTTTCTCTAATCCATTTAAGCTGGCCAGCTCATTATCGCGGCGTGAACGTTCCAGTGCTGTTTGCTGCTGAGGCGTTGCATTAGCCAGTGAGACCACAGGCCCCGCATACTGCGGAGGCTTGGCGCCAGCGGTTGCTGACATTGAGCGGTTTAGCAGGTCATAGGCACCTTTCAGGATTGAGACGGCGCCAGCCTGTTCGATAGCCTTTTGCGTTGCCAGGTCGCTGGCATCGTTCACCAGCTTCTGCGTTTGCTCGACTTTTGAAGCGGCCTGTTCCCGCTGATACTCCAGCTGATTCAGCTTATCGGTAAGTTCAATGTTTTTGGCCGTGATGTCGGCCTGGTCCATGAAGGTATTAATCAAGGTCAGCGTCGGATGGCGGTTATAATCCTGCTGGATTTGATCAACCGCCTTGAGGCTGTCTTTCACCTTCGCGATCTGAGAGTCGAGGTCGGCCAGGTCCTGCTTTTGTACCTGTAAAGAGGTCCGCGCATCTGCGGCGGTCGACCGAAGGCCGAGCACAGACATCTGCTGGAGTTTGGCGTTGATCTCGTCAAGGTTGTTGGCAAAGCCGACAGCCTCACGGTGTACCTGCTGGGTATGCTGATACAGGCCATACATCGCAGCACCGGCACCGATAATAACGCCTGGCCAGCCACCGAGAATGCCCAACACTCCGCTACCCAGCCGTGACATTACCGAGGCTGTATTGGTGAGGTTGTTAACGGCAGAAGCCCTTCCAGCAAGCGCTGTGTTCAGGGATGCCTGAGCTGCGGCAAGATTACGTTCGGCAACAATCTGAGCCTCAATACTTGTCGCCGCTGCGCGCGCCTGTTGAGCGCGGTAAACCGCCTGGCGTCCAGCAGCAACGCTAACCTGAGCGCCACGGACCTGAGCCTGAGCCAGCGCTACCTCGGCGGCCGTATTAGCGAGCACTGCACGGGTTGACTGGCCAACGCTGCCGACCATATTGCCAAAATAGCTAGCCAGACCCACGCCAACCAGAATGCCTGCCGTGTTTGCCACATCATCAATGTTATTCGCAAGACCATCCAGCACACCGGATAGCGTGGAGGATGCGCCGACGGCATCGTTCGCCCCGCCAACCCAGGCGAGAAAAGCATTTTGCACTTTCTGTGCAGAACCGCTGATTGACGCCGGAAGAGTGTCAAACTCTTTACGCAGGATCTCAACGTTTGTCAGCAGCGGGACGATCTTGTTGGTCGTCAGCTCGCCGTTGTTGGCCATATTTCGCAGGCCACCTACCGTGGTACCCAGACCATCAGCCAGCAGTTTCGCCAGGCGGCCGCCGTTCTCCATGATGGAGTTAAATTCTTCGCCTCGCAAAACGCCTGAGCCAAGCGCCTGGCTAAGCTGGGTGATAACAGAGCTTGCCTCTTCGGTACTGGCGCCAGACAGCTTCAGCGAGGTTGCTACGGTTTCCGTCACTTTTGCGACGTCTGCGGAGGCATAACCGGCATCACGCAGGGACTGAGCAATTCGGCTGTAAAGGTTGCTGTTTGCCTCGAGGGATGTTCCTGTGCGCTGGCTGATCTCCATCAGCACGCGCTGAGATTCCACGTAATCCTCGCTTGAGGAGGCAGCCAGGCGCAGACGCCCATTCAACTGGTTCCAGGTATCAGCAAACGCGATGAGCTGATGCGTGGCAAATGCCCCAGCCCATGCCCCGGCAAGGTCAGTCGCAGAAGAGCGCACGCTAGCAAGCTGAGAATTCAGTTCAGCCAAAGACCGCTGAGTTTCACGCGTGGCCGCTGCTGCTTTTTTCCCGCCCTGTTCCATAGTGCGGTAGTAATCCGTCCCCATACGGGACGCTCTGGCGATCTCAGACTGAAAAGAAGACGAGTTCGCAGAAATTTTGATGATTAGCTCGCGCAGCGTTGCCATATTTCACCCATAAAAAAAGCCCGCAGCCGCGGGCGTCAAAGACTGGACATCCATTCTTCAAGTTCAGAGACTTCAGAGCCTTCTTCCTGCTCACCCCATTTCAGCATCACGTCAGGTATGGTGAATTTCCCGCCCTGAGAGTTCAGCATTGCAACGGAGATCTGCGCCGCCTGTGCATCGGAACGCCAGTCCCCTACAGGGCTTATGCGGTCAAACTCGATCCACATCTTGAGCTCACTGGCGGTAATGGTCTGGCGCAGCTCATGCAGAGTGCGCCCCATCCGGAGCGCCAGTGACATCAGGAAGAAGGTCAGCGGCTGCTTTACGGCTTTCCCGCTTCTTCCTGACTCATTCCGAGGCCAAGAGCCTGAGCCAGCAGGCGCGCATGCACAGGACCATAAATTTTGGATACCAGCTCCTGATCCTCGTCACTGAATACGCGCTCGCCGTTTTCATCCAGCAGTACGTCAATAAACAGAACCACATCCGCCTCTTTGTTACGCAGGAACTTCTCCGCCTCCGTCAGCGTCGGGGCCTCTTCGCCTTCGGCGAGCTGAGGATTTACGATTTCCCGGAATTTTACCCAGGCATCGCCGGACGGTTCGCGCAGCGTTACCTTTGCGCCATCCCACTCGGGGACCGTAATACCGTCTTTTGTGCGATAGGCTTTTGATGCAGTAAGCGCCACGTCGCGTAGTGAATTCTGTGATGTTTTTTGCGCCATTTCATTATTCTCTTGTTACATGGTCGAAGGGATAAAAAAAGCGGCCGAAGCCGCTCAGGAACCTTGCTGAACACGGATGCGTTTCGGCTTGCCCTTCACTCGGAGCGAATAGGTGGCACCGACTACCGCGGAGGTGGCCGCCGACCAAGAGCTCTGACGAACCTCCATCAGTACGTAGAATCCGTTACCAGACGGGAATACCACCTTCAATACACGGAGTTCGTCGTTATCGTAAGCATCCTGAAGAGCTTCCTGCGCCTCTTCGTCACCTACCCAGTTACGGCTAATGCTCATCTCCGCAGGCGCAGCGAGACCGTTGGTTTGCTCCTGCTCTTCTGAGCAAAGCGTAGTTACGTCAATGTCCCCTTTCTGACCACCTGTGTACGTAATCTCTTTGGTTGCACACTCAGCCTCAAGAAAAGTAACTCCATCAGGGAATGTAGATGATTTGAAAGTCTCAACTGTGATAGGGGAGCTTGAGACACCAATCTTTGTCCCCTTTGTAACTTCATACTTACTGGTCATGGTTTCTCCAGATATAAAAAAGACCGCCGTAGCGGTCTGCGAGGGTGAGTGAGGCTAAACGGTTAACTGAAATTCAAGCGTTGCCCTGTGATAGCGCAGGTCAGGTTCATAACCGGGCGTTTTAACGATATTTCCCGGTTTGAGCACCTGGACGGCATCCAGCGCCATATTTCTGATCGCTCGAGCTTCAGTGATAGTGCTGGAGTAAACATCGACTTGCACCGAAACGGCTGATTCCGCCTGGCCGCAGAGAACGTCAGCGGCCGCGTCGGTAATAATCGAGAAAATTACCCAGGGCGGCGAGACTGAAGGCTTCCCGTCACTGCCGAGCGGCGCAACGTAGGGATAAACCTGCCCTCCGGCCAGCGGTGCCAGCAGAGGATAGAGATCGTCTTCCGTCATTTGCTTAACGCCTCGTCAATGGCCTGGTTCATGCGCCTGATCGCGACCTCTGTCGCCTGCTCCTGGCGGACGTCAAACGCGGGACGAATGAAAGGATGTGGCGGCATGTTGGCAGTTCCCATTTCAACGAATCGCCAGTAAAAGGCGTTTCTCGGGTTATTCGCCTTCATCGTGTTATCGCTGTTGCCGGTGCGCGGGTTAACGCCACGAATATGGACGCCGGAAGAAATCTCCCCGCGGCGGCGGCTTTTTTGGGTCACCACCACCACGTTTTTTTTCAGTTTCCCGGTGCGCACTGGTGCGCGTGCGATTACTTCTTCCTTAAGCACTTCGGCACCGGCGCGCGTAGCATCACGCAGGACCTTGTTGTTTTCAGCGCGGCTAAGCGCCTCCAGGTCCTTTGCGATATCATTTAATCCAGAAAAATCGAGGCTCGTGTCTATCATTTTTCGATCCCCTGCTTACAAAGAATTTCGAGCTGAATGCCGCGAGAATCAGGTATCGGCGGACCAATGATATTTAAAATGGCCCCCTTGAGAGGGCCAGTCATAACCCTGAGTCTGGACGCAGCAGTTATATCGCTACGAAATCGTGTCCATACCCTGATGGTGGCGACTGCGGTTTCAGCACCAGCGGCTACCAGCTCTCGCCCACTGATACCTTTTACTTCTGCCCAGGTTTCTGCACCGTCATGCCACGTTTCAACAGGCTGACCAGAAGGATCACGCGATGTTGTGATGTTCTGAATTACCACCCTGTCTCTCAGTCTTCCGGCCTGCATAACACCTCCTACACCCCGTAAATTCGGTATGGCTGAAGCAAGGCTTCAACTGCAAGCGGGACCTCTGCAACGGTTTGCCCGATGGACACGGATTCCCGGTTTGCATACCAGTGACCGATAAGCAGTAGCATGGCTGCCTTAACATCATCATTGAGCAGTATCGGGTCCGGGTCGTCAGCATAGCCAGGGCTGCTTTCCTTTTCATAGAGCGTTCGGCGTGTCCATGTCTGGACGTACCGGGCCGCCGCACCTGTGTAAATCTCCAGCAGAGCATCATCACCCGTAAAGTCGGTATCAATGCGGCAATGCTGTTTCACCACATTCTGATCAAGCATTTGTTTGCCCCGAAAAAAAGCGGCCCGAAGGCCGCAATAGTTATCAGCTACCCGCGCCGGTGCTGAATGAACCGTAAACGAACGCCTCAGGGCGTTTCACAGCCAGCGCCAGACGTTCTTCGCAGCGAATGGAGATCATGTTTTTCTCGAAGTCGTCGGCGTTTTCGGTGGAGATAACCACGTTGGCATCTTCACGATCGAACAGTTGAGCTGCGGCATTGAATGCGCCTGTCAGGAATTTGCCCTGGAAAGCTGCTGCCTCAGTTGCTACCACCGGAAGCCCCCAAAGCGTAGGGCCAGTCAGAGATGCCGGGTTAGCCAGGATATAGCGGCCCAGACTGTCTTTCGTGAGCTCAATTTTCGCCCAGTCGATGAAGTGCAGAACGTGGCCAGATGCAGGGAAACGAGCCAGTTGAGCCTGAAGCATTGCCAGGCGCAAATCATCAATCCCGTTCTGGCTCTCAACAGAAAATGCCGGGTCGAATGCTGAGGCCTGAGGAACGATGCCGTGCAGGTGCACACCAGTTCCGTCGCCGAACAAGATTTCCTGTTCCTCAACATATTTCAGGCCGTACCGCATCTCAGCGTCAACCGTAGACTGGAGTTGAGCGAAATCGTCAAGGATCTGCTTGGATGCCTTAAACATGTGCGCGATGGTTGTCACCGGCGTGATTTTAGTTGCGAATTCAATATCGCTGTAAGGTTTGGCAGTCCCCTCTGCAACGACTTTCGCTGCATTGGTAAAGCCCGTTTGCTGCACCCAGAAAATAGCCGGTGAAGATGTGCGGCCAGGCGCAATCAGATCACGAATGAAGAGACGCTGTTTTGGTGCAGTGTCGATGCCAGGCAGTCGCTGTGGTTCAACCACGCCATCAGCAACATCTGTAGAAAGCAAGGCCGCGTGAACTGGGACGCTTACGCGCTTATTACCTTCAACGCTCGCGGCAAAGGCCTTCAACGCCTCGCTATTAATCACCACCTGTCCAACAGTTTCGGTAACTTTAGCAGCGTTGTTCAATGGCATTTGGGCAACATGCTGTTCCAGCTCACCAAGGCTGGCCTTAAGGGTTTTTTCAGCTTCCTTAAGAGCATTGAGCTCTGTCGCCATTTTATCTACAACATCTTTGGTCTGAGCTGAGAGCTGACCATTCTTTTTCGCTTCGGTCAGTGCCTCTTCTGCTTTCGCGTTGAATTTGCTGGTTGCATCTTCAATGCTGGCAGTGACTTTTTTCAGAATTTCGTTTACTTCAGACATAAAGGGTCCTTATTTGACTAACGCCGCAAGAGCGCTTTCAAGTGAATTGAGTGTTTCAGGTTTGATCTCTTCGGCAGCGCCCGGCGTACCGTCGTTGGTGGTGACAGCGCCAGGCATGCCACCGGATAAGGCTTTAATGAGTTTTCTGCGCTCAGAGCGCGGGGTGTTGGTTTTAGCCAGCAGCGCATCAAGTTTTCGAAGCGCGGCCGCGGGTGATTCATTGCTATCACTGACCGCATCAGCAGAAAGAAGGCTGTCTGCCAGTCCCTTCGCCACAGCGTCACTGCCACCGATATAACTCTCGGCATCCATCAGTTTCTGAACAGCTGCCATATCAAGGCCGGAACGCGCCGCGTAGATGTCTGCCATAGCGTTATCGAATGGCTCCAGAGACTGTGCCAGTTCCGCAAAGTCATGGCGGTTACCCATCGCGTAGACCCAGCAGTTGTGGATCATCAGAAATGCACCACGACCGATCTGAATATCATCCCCGGCCATCGCAATGACTGAGGCGGCACTGGCGGCAATTCCGAGCACCTTCACCGTCACACGGCCTTCGTATTCACGCAGAAGGTTGTAGATTGCCAGGCCTTCGAACATGTCACCGCCAGGGGAGTTGATATTGACCGTGACGTCGGCGCCATTCATCGCCCGTAGCGCACCGGCGATACGTTTGGCTGTTACGCCTTCACCCCAGTAGTCCTGTCCGATCACATCAAAAACAGAAATACTGTTGTCGTCGGTGGCCGCAGCTTTGATCCCGCCATCCCAGCGATCCAGGGCGGAGGGTAAAGTTTCACAGGTGACCCGCGCGCAGGGGCGACCCGCCGGTGCTGCCGGAAGTTGTTTTTTGCTCATCAGGAAAGTGCTCCTAAGCGGCCTGTTTCAGCGGAGATTGTTCAAAGGAAATGTCAGGGAATATGTGGTTATGCAGTTCTCTCAGGGCCAGAGCCTGCACAGCAGGATTGCTGCTTTCGAGATTTTTCAGTTGCGTCAGGTTGAGCTGAACGGTGTAAATGTCACCCCCTTCAATCGGTGGCATATTCTCAAGACGGCGCACGTCATTGCGGGACATCCACCCATTCTGGAGCGCGCTGGTATAGTACGCAGCACGGCCCGCGCTGTCGGCGCGCAGCAGTCCTTCTACAGAGAACTCCGCGAACACCTCATCATCGCTGTCCAGCAGGCACCGTCCTATTTCCTGTTCTATGTTCACCAACAGGGGTCGCAGGGTATGTGTCAGGAACTGGAGGTTCATGCCCTCCAGACTGGATGCCCAGCTGCTTTGCTTCGTGGTGTGACCGACCATGAAAGGCGGAACGCGAAACCAGCGACAGATTTCCTCAATACTGAAAGAGCGGCTTTCCAGCATCTGGGCGTCTTCGGGATTCATGGTGACGCCCTGGTACTTCAATCCGCCTTCAAGCACCATGATTTTCCCGGCGTTTTTTGAACCGGTAAATGCAGCCATGTAGCTGCGAAGTCTTTCACGTTGTTCGTCAGACAGCGCATTCTCAGCGGAGAGAAAACCTGAACTCTGAAGCCCCTGTTCAAATATCTTCGCAGCAGACTCCTCAACCGCCATTGCAGAACCTATCACATCGCGGCCTGTTTTCATCGGCATCATGCCGCAAACGCCGTCAAGACCGAATCCGCGAATGTGCATGATGTTTTTGACGGGAATGACGCGCTCGTTACCGTTTTCAGTGTATTTGTATTCCAGCGCCCCGGTCACGAGACGTTTAACCACCATGTTCTGCGGCAGCAAAGGCACCAGCGAAACCAGGCGGTTTGCGATGAATTTCTTCTCAATGAAGGCGTTCCCGCGCAGGCAAATACTGGCGACCACCATCAACATAAAGCGTGATGGTGTCATTTCTGAATTGGGTCGGCGGCACAGTATCGAATAGGCCGGATGATCGGTTGCCGCTTTACGCGAACCGTCAGGCTGTCGAACGTATATTTTCAGCGGAAGGGTTGAAATAGACTCGCTTAACAGTCTTACGCATGCCCACACAGCCGATAGCTGGATGGCTTTATCGGCCGTTACCACCTTTCCGCTGCTGCTGGTACCAAACCATTCCTCCCAGAACGTGCCGGTAGTCAGGCTGATCGGCACACCAAGCCAGTTAAGCAGAGCACTTTTAACCCTGCCTGGCCGTTTGTTTTTTTTCATCAGAAACCTACCATGATGGGATTATTGAAGAATCCGGAGAGATCCTGCTGGTCGTTGCCACCGTTAACCAGAACGCGGCTCATTGCTGTGAACAAAGCCGCAGGGCCATCAATTTTGGCCTCTGGTGTGGACTTATTCGGGAAAATGTTCTCGTTCCGGTCAGGTTTGACGGTTACGTTGGACATCATCCAGTTCATCACCGGGTGATCGCTGTGATGGAAGCGGCCACCGTATACCAGCGCTTCGACCTCTTTCATCGCCTCAGAGAAATTGCGAACCGTCTGCGGCACTTCCACCAGCGGCAACCCTTCTTCTGCCAGTGCAAGGCTGAACTGCGTCGCACTCCACGGGTCGAAGCCAATTTCTTTCAGGCTCTCGCCAGCTACCCACAGCTGTAGCTCTTCCTTAATCTGAGCATGGTCGATTACATCCCCGTCGGTAAGGATCAGCTTGTCCATCCCGGCCCACTTACGATAGAGCTCTGCCATCTGGCGTGAACATTTCTCAAGGCGTCCTTCCGGTAGCCAGAATTTGAAATCCGCATGAACGTGGCCATCTGGCGCGCGCCAGACTTTAGCGGCCGCACAGATATCAATTTTGTTTGACAGGTCAACGCCCACCCAGGAGGGATAGGTTTTAAGTTCGTGCTGCGGGGCGATAAACTCGCATTTCTCCCATTTCATCATGTCCATCCAGGCTGACTCAGCGGTAACCCAGATATTCATGTGCTTGGTGAAAAAGTTAATTCTGGCCGAAACCTGCTCTTTCGCCTTTTTAGCCAGGCGGCGCAGGTCATCCCAGCGCTTACAGATACCCAGCCCCGGATTCGCCTTCTGCCAGACTTTTTCATCAAAGGGATCGTCACCTTCATCTAAGGTGTAGATGATGGCAAAAAACGTATCGTCTTTTACCAGCCCACGCAGCACCTTGATGGCGTAATCACGCAATTCGTAGCAGATGCCTTCTTTGTTGAAACCGGCGGTGGTGATACCGAAAAGCAGCGATTGCAGACGTGCGCCGGTTGCCGTCTCCAGAACGTCCCAGACGTCACGGGTTTTGTGAGCATGCAGCTCGTCGACGATGGCACAGTGGATGTTCAGGCCGTCGAGGTTGTTCGCATCTGATGATAAAGGCTCGAATTTGGAGGCCGTTTGCTCCTGGTAGATAGCGAGCTTGTTGAATTCGAAGATCCGCCCAAGAGTGGCTTTCGCCTTCTTGACCATATTCTTCGCGTCTTCAAAAACAATTCGTGCCTGGTCACGGGTGGTTGCAGCGGAATAAACCTCCGCACCGCCCTCGCCGTCGGCACCAGCCATATAAAGCCCCACGCCGGAGCAAAGCGTTGATTTGGCATTTTTACGGGCCACCTCAACATCTGCTGTACGGAAGCGCCGAACCATTACTGGACGACCGCTGCCGTCGTTACGCAAAACGGTTTCTCCCGTTTCCTCGTTAACCAGCGGGATCACGAAACCAAAAATATTAATCAGGATGAAAACGTGCCAGTCCATCAGCTCAATAGGCTGCCCTGCCAGTGCGCCTTTTACGTGAGGTACAAAATTATAGAAATTCAGAATGTGCTGCGCGCGCGGTTCACTGAAGAAAATACCGCGCTCTTCGCCGTGTGCCAGATCGTCAAGAAAACGCTGACAGGCAAGGCGCACATACTCACAGGCAATAATTTCCCCCGCCACTACCCTCTCGGCGTAGCGGATGCCTTCTGCAACCTTAGCCATTAATCCCTCGCTTTCATAAACTCGGCCAGCGGATCAACCGCTTCAGGACCTTTTGCATTCACTTTCGATCGGCTGGCTGGCGTCATGCCGAACTCACCAAGCATGGCACGCAGACGTTTCCAGGCATCAGCTTTCATGATGGCGGCGGGGTGAGCCTTGATCAGCACATCCCCGCTCTGCGTTTCGGTCCGGTAGGTGTAGCCCTCAACTTCAAGCGTGTCGCAGTGATGCCGATATTCGGTATAGGCCTCAACCAGCAGCTCAAGGGCTCTGGCATCAAGCTGAGACATCACACCGATAGCATCAAGCTCGTCGGCCATCCGTTTAAACCAGTATTTCCCCTGCTTGTCGAAATGCTTCGGCGTTGGGGGTACCCCTGAAGGGGGTTTTGGTTCGTTCTCATTGATCGGGCGTTTAGATGGGTTACCCCTCACCAAACGTAGATGGGTCGGGGTTTTCGGTGGTCCAGACATAATCGAAAACTCCTATTAATCATCGAGTGGGGGACCCCATAAAAAAGTTTTCTAACCTGCGGCGATGTGAAAAGAGGTTAGGCGGCGGTCCTTTGGGCTGATTCCCCTGAGGTTTTTACCCGCCCTCCCCCTCGGCCAATTCAAATGAGAATAGATGTCATTTGAGTCTTTCAACCGCTGTCTTCGCCCTGTGGCAAGGCTTACAGAGGCTTTCGAGGTTGGACAGGTCATCGGTCCCCCCATTTGCTTTGGCAGTGATGTGGTCCACCGTCTCAGCGGGTGTATACCTTCCATTTCGCAGGCATTCCTGACAAAGGTGTTTGTCTCTGTCGAGAACGATTGGGCGCAGCCTGTCCCATTTGCTGCCATAACCTCGCTGATGTCTGCTCTGTCCTCGCTGATGCTGCTGCCAGCCTTCGTTAAGGTGCTGGGGACAATAGCCTGAGCGGTCAGTGGTTGTGCCAGGGCAGCCACGCTTGCGGCATGCTCTCGGTATTAACGCAGGCATCAGGCTAACCTCCACGCCCTGCGGCGTTCTGTGCGTGGCGCTGAGTCAGGGTGACGTTCAACCGGTTCACCATCTGCATGGTCCACCAGCGAGTAACACGGATAGATCACTGAGCCACCCCATGCATCACCCACAGCGTAATCGGCGGGTTTGCTGTTATCCCAACGGGATAGCACGCGATGCACATGCTCAGGCGGGACGCTATAGCAAACGCCATGAATGAGTCTCGACAGCGTGATGTAATCAGCGCGTGTCTTATCAGCCACGATTAGCCGCTCAGCAATCTGCATTTGATATTGTGGAGGCCGCCCGGTACCGAGATAAAAGCTCAGCATGTCGTCAGGGAAACGCACCAGCCAGTCAGTTACCTTTTCGGTGAATCCCTGCACCGGCAGCGCGTCGTCTTCCAGCACGACTACCCGGCAAGGTTGCTCAGCAGCCCACTCAAGCGCGCGGCGATGATTCCAGTTCGCGCCGTGGTTACCGTCATCAATAAGCAGATGAGCATCCAGCAGCGCCGCAAATCGTTGCGCATGACCTATGCGAGAGTGATGGCCAACCACCACAAACCTAATGTCTTCAGCCACCAGCAAATCTCCATAAAAAAAGCCGCACGATGGCGGCTACTGTCTGAATATCAGGGTGTTGCTTCGTTTTAACCCTGGTTAAGGTAAGCATTCAGCCCGTCAGTGGTGGGACACTGGCGCACTCAGCGCAGAGGGATGGCTGATTACCTCTGGATAAGGGAACAATATGTCTAATATCAGATATATCGAAGGGTTGAAGCTTTCAACCACATGCGACACTCTCGAAGACGTAGCAACCGAGGTAACAGCACTTAAGTTGGCCCTTGGTTTATTATTCGCGAGACTGCCTGATGCAGAAAAAAATAACCTTTTGATTGAGTTGACTCAGTACGACTACCCAGCATTTCAAAAGATATCTACTGAATTGAAGCAATTTATGCCGAAGTAATTTTAAGGGCCAGGCAACTGGCCTTTAATCGAAATTTTGGAGCGTAAAATACAACCATTTTCTTGTCTTCACTCAGACGCATGTAAGATTTATCCATAATACATATCTCTCTTATTTATGTTTCCACCAGGCGCACTCTGTGCCGATGCCCTCAGTTTTAAACACCGTGTGAACCAGAGGGCCGTTGACCAGCCTGTCAGCGAATGACTGCGCAACGATACCGAACGCCATCATGTCGCCTACTGCGGCGCCAGCCTGTTCTTTCTTCCAGAAACGATAACTCTTGATCCGGTAGTAAAGACGGACGATGCCGTGAGCGAACGCCATCACATCAGCGCGGGTACCACCCAGCAGCCCAGCGTTTAGCATCACATCGTTGCGATGCTCTTCAATGAACTCCTGATAGATGCGCTCCGGATGATTCTGCTTTGCCCAGGTATCGGCGTAGGTCTTTGGTTCAGAACCGACGTAAACCTTCCCTGCCTCCATTTCTTCCCACGGCGCGCGAAGCATTTCGACATCGGTACCATCGGTACACCAGACGAACCGGTATTCAGGGTGATCTCGCAGGTGCTGCCAGATGTGCAACCAGCGACGAAAGTAAACATTCATCTTCACGTCAGGAACGCGACATAGCTCAACATCTGCCGGGGCCGTCAGTAATTCATCCACCAGCGCTATACGCCCACACTGGCGAAGCGAGGCCGCCCATTTGCTCAGTATGTCAGGCGAGGCCGCCATTTTCGTGCCGCGCTGCGGGTCTGGCTGACTGGTGAGCAGCGTTGTGATAACCACGTCGCGCTGCTGGCGGTATTCAACGTAACCAGTAAAACCTGCATCACGTCGTTCGTTATGGATCTTCACGTTACGTTCCACCAGCGCCTGTCGGTCGGGACGCGGTACCGAACGCTCTACGGCTTCATGCTCATCGAGAGATTGGATCAGTTTTTCTGAACCTACCACATCACCGTAAGCCCATGTCGTCAGGCCAGCGTTATGGATACGTAGCGCGAGGTCACTGTGTTCGTACATGCCGCGACCGTAAACGGGATCGAAACCGCCAACCTTCTCGATAGCGCTACGGTGGTAATACAGCATCACGCCGCGCTGCCCGGTGTAAGCGATGTGCTTATCATCCCGGTACAGGACCGCCATATCCTTCAGCTTATTCGTCCCTGCCAGATCGAGAAACTGGTAAGCCAGGTGCGGTTCGGGTGATTCGATGTATGGCAGGTGCCAGTTATCGGCGATCGGATAAGCATCGTCATCCCATAAAAAGATATGCTCACACCCGGCGTCCATCAGCGCGGTTAAACTGGCGTTCTTCGAAGCAACAATGCCAAGCGATGTTTCATGGCGACGCAACTGCACTCCGTCAGGTACTACGGCGGCAGGTTGAGAACCGTCGTCGATAACCACCACCAGCGACCCGGCTGGCAGATGCCTCAGATGCTGTTCGAGTGAACGTTTTAAAACGTCTGCGCGCTGGTGTGTCGTTATTGCAATCCCGATCCGCGATGAAATTGCGCAGGCGGGTGCATACGGGACACCATCAATAATGACCTGCATAAATTCTCCAGCATCAGTCCGTCCAGCGTGTCACAGCAATTTTCAACGTTCCTGGATTTGCGTTCCAGACCCATACCTTCAGCGGCGGATAAATTACCATTCTGTCCCTGAGGTAGTCACCGGCATTTATATCCGGGGATACGTCAGATTCCGCAAAACTGATTGCATAGCTGCCCAGAACCGTTACCAGCGCGCTATTCGTACCATCCGTTATTTGAACTGGCTCACTACCGATTGTCATTCTTTCTGTTGCCATGTGCTCCCCCTACGCCAGTACGTATTCAGGTGTTGATGGATTGATGATAAATTTCTGCGCAGCTTCAGGTATGAGGCCATAGATAACATCAATGTGATAACCGTCCTTTAGGGTCGGCTCCTTTATCACATTTCCGGCCTCGTCATATTCACCGTCACTGTTATACAGAACGCCCCGCACAGAAAACTGAATAGACTTAGTCGGTACTGCCCATCCAGCCCCCTCAGACCACCAACCCGTGGCTGCTCTCGCAGTAGCCTCATCAGGGAATCGTAAATATGTCAGTCTGCTCATTATCTTATGTACTCGATTCGTTGGATGTAGCGCTTACCCCAGTCATTAGCAGACTGTGGCAGCTGAATAGACGGGCTGTTAGTCGGGATTTCCAGTTGCTCGCTGGTATTGTCTGAATAGTGGACCATGATTGCACTCGCCAGCCCTCCGGGATTTTGCACTGTAGCGAAAGCAGCCGCTCGCGTTGCTGAAATCCCATTGGTAATTATTGGGGATGTAGCGAAGGCTCCGGACTCATGCTGAACCATTGCACAAGAATAGCTTCCGGCAAGAGCAACAGCTGAGTAAATGACTGTTGCAGGCGTTCCGCTTCCAGTTGAATCACCGGTAAAGGCGTATCGCACCCACTCTGTATTTACATCATTAAATCGCCAGGTGAATGGAGAAGAGAGAGTCGATGTTTTTTGCCTGAAGTTTACATTTACGATCTCCGTGCCAAGATAACCATTTCCTATTAACATCATTCGCGAGTCGCCAGAAATACCAGCCATCGAAATAGTATATCTCTGCCCTGCAGATACCTGCGACTTGGTGAAAACACCCGAATTGACTATGGCGCTAACAGCTACTGCATAGGATTTTTCGCCGTATGGATTGTTTGGCCCTGTCTTTGTTATGCCAGTTACAACTGGATTTACGTTCCAGGCGGCAAGATTTTCTGAGTAGGAAATTAAGTTGGTTCTCTGAGGCTCAGGCTCATGCCTTCCAACTGCCACTCCATTTCGGTACTCAAGCGGCCATACGTCAGGTGCAGCGAACTGAATAGTTCCGTCAGCTGAGTAGTATGCATGGTTGCTTGCGCAGCTGAACGAAACCCGATAATCCAGTGCAGAGGAGGTAAGATCGATATCGCTAAGGTCAACCCACTCGCCAGGCGGCAGCATCATAACATTAGCACCGGGAATAACTATGCCGGATGGAAAACTATCTGATGATGCGCCAAGCTCAGTCACACCAGGGATAAATAAGCCTTTCATAATTGCACCACAAGCGATGATAAATATTTCAAATAAAACCGGCATAGGCCACGCTATTTCATGGCTCTGGTTTTCTCTATTAAGGAGCTTCTGTAATGGCTTATTCGATCAGCAATTCAGGCTGCGTTACCTGCATGATGTGCTCATGCTCCACAGCCAGAACACGTTTCTCTTTCTTCCGCTCGTTCATCAACCGGCTGCCGATTGTGCCTTTCAGCTTTGAGCGCGTTTCTTTGATGGCGTAGCGATGCTGCAATTCTTCACCCATCGCCATGCGCCGGTTTAGCTGCTCGGCCATCCAGTTGAAGGCATTGATGTAACACTCCTTCACTGCGGCAGCTGTTTTGCCAGTGAATCCCATCACTAGCATCATGCATCCGTCGCGAGTGATGTTATACATAGGCTGAACATCGCCATTTTTATCAATGAAATCAATGGGCGCAAAATTGCGCTGGGTGAAGTCATCGGAGCATTTCAGGTTACGTATGGCACGCAAAACGTCTTTGTGTCGCTTGCCAAAGTAATCCGCCACCTTGAGTGATGTGGTGATTATCTTGTTGTCGAGGGTCGTGACCATTTCGCGGAAGTCGAAGGCCGGAATAACTGACGGATTATTCATAGCGTTTTCCTTTTAGGCGTGAGCCTCTCGCACGGCAATAACGACCGAGAGGTATAAGCAACCTAACGGCATCCCCTAGGCTCACAACTGAAAGATTTCTTTGATGTGGCCTAGCGATACACATAAATAAGCCCCGAATAAGCGAGGCGTTAATTTTTTAAGATACCTTACACACTTAATGGAATCATAAATCCACCAGGATCCGAATCATTATCCTTTCTGATTTCCCCTCGTATAACTTCATTGATGCGCGATGCCTCAATATATATCTCCCCCAGATTAACTGATGCTTTCATATTATAATATGTTTTCTCAGCACATATATACAACCTTATTGGATATGGCCTTGGATTAATAGCCTCCCAGTGAGACATCACAAAGTTATAAACTGCAATTTGATGGGACCTTAGTTTTCCTTCACTTGCCTCTAAATTTACTTCATCAAGATATTCATCAAAGTGCTGCAATGTATTTCTTACTTTTATAGATTTTAATTCACTAATCTCTACACTTTTAATTTTATCTTGAAGGAATTTGCTTCTTTCAACATGAATCTGAAACTGCTTTGGCGATTCGCCACGAGTTTTTTGGGTTGGTATTGTAATTAACTTTTTTATGTTAGCCGCGTCGGAAAGAATGTCATTTATTAATGAATGAACATGGTATTTAATTTGAAAATAATACCCATTCTCAGGCAGGGGTGTTTCTCGAAAAAGTTCCTCACAACGACTTTTGATAGATTCCGTTAACCACCACAATTCATGCAAATAAATAAAATTTAACCTCAACTCGTCAAAGCTTTTTGCCATAGCGAACTCTCCTGTTTAAGAATTCACGTTATAGCATTATCACAGGCACTCAGGGAATGCCTGCTGTAATGCCTTAACCCAACTTAGCTCGCACCAGTGCATCCTTCGCTTCAAGCAGCTTGCGTAAGCCAGCTGACTTTTCCGCGCTGTCTGGCAGGGTTTCGTCCATCAGCGCCGCGAGATCACCGATAGGCTTACTCACTTCCTGAAGGTGAGACGGGAGATGCTGATACGCGAAATACTTCATGATTGGAGATGACATTTTTTATCCTCAGTCCATATAGAAATCGTCATTAAGACGACGACGGTTAGCGCTGCTGGCGTTGTGCGGGCAGGCGTTAGAATTGTGACCAGTGGCGCCGCAGTAGCTACAGCGCAGATTCACCCGACGAGCATTGCCGCTCCATGTGTGCGGGCAATTCTCGCGGGTGTGCAAACCCGAACCGCAAAAGGTGCATCGCGTGTAACTCATGGGCTGACCTTCTGGCAGTTCGCCTGCCACGCTTTGTTATGCGCCAGGATGTCGCGTTTCGTCTGGCGGTCAAGAACGTCGATGTCGTGATCAGTCAGGTAGATCGGATTTACCCAGTCACAGGCGGTATCAACCACCACCGGGACGCTTCCACGTGTCACGCAGCTCGCGATCAACATCGTCATCAGGCATATGGTTAACAGTCTGCTGTACATTGCTGGCCTCTTTCGTTGCTTCTACCCGGCGTTCGGCTGCTGTGACCGTTGCCGCTGCGTTATCTTCGGTGCGCTGCTGCTCGGCTTTCGCTTCCGCTTTGCTGGTGCCGCGAATATGGCCCAGGCCAAAAGCGCCTGCAATAGCGGAAATAACCAGTGCGGTCAGCCCGATTATCGTTTCGATACCCACATTCACCTCACACCAGAACGGATTTCGCCAGGTTAAACAGCGCGCGGCGTTTATCCAGCCCGTTTCTGCCACCATTGATAAGCAGGGTCACACGCTCAACGTCGCCGGAATGAAGCAGGCAACCGCGAGAGACATAGAACCATGCGGCTGAGCGCGCGGCGTATTCATCCTGTTCAAGCAATTCAGGCTGGGTTACAAGGTCCAGCTTCAGCGCGTGGCCACAGTTGCGATAATTGCTGAGCCCGGTGATTTGCTTCAGGCCGCGACCGCGATATTTCCAGCCATCACCGGAAACCTGATTGCCAAGGTGTTCTTTTCCCCACTCACCGCCATAAACCAGATTGGCGATCGCTTTCTGGTTTGCCGGTTGCGTTGCCGTTCTGCCAAGTGCGGCGGCCTGCTGTTGCGTGATGCGGTGGCTACCGAACGTCGGTACCAGGTTTTCGACCGCGTAATTCAGGTTCTCCACCAGCCGGGTAAATCTGGTGCTTTCATGCCCCATCTGGGCAATAAACATGGCCTGATCAAGCGGTGCGGTGATGCCGTATTCCTTCATAGCGGCATCGATATGCGGAAACCAGCGCGCAGCTAACCCGGCGCTGATACCAGCCGCCCTCTGAAATTGTGTTTGGTTCATTAGTGCCTCAGACGATCAACCAGCCGCGCCATATTTCCATGAACCTTCAGGATGGCGGCGAAGATAAGAATGTTTGCGACCACCACCAGCCAGCTGGAATCACGATAAAGGCCGAAGATGAACTGCAAGGGGATCGCGGCGTAAACCAGCACGGTTATATACGCCAGGACAGAAATAAAGGGGCGATGCCGGGCGCCATGTCGCTGGTAAAACATCAGCACGATGACGATGGCCGCACAAATAAACGCATTAAAGACTGCTGACGGGTCAATTGCCATTTCCCCCTCCCCCGCGTAGCCGCGAGAAAAACTTGAACACGTTGTTCAAATCCTGGTTGTTAAGATAAGTGAGGATTTTTATACACAGGGCAGACAGAATCACTGCGCCCAGTGCATCCAGCGGTTTTTCATAGTGCGAAGCTGCATTTAGCAGTGAGCCAATAAGTCCTGCCCCGAGCACCCCAACGATAAACGACGTCAGGAAATATGCTGCCAGTCGGGCGCGGGACAGGTTTGTGGCTGTCGCGACGTAGAACACCGCACCACCAAACGCCCCGAACACCACACCAAAATCTGTATGAGTAAAGACGCCGTACAGGACTGAACCCAGCAGGCCGCCGCCGAGAACAGCGCCGGTGCCGGTTAATGGATCGGACATTAAGCCCCCTCTTATTGCTGTGAATCCTCTCAGAAAATTTGAGGGGAGATAAAAAAAGCCCGCTTTTGAAGGCGGGCTAATGAGTGACTATTGTAAGTAAGGTAGGTAGTCGTGAGTATTGCTAACTGACCTGAGTGAGACAGTATCGGGCTGGTTCACAACGGTTCAGGAGAACCATCAGGCAATTACCTTCAACACACATTTCAAGCGTAGCAGCAGTTTGCAAATTCATAAAAAAAGGCCTGCTTTTTACGGCAGGCTCTCAAGGAATTTGAAACTGTATTGTTGTTGTCATGATGCCGGGTGCCTCCCGGTGACTCTACCCCAGTCAGCAAAGCCGCGCGCATACCTGCAGATAGCAGTTGACTGGAACGCCCTTTCGCTTAGAAAGGATTCACCACAATAATAAGTTACGACTAATCCATTCTAGCGGTCAATACATCATCGCCATGAGTCCTCTCAGAACGAGGGGAAACAAAAAAGGCCACCCGGAGGCAGCCCCTTAAAATAAAAAACCCGCAGCAGTGGCGGGTTTATGTTTTGATTTGTTGCTCAGTACGCTTTACTGTCCCGAGCCTACCACAATTTAAGCACTTTCTTGCTCACTATGCAACTTAAATCTGTCGCCATTTGTGCCGAACGCATCACAAAGTGGTGCGTAAAGGATCGATTCTGCAAGACTAACCCATGTATCAATGCGACGACGGCATGTAATAAGGGTCCAGTCGGGGTGTTTTGAATTAAGCTCTTTAGCCATCTGGAGTTTGCTTTTACGCAGACGATGACGATCAACAATCACGCCATACAGCCCACGGTATTCTTCGTTCATCAATACCGCAGCAATAACACCGTCAATCTTTAGCCCCTCCTCGTCTGAGCAGAACGCCAGGCCAGTTTTGTTTTTACTGTCGAGGATTTCACGCAGGTATGCTTCCAGCTCGGGTTTGGAGATGCCGGATTTCTTCATACGGCGCAGCGCATCTTTGATTGCGGTCTTGGTGATTTTTCCGGATGCAAGCAACTGGTTGAACATGTTCCCGCCTGAGCCACCACCGATGTATGACCAGCGACCCCACATGCGGAGCTTGCCCTGTACCCAGATGCTTTCGAGAGTGCGAAGGCGAACCATCTCGCCGGATTTGCCAACTTCTGAAGGATTGATCATTTGCGTCTCCACTTACGCCAGTACGCCAATTGCCAGCGCACGATCTAAAAACCGAAACAGCAGCGTTAACTGGTCGCCGTATTTCGCTTCAAATGCCACGGGATCAGCGTGTAACTCGTCGTGATGCGCTCTGCACAGCGGTATCACAAACAGGTCATGCGCTTTGGTACCCATTCCACCCTGCCCGTGGCCTATCAGGTGGTGGGGGTCGTCTGCCGGATTATTGCAGCAACTGCACTGCTGCGACTTCACCCAGCGGGTGTACTTCTCATTTTCCCAGCGTCGGCGCTTTGGCCTCAGCATGAAAGATTCCGGCGTCTCAGGATCGACCTTCACCGCCACTATCTTTTTTGCCTTCTCCTGAAAGATTTGCGTAGCCGGTAATGACGGGACAATGTCGCTTTCCCTCATCACTGAACTGTGCTGTTCTGGCTTGATTCTGAGTGCTTTACTCGCCACTGATTCAGGAACAAGGTCAGCAAGATCGTTACGTACCATCCACCAGCAGAACTCAGGAAGTGAAAGAGTGTGGTCAGCGCTAAAACCTAAATCAATATTCACCCTTTCCAGCAGCCATTTTACCAGGTTCTGCATGGCAATTCCTGCCAGTCTTTCAGTGGTTTGCTCACGTAAATGGTTATCACATGACCAGCAAAGACGAATGCTCCCCGGAGCGTGGCGCATCACCGTAAAGTCACTGGCATGCCAGTCAGTGTGAGGCCACTGACATTCAAATTTTCTCTCCAGCCAGGCATCAAGGCTACTCAATCCACCAGCTCGCTGAATGACCCTCTCGTTAACGAAAATAGCCTGCATATTGGGATCATCAGTAAGAGGCTGGTGGGCTTCAGGGATTATTCCGGACGGCAGATGCTGGATGGCTTCGGATGGTGGCTCAATAACTACCCTTCCCTGACGGAATAGCCAGAGCAGTTCGGTACCAGGGCGGAACAGAACCACCCCGGACATCGGCGCAATTTCAGGCGTCAGTATGGCTCTCACCCAATTCCCCCCATTGTTGATTGATGCCTGGTTATCGATATTTCTACCCTTCCGCCATGCACTTTCGGCCCCCACTCCACCAGCATTTTCTGCACCTGGCTGTCATCCTCCCAAATGCCTGCATGCGTGAGCGCGTCAAACAACGCCTTGTTGTAGTTGTCGATGTCGCGGCGGCGTTCGTCTGGTGGGTACAACATAATTTCGACGGCAGCCGGTGCTGTTGATGGCTTTGGAAGGAAGCGAAGCTGCTCGACAATGGCGACACAGGCCGCGCTTTGATATGCCCTGCCTTTGGCGCTGATCAAATGGCGGCCCTTTAACGGCCCCTTATTCGGGGCTCGCCAGTATGTGTTTACGCTCGGTGGGAACGGGAGCACCAGTTTCATAACGTCACTCCCTGTTTTTTCAGCCAATCCACAGCGTTATCTCTGGCCTTATCTCCACCGGATAGCAGGTCTTTGATGATCGTTACTGGATCTGCATCCCATTCCGTTTTGATGACGGTTATGCCCCTGGCAGCGCCAGGAGCAACAGTGATGTAACCTTTTTTCTTAAGTGACTTCACGTGCGCTACAGCAGCGTTCGGTGATGCGCAGCCAATTAATCCGGCAAGCTCCAGCATAGTAGGTGGAAAACCTGCCTTTTCGATATGAACCTTGATAGCTTCGAACACTTCATTCTGACGCGGCGTTAATTCCATCATTTGTTCGCTCCTCTGAAGCCATCGGGGATTTTGCTGTAGTCGGTGTTCTTGAAGCTGGATTTGAAGATTCCATCCTCACGCTCCCACTTCCCGTTAACACGCGCTGGCCTTCCGGCATTCGCCCAGTTGGTAGCGGACTTCAGGTAAGCTGGAAACTTCGTTGGCTGGAAAAGTGTCTGCGGGCGCAGGTAGGCCGCCATTGTTAAATCGTCACTCCACTTGGCGTTGCAGTAGTCCACCACCAGCGACAGCTCTTCAACGGTGAAGCCCTCCCCGATTCGGGCACGAATGTTTTGCAGCGAGGTTGTTGAAACCTGATAACGCGAACTGGTCACCTGGTTCAGATGGGTTAAAACCTGTTTAGCCTGATCGGTGATCAACACATCACCGTCTGGTTGCGGCGCAACCGGACAAATAGGGTTTTTAATATCTGTAGTATTCTCTGTTGTATTCTCTGTAAGAACATCAGTGCAATTTGACCTGATGAGAGCGGTTCGTTTTGACCCGATGGAACGTTCCACTTTGACCTCTTCCATCGGTTCATTTTGACCTGATGGAAGAGTGCATTTTGAACTCTTCGATTTGGTCACTTTGACCTCATCTAAAAGCTCACTTTCGTAGTTGATCGTATAATAGTTCGTCATGTCGCGCTGAGACTTATTCAACTGCTCAACTTTGAGTACGCCAAGGTTTTTCAGGCGGGTGAATGTGCGCTTCAGGGTGGATTCAGACCAGAACGGGAACTGCTCCAGCCACTGCTCATTGGTGTTGTAAATCCAGCGCACGCCGTCACGCTCCAGTCCGGAGGTGGTTTCTTTCAGCCAGTAATTAACTTGCTGCAACGCAATGGCCTCGTTCAGCCCAATGCTGTACGCAAGGTCAGGGTTAATCACTATCGGGCGGGATGGCATTAACAGGCTCATGGTCGTCCTTTAACTCTGTAAATTTACGCTGGAATTGCTCAAGAGGGCTGAAGCACTCATGATCGTACCCTTCGCGAAGGTATATAACGCGTCGGGTCTCGGGCTCCCATCTGATGACGTGGACGGTGATGCCTCTTTGGTCTCTGAATCGCCGGTCAACTTCAGCCATTCCTCACGCCCCTTCTCGTTCATCAGTGCAAATGCTTCTACCATCGCGTTCACAGGCTGGTAGTTGTTCTGATCCGCCTGGTTGTTTAATCTCTCCACATAGCCGAACGGGGAATCTTTTCCCACCAGTGGAAGGCATCTGAATTGCTTCGCTGGTCTCAATCGGTTTAAACTGTTCATGCGTTAGTTTCTCCACTGAATACGACACGCCACGACGCCCGGAGCTGCACACTCGCGGGCGTCACTTTTTTTGGCTTTTCTTACGGCTAAATAGCGCGACAATCGCGCGGATCTCTTCTTCACGCGCTGCCAGATGACGGCGGTGATATTCATTGATTTCTTCAGCTTCATGACGTTCGATTACTCCATCTTCGAGAGCTCTCTGGATCACGGTATCAACACGTCCACGCGCTGCTGACGTTCTCATGGCACGATCGAACAGGTCGACACGATCAAGGTCTTCAAGTTGAGGAACGTCCACCAGCAGCGCGCCACGGCGACGGGCAAAGTAATCCGCCAGGAGGGACGTATTCGAGATGTCTTCCATCGCCTCCAGCTCGTTCACTTCGAAGAAACGGCAGCCGTTCTTCTCATACAGGTTGTTGTTGAACTGAGTTACTGACATGCCAAGAGCACCGGCCATAGCCTCACGGCCTCCTGGATACGCTTTGCACATCGCTTTAACTACTTCTTTCAGGCTTGGCTCTACCATGTTGTTTTTCCTTTGGTAGTTACGAAATGCTGATTGCTGGGTTACGGTGTTACTGCAACGTCGGGATCAGCAGGTTTGTTTTTGTTAGGGAATGGTCGTACTTCCTCGGCTTCAATTTTCCCGTCTTCATTAACCAGGATGTTTACCCTGCGATTACGCTTGAGGGCTTTACTGATGGCACTTTGGTATACCCCAAGAGCTTCAGCTGTTTTGGCCTGACCGTTTTCCAAAACATATTCAGATAGCGGAATAATCTTCATTGGTTTTCCTCGTGGTTTGCACATAAGGAGTATCACTGTTAGTGATAAATATGTCAACACTAGCGGTGATTGGTGATTATGCCGTGCGGTGATAAATTATGAGAATGAAAAAGAAACCATTGACCGCCGAACAAATTGCCGATGCCCACAGGCTGAAAACTATCTTTGAGTCCAAGAAAAAAGCGCTGGGGCTCTCACAGGAGACTTTGGCTGAACAAATGGGTATGGGACAAAGTGGTGTCGCTCAGTTACTGAATGGCACAAATGCTATCAACGCTACCCATGCTGCACAGTTCGCTAAAATTCTCGGAGTAAAAGTCGATGATTTCAGCCCATCCCTTGCAGCTGAGATATCAGCTATGTTTGAGGCGATTGCGAACGGAAGGAGTCATTCCTCTGTGTATGAGTACCCGCTATTAACCGAAGTTCAGGCTGGCTCATTTTGCCCGGTTAATACATACACAGAACGAGACGCGAAGGAATGGGTTTCAACTACTGTTAAAGCCAGTGATTCTGCCTTTTGGCTTGAGGTATCAGGTCATTCGATGACTGCCCCGCCAGGAGTAAAACCGAGTTTTCCTGAGGGAATGCTTATACTCATAGATCCAGAACAGGATGTTGAGCCTGGTGATTTCTGTGTTGCAGGTATCTTCAACGATTCAGAGGTCACTTTTAAAAAATATGTTCGAGAAGATGGGAAGCCATGGCTTGAACCTCTAAACCCCAGCCCTCGCTATCAGGCCATTGAATGTAATGAGAATTGCAGGATAATAGGCAAAGTTGTTAAGGCCCAATGGCCTGAAAATATCTTCGAATAAGGAGCCATCCGGCTCCTTTTTTTTGCATCTTTTTTCACCTTAACAATCATAAAGTTAACACCACTGATGATATTTTTATCACTACAGGTGTTGACCAATTAATTACTATTGGTGATACTCATTATGCGCCGGGGTGATGACGTTTAAGACCATCGGTAGGTTAGCAGTACGGCATATGGCACATGGTGGGGTGATGATGAGTTCAAACGCAAACAGGAAGATGGTCGCACTGCCGAGAGGCGTGAAGATTGAGACACTCTACTCTGAATGTCCTAAATGCGGTTGTGATCTTACAAAGTTGCCTGCGGATTTTGCGGTTCTACCGGATACGTTCGACGATGTGATCATCGTTAAAGGACGCCGAAGAACACGAATGGAAAAAATGATTTCTGTTGCTGCTAAAAAGCTGTCGGTAAGGATTAAGCGTTTTGGTCAAAGGCTGGCAGATAAGTGCCTCAGTATGTGGAAATGATACTTGTTTTCTATAACGTACCCTTCCATGTCAGGGCCGCAGTTAAGTGAATAGGTCTTCCTAAGAATGCCTTTATGAACCAACTGCTCGACAACCGGATTATGATTTTTTGCATACACAACATGATTGCCGGTTTTTATGAAATCCAGCAAACACTGCTTCTCAGGTACTGAGAGTGTCTTGATTTTAAAACGCAAAGCCAGCGTGTGAAGGGCACCAAAAGCCGATTTAGTCATGAAGCAGGTCAGCGACGAAATAAAAAAGCTGACGCATAGGATCATCAGATAATAAAGACTGAACGCCGGAAGAAATTCTGGATTATGAGAGCCTACAGACTGCTTTAGAGAGTCTGGCAAAAATACAGTGAGAATGACGAAGATAATTAACATGTGCATTAAACGCCTAATGTCTATGTCACGCAGGATCGAGCGCAGTAAGTCCTGCAACCATTTGTTGTCCATCGGCGGAATCCATCACTCTCTGTAGGGGTGAGAAGATTTTAACCGATTTCTCGCTGTAGGGGTACACGAGAACCACCGAGCCTGATGTGGTGAAAAGACAGGCATAAGTTTCATTGCTGTGTGTAGTCTTGGCGGTCGGCAGTTTTGAATGTCCTTAATGTCGACCGCCCCTTTTACACAACTGAAAGCGCGTTCAGCGTTCAACTTGAGAGGCCGTAGTCGTTAAATCAACTCAGGAGAACGCGCTCTCAATTGTGGAGAAGTAACGTGTCGACATTGCAGTGTCGATTGTGGCTGCCAGCCTCAAGCATCCTCAGGGTGCTTGGTGATGGTAAAAACGCCATCTCAACCAACAGGAGACGATGAGCCTGTTCTGGTTGGATTGGAAAAATGTTATTTGCCCGCTCAGCGGCGGGCGCTTTTTCTGGAGGTAGCATGTCTGCAAATGATTTGGCTGTTAAATATGGTACTTATCAGCCCGAAAATTTACTGGTCATCCTTCCACTTGAAGAAGCGTCAGACATTATTCGTGAAAGTCTTCGCGCTGAGGTTCGCCACGAGCTGGAATATGAATACGATGACCGTATTTCTTCTGCTGAAGAAGAGGCATCTGATTGGGAATCACGGGCAGACAGTTACGAATGCGATGCGATTAGTTTTGCCAGAGCGATAGAAAAAGCCTTGCTTGCACCAACCTTGGATGAAGCAAAAATTATTCTCGAACGCGTTCGTTCTGATAATCGCGAATATTTTTAATACCTAATGAATAATTACGAATTTGGCAGTATTCAAGTGCCGGGATTCGTGCAACCAAAATTCAGCGCTGTGCAGAGCGCGTATAACACGGAGAAACTTTCCATGACGAACACACAGAACGTCACCGAGTTACAACCACGTATGACCCGGGAGCAGCTGATCGACGCAGCGCGTAAGGCCGCCCCTCTCCTTCCGCCAGCTTATCGCGGCATTATGACAGAACTGGCTAACCGCCTGGACTATACCAGCGTCGCGCTTTGTGAAGCTATGGCGCAGCGTAAAGAACTGGCTGTTCAGAACGCTACTCTGCGTGAAGATGTCGCAAGCTGGGCCAAAGAGTGTGACCGCATTATTGAACGCCACACGAAGACCAGAACCAATATGCATTTACTGGAAGCCCAGCGAGAACTGCGTGAGTTGTCTACCGTCGTCATTTCCCAAAATAACGAGGTGGCTCTCTGATGGCTAACTCATTCAAGCAAATGACACGTGACGGGACCATCAAACGTACCGATACCGGGATGTTTATCAGCCTTGACCAAATCTATGTGCGGGAAGGTTTCAATAAACGCGAAGATGATGAACGTACCCGCCAGGCAGATGATGACCTCTTCAACTATCTGATGAACGGTGGCTCCGTTCCCCCGCTGGAGGTTATCGCCCGTGATGAAGGTGGAGTGTGGGTTGTTGAAGGCCACCGTCGGCGTCGCTGCTATGCGCGCTGTGCAGAAGCCGGTAAGCCAGTAGACCGCATCCATATCATGCCGTTCAACGGTAACGATGTTCAGCGCCTGGCGCGTATCATGACCAGTAACAACCAGCTCCCGCTATCCGATATGGAACAAGCAGCTGTTATTCAGGAGCTTCATAACGCCTTCAACCAGACCACCAGCGAGATAGCAAAGCTGGTTAATAAGTCTGTCCCTACTGTCGAAAAGCTTCTGCTTCTTAGCACAGCCAATCACGACGTTCAGAAAGAAGTTAAGTCCGGGACCGTGTCTGTAGATGTGGCCGTTGAACGAGTAAAAGAGTTTGGCGAAAAGGCCGGTGAGGTTCTTCAGAAGGATAAAGCTTCTGCTGCCGCCAGGGGGAAAAAGAAAGTCACCCGCAGCGTTATAGCGCCGGAGATTAGCGTTAAGAAAGCGCGCCGCCTTGTTGAGTTGATAAGCCTGGCCGGGATAAGTGACACGGGCGTCATCTCTCTCGAAGGATTGGCGCATGCAGAAGCCATGGAAATTATCGACGAGCATAAAGCCATAGCTTCACAACGTTCAGGAGCACCAGCATGAAACTGAATTATGAAGAACTTGAAGCCAAGTGCGCGGCGCTGGCTGCGGAGTTGGGTGCAGTCGAAGCAATCCACAACGAGGCAGTGTTCATCACAGACGATCACTATGAGCAGTGCCCGGCAGAAGTTCAGAGGATAATTCGATCGCTGGCTGTGATGCAGATTCCTGCGTACCAGGCTTTCCTGGCTGAAGTGAGGACGCAGGTCTGGATTGAAGGCAATCAACCGGCAGAGTTTGGACGCTATTGGGTGCGCTACGAAACGGATGTTGGCCCACAATACTGCTCCGCGAAGTGGATGGAACACAACTTCTGCGCAGGCAGCGACACCAATATCCACAAAATCTGGCTTGCAGACCACTCCCGCTCTATCAATTCACTGCGAGGCGTCACGCATTACACAAAACTGCCTGATTCACTGGAAGGATCCGCCCAATGAGCAACATCGACAAACATGCCGTCCAAGCAGTTGCCGATTTGAAAGCTGGTTACACCCTCGGTCACGCTGATGTGGCAATCCTGAACGAGCTGGCGCGTATCGCGATGGCATCGCTCGAAGCGGAGCCGGTGGCGTATATCCGCTCAGCTCATAACCCAGATGGATTTTGTTTTGCTGATGGAATTCATCCGACGCATCGCCATCAAAGACTCCCTTTGTCGACACTGCAAGATGGGTGCTATTGGAAGGTAACGCCGCTTTACACCGCCACGCCAGCGCCGGTATCGATGAAAGACCATCAGATTCGTGAGATGGTGAACGAGCTGCGTGATATCGCTATCGAGTATCAAGGCACACAGCAGCTACGTGAACGCATTGCCAGAACTGTCCGCGCCGCCATGCTTCAGGGTGCCGAACCTGTAACTACGGATTACAAGTTGCCATTCGATCAGTGGCTTTCGCAGCAGACAGGAACTATTGACGTTGAATGTGGATGCGTGATGACGGAGGTGTTTTTTCACTGGTTGCGCGTTGCTTATGAGGCTGGCAAATCTCCGGTGATTCCGGATGGTTGGGTGCTGGTGCCAGAAGAACCCACCCATGAAATGCTTGAGGCTGGTGATGAACAATTCGGAACTTATGATGTGTATCGCCGGATGGTAGCAGCATCACCGCAGCAGGAGGTGAAGTGATGGGCAAGTTTACTTTCGTCATTGAGTTCGAAGACGGCAAGGAGCCGCCAGTACATGCCCATATGGAAGCTTTGGGCGGGAAGGTTGTAGCGGTCGCGTTCCGGGATGCATTGAGCGAGGGTAATCCTACGCAGACGATCACTACCCATCCTCAGGTGCTTAGTGAGATGCGGTGCTTTATCTGCAATGGTAAGCATCCTATCGGTGTCGCCTGCCCACTCAGTTCGCCATCAGTGGTATCGCATAATGCCTAACCCATTCGACGTGGTGATGTTCGTGCTGCTGGCAATCGGCGCACTTCAGCAAATGGGGTGGCTGCCATGGTGAGCAAACTTAAACAGCGGCGCCTGCGCCGTCTTAAATCCGATGTTGCCTGGTGGAAAGGTGAAGCATCGGACCTGTACGCCAGAGTCATGGAGCAGGCAGACGAAATAGCCGAACTCCGCAGGCTGGTTATCCGCGTTCCGATGCCAGTAATTATTTCAAAGGAGATGGCCAACCAGCTTTATAACAACGAAACGAAAAGATGTCGTACCTGCAATGATGGCCTCCGTGGTGGGTGCTCATCATGCATTTTCTATAAAAGATAGCCGGGTGCAGCCGGTAAAGTGGAGAGAAACGCATGGGGCAGTTAGTAACACTTCATGAGTGGGCATCTGGTCCTAATGGATTCAAATATCCATTAAGCAACTCAGCATTAAACAAAATAGCAAAGACCAAACAGACTTATCCGCCAGCCTTAAAGCAAGGTCGACGCTGGGTAATAGATGAAGATGCTCGTTTTGTTGGCATGGTTGGCAGTGTTGATATTTCGTCATCATTATCAGACAAGGCCCGCCAGTTAGTGGAGAAAGCAATAAATGGCAGCTCGCCCCAGAAAACATAATGTCAAAATACCCAACCTTTACTGTAAGTTAGATAAACGTACTTCAAAAATTTATTGGCAATATCGCCACCCTGTAACAGGTTCATTTATTGGATTCGGAACAGATGATGAAGCGGCAAAAGCTGCTGCAATCGAGATGAACCGTATAACCGCAGAACAAGAAACTCAGCAATCTTATGCTCTGATTGATATGGCAATGAAGAGCTCAGGGAAAAAGGATCAAGGTATACGTGTTTCTGAGTGGATTAAAAAATACATCGAAATTCAGATGGAAAGGTTGCGTGACGGTGAGATAAAAAACCCTACTGTAAAATCCAGACGATTATGTTCTCAGATTCTCGCAGATAGAGTGCCAAACCTTCGCCTGAAGGATGTTGATACAAGACTCATTGCAAAAATTATTGATGAATATAAGGCAGAGGGAAAGCACAGAATGGGCCAACTGATAAGAAGCGTACTAAACGACGTGTTCAAAGAGGCGCAGCATGCTGGAGAGGTTGATCCTGGCTACAACCCAGCCTTAGCTGTAAAAAATCCAATAGCCAAAGTGAAACGAAGCAGACTTAGCATTGAACAATGGAAATTGATTTTTGAAAGCGCAGGCTCTTTGCCGCCTTGCGCTCAAAATTCTATGCTTTTGGCTTTAGTAACCGGGCAAAGGATAGGTGACATAGTCGAGATGAAGTTTAGTGACATTTGGGATAATCACCTTCATGTTACCCAAAATAAAACCGGAATGAAGTTAGCTATCCCCTTAAATTTAAAGTGCGATGCAATCGGGTTGACTCTGGCTGATGTTATTAGTAAGTGTCGCGATAGAGTAGTGAGCCCTTATCTGATCCACCATGTTAAGCATCACGCTTACGGTAAAGCGGGATCTCACGTTCCCGAAAAAACAATATCAAGATATTTTAAGGAGGCAAGAGATAAAGCGAATATTACCTGGCCTAAGGATTGCACTGCCCTTCCGCCGTTTCATGAACAGCGCTCGCTTTCATCAAGAACATACAAAGCTCAGGGTATAGATGTCAAAACTCTTTTAGGGCATAAAACCGAAGCAATGAGCGTAATGTATGGAGATGATCGTGGTCTAGAATGGAAAAAAGTTGTGATTTAAACAGGGAGTTTTGGGGAATTATTTTGGGGATGTTTTGGGGAAAGAGTTTTACGAATTAAATTCAGTCACTTAGATTTTAGCGAATTGCTCCAGAAACAGTCGTCCACCAGCAACGCATGACCCAACAGCCAGCGCACCCGCTGGCTGTTTTCTTTCAGCCCTCTCCGTCCCGTGCTAATGTAGCAAGCTACGTATTGGCAAATCACAGGTGAAATCGTTATGTCTGATGACGTGACCGGGACGACGACCCATCAGCAGCTAATCAGCTTATTAACCGAGCAGGAGGCGCGCTTTCGCGTGGTGGCGCATGAGGCCGTTGGGAAATGCGAAGCGGTCAGTGAAATTCGCGGGACCGATCTCCGACAGGGTGCAAAAGCACTGGTCTGCAAGGTAAAAGGCAACGGCGTTAAGAAACATATTCTGGCAATCCTCGCCGCCGATCGGCAGGCCGATCTGAGCCTGCTGGCCAGTCATTTCGGTGGGCTAAAGGCCTCGCTCGCCAGTCCGGCTGAAGTGGATGCGCTTACCGGCTGCGTTTTCGGCGCCATTCCCCCCTTCAGCTTTCACCCGGATCTGACGCTGGTCGCCGATCCGCTGCTGTTTGAGCGCTTCGACGAGATCGCGTTTAACGCCGGCCTGCTGGAAAAATCGGTGATTATGGATACCCAGGACTATCTGCGTATCGCTCGTCCTGAACTGGTGACGTTCCGTAAACAGTAAATACAGCGGCTGGCTAACGGTCAGCCGTTTTCCAGCAGCAGCACGGAAGCAATCAAAATAATCGCGATGATAAAAAACGATGAGGAGATAATCAGCGTTTCGACAAACATAGGATCGTTCATGATGCCCTCTGCTTTGCCCATTTGCCTCTTTTTTACCCCCGCACAATGACAGTTAAATGACAATGACGCGTCCGCGAAATAACTATTTTTCCGCTGAAACGATTCGCTGTTAACTATCCTTCCCCCGTATAAAGTCACTGTTTAAATACTTTATTTGTTACCGGTATCACGAAAAGAAATTTACGTAACCCCAATGCCAGATCTCGCAATTGTTAACCTTTTCATCCTGGTTAAACCTGTTTACGGAGCACCTCATAAATAAACCTTACAATGGCAAGGTGAATACAATGACCGAAATAATTACCCGTAAAGAAAAAATCAGTTATGGGTTAGGCGATATGGCGAGCCATATTGGGCTGGATAACGTCATTATTTTTCTGACGTTTTACTATACGGACGTGGTGGGGCTACCTGCCGCATTCGTGGGCACCATGTTTCTTCTGGCGAGAACCGCCGATGCCATAATAGACCCGGCGATGGGCTATATCGCAGACAGGACGCGCACGCGCTGGGGCAAATTCCGCCCCTGGATGCTGTGGCTGGCGCTGCCCTTTGGCGCAAGTTGTCTGCTGACCTACGCTGTGCCGGCATCGCTCGATCTGCACGGTAAAATGATTTTCGCCACCGTCAGCTATACCCTGATGATGCTGATGTATACCGCAATCAATATTCCCTATTGCTCCATGGGCGCGGTGATTACGCCCGACAACGATGCGCGAATTTCCCTCCAGTCTTATCGCTTTTTCCTGGCCACGCTAGGCGGCGCGCTGTCGACATTCTTTATGATGCCGCTGGCAGAGTTTTTAGGCGGCGATGATAAATTACTGGGCTACCGCTGGGCGATGGCCATTATGGCGACCGTCGCGGTCATCATGTTCTGGATCTGCTTCGCCAATACGCGTGAACGTATTAAGGCTCCCGCTACCCACAATAATTATCTTGCGGAACTGCGGGATTTATTACGAAACGACCAATGGCGGGTTGTCGCCGTCCTGGTATTAACCAACATTGGTTTTGGCGTTATTCGCCTTGGCGCAATGATGTATTTCGTCACTTATTATCTCGGTAGCGCGAGCTATTTTATGTGGATGCTCGGGGCGCATATTCTCGGGAAAGCCGCAGGCAGCGCGCTGGCCAAACGTCTGACGCAGAACGTCAGCAAAGTGCAGATGTTTGGATACTGTTCCGTACTGGCGGGGGTACTCAGCATCGCCCTGTTCTTTGCGCCGAAGTCAGTGCTTATTCTGGTGCCCATGACGTTTATCGTCTCCACCCTTTACCAGGCCACCACCACGCTGATGTGGGTAATGATGGCGGACGTCGCCGATTACGGCGAATGGAAACAGGGCAAACGCATGGACGGCGTGATCTTCTCCACCTTCCTCGCCGTACTCAAGCTGGGGATGGCGATCAGCGGCGCGATTGTTGGCTGGACGCTGGGCTTAAGCGGCTATGTCGCCAATGCCCCGGAACAGACCACCACGGCCATGTACTGCATCATCGCCCTCTTCACCGTCGTGCCTGGCGTCTTGTCACTCTGCGCGTTTGCCACGCTGCGCTGGTACAAGCTCGACGACAGCACAATGCAATCCATCCATCTTGCCAAACACCCTGTTTAGAAGGACGCGTTATCCATGAGTGAGCTGATCCAACATTCCAACAGCATCGAATGGCGTTTTGAACGCCAGATCCTGCGTATTGAACCGTGGGGGGAAAACAGCCTGCGCGTCAGGGCCACCTGCTCTCCGGCTTTTGATGACGCTTTACAGGCACTGTTGCCCGCCGCCCCTTGCCAGGCTGAGATTGTCGCCGAAGCGGAAAGCCTGACGCTGCGCAACGGCAATATTACCGCGACGCTGAACCTTAAAGGTCAGCTGGCCTTCTACAATCAGCGCGGCGAACTGCTGCTGGAGGAAATGTGGCGCCAGCGCTCAACGGTGGGTATCGGTGCCAGCGAGAAAAGTCAGGATAAATATGTCAGCGCCCTGAAGCTGGATGGCCGCGAATTTAAGCCGCTAATGGGGGGGAAATATCAGCTCACCGTCCGGTTTGAATCGCGTCCGGATGAACGCATCTATGGCATGGGTCAGTATCAACAGCCGTGGCTGGATCTGAAAGGCTGTACGCTGGAACTGGCGCAGCGCAACTCCCAGGCCAGCGTGCCCTTTATGCAGTCCAGCCTTGGCTATGGCCTGCTTTGGAACAACCCGGCGATTGGTGAAGCCAGCTTTGCAAAAAATCAGACGGAATGGCGCGCCCGCGTGACGGGAGAAATGGACTACTGGATCACCGCCGCTGATACGGTGGCGGATATCACCCGCCAGTATGTGAAAGCCACCGGTACTCCGCCCTCCGCCCCGGCGTTTATCAGCGGGCTGTGGCAGTGCAAATTACGCTACCGCACCCAGCAGGAGGTGCTGGAGGTTGCGCGGGAGTATCGCCGCCGTAATCTGCCGCTGTCGGTGATGGTCATCGACTTTTTCCACTGGCCGAATCAGGGCACCTGGTGCTTCGACCCCGTAGACTGGCCCGATCCTGAAGGGATGGTCGACGAGCTGCGCGAAATGGGTATTGCGCTGATGGTGTCGGTGTGGCCAACGGTAGAGGCGCGCAGCCCTCTCTACCCGCTGATGAAAGCCAAAGGCTGGCTGGTCAGCAGTGAACGTGGCGTGCAGGTCAACCTCGATTTTATGGGCAATACCACCTTCTTTGATGCGACCCATCCTGAGGCGCGGAAATTCGTCTGGGATACGGTGAAGAAAAATTACTACGACATGGGCATTAAGCTGTTCTGGCTGGACGAAGCCGAACCGGAATACCGCGCCTATGATTTTGACAACTATCGCTACCACGCCGGTCCGGTGCTGGAAGTGGGTAATCGCTACCCGCGTGACTTTGCGCAGGGCTTTTACGATGGGCTCCAGGCAAATGGTGAAACCGACATTGTTAACCTGGTACGCTGCGCCTGGGCAGGCAGCCAGCGCTTCGGCGTGCTGGCGTGGTCGGGTGATGTCCACTCCTCGTTCCATGCTTTTCGCAATCAACTCGCCGCGGGACTGAATATGGGGCTGGCGGGGATCCCATGGTGGACAACCGATATCGGTGGCTTCCAGGGAGGGAACGTTAACGACCCGGCGTTCCACGAATTGCTGATCCGTTGGTTCCAGTGGGCGGTGTTTACACCGGTTCTGCGCATGCACGGCTATCGCGAACCGCAGATCCAGCCCCCGGAGCGCTACCGTGACGGCATTCCTCAGTGTAACAGCGGTTCGCCTAATGAGCTGTGGAGTTACGGAGAAGAGAATTACGCCATCATGCAGCACTGGCTTACCGTGCGCGAAACCCTGCGCCCGTATATTGACGCGTTGTACCAGCAGGCTCATCTGCACGGAGACCCGCTCATGCGTCCGCTGTTCTGGCACTATCCGCAGGATAAGCAGAGCTGGACGTGTGAAGATCAGTATCTGTTTGGCGAAGATCTTCTGGTGGCGCCGGTTATGCAGGCCGGTCAGCGTGAGCGCGATGTCTGGCTGCCGACGGGCAATAGCTGGGTCGCTCTCAACGGTGAGCGCTACGCCGGTGGGGAGCATATCCGGGTGCCTGCGGCGCTGGAAACCATCCCGGTGTTTATCCGCGAAGGAAGTCCACTTATCCAGCAGCTGGTGGACTGACGTCAGGCAAGTGCCCAAAAATAGACAATTTTTTCAGTAAAGCCTGCCTGCCGTCGCGTTTGCGCGTAAAGTAAGCAGGCTTACTATTTTTGGCAAGGATCCCGTCATGTTCGACCCTACACTGCTCATACTTTTGGCCCTGGCTGCTCTGGGTTTTGTCAGCCACAACACCACCGTCGCGATTTCCATTCTGGTCCTGATCATCGTTCGTGTCACACCGTTGAATACCTTCTTCCCGTGGATAGAAAAACAGGGGCTTACCATCGGGATCATTATTTTGACCATCGGTGTGATGGCCCCGATTGCCAGCGGAACGCTACCGGCCTCAACGCTGCTGCACTCCTTTGTAAACTGGAAATCGCTGGTGGCGATTGCGGTGGGCGTTTTTGTCTCATGGCTTGGCGGGCGCGGCGTGACGCTGATGAGCAGCCAGCCTTCACTGGTGGCCGGGCTGCTGGTGGGCACCGTGTTAGGCGTGGCGCTGTTTCGTGGCGTGCCGGTTGGCCCGCTGATTGCTGCCGGACTGGTTTCGCTGTTTATCGGGAAGTCGTAGTCAGGCTGGCGATATAGCGGGCGGGCGTCTGTCCCAGTCCTTTCTTAAACATGGTGATGAAGGCGGTGGTGGAGTCATACCCTAGCGCCTGCGCCGCCTGCTGAACCGACTTTCCGCCGATCAAAAACTGCAATGCGACAATCAGCTGGAGCTGGTGCCGCCAGCGGCGAAAGCTCAAGCCAGTCTCTTTCACCACCAGCCGCGCCAGATTGCGTTCGCTCATGGCAAAGTGGCTGGCCCACTGCGCCAGCGTCTGCCAGGCGGCAGGTTCGTTTGCCATGGTCTCGCTCATCAGGCGAATTTTTGGATGCGGAGATACCGGCAGCTGTAGATGCTCCTGCGGTTGCAGGGGCAGTTCATCAAACAGGACGTCAACCAGCCTTCCGGTAGCGGGAAGAGGCAGTTCCTCCCGTGACCTGTCCGCAAGCGCCAGCACCAGCTCCCGCACCAGGGGCGATATTTTCAGCGTACAGGTACGCGTCGGCAATTCGAGCGCACCGGGTTCAATAAACAGCAGACAGAGCTGCGCGCCGGGCGTCGCCTTGTTGCTGTGCGGCGTTTGTCCCGGGATCCACACCGCATACTGGGGCGGCACCATCAGCATCGCGTTCTCCACTTCACAGGTGATCGCTCCCCCCAGCGCCATAATCAGCTGCCCTTTGCGGTGCTGATGCAGCGGAATATATTGTTCCTGTGCCACCACGCGGATGCGAAAGGCCACCGCCGCGTCGTGCTGGCTATCGGGATCGTAGCCATCGAGCCCCAGTCCGTACATAAAGTTGTCCGATATTAGCGATAAACTGTCATTTTAGCCTGATTTCAACCACGACTTAAATCGGTATGGTATGCGCTCGCCTGAACGTAAGAGACAATAATGACTACTGCTATTCAACCTTCCGGGAAACAGGGTGCGCTGCTGATTGCAGGCATCCTGATGATTGCCACGACGCTGCGCGTCACCTTTACCGGTGTCGCCCCCCTGCTCGATACCATCCGACAGGACTATGGTTTAAGCACGGCGCAAACCGGCCTGCTCACGACGCTGCCTCTGCTGGCCTTCGCCTTTATCTCTCCCCTTGCCGCAGGCGTCGCCCGGCGCCTGGGCATGGAGCGCAGCCTTTTTATCGCTCTGCTGCTGATTTGCATCGGGATTGGCGTACGTTCGCTGCCGTCGGCCTCGCTGCTATTTATCGGTACGGCGATCGTGGGCTGTGGGATTGCGCTGGGCAATGTCCTGCTACCTGGCTTAATCAAACGTGATTTTCCGGGCCAGGTCGCAAAACTGACGGGGGCTTATTCGCTGACGATGGGGGCCGCTGCTGCCGCAGGGTCGGCGCTTATCGTCCCGCTGTCGCTGGGGAGTGGTGGCTGGCACGGGGCGCTGCTGATGCTGATGTTCTTCCCGCTGGTGGCGCTGCTGCTGTGGTTACCGCAATGGCGCCAGAAGCCGGCCGCCACCCTGACCGGAGCGGGCGCGCTGCACAATCGGGCTATCTGGCGCTCGGCGCTCGCCTGGCAGGTGACGCTTTTTCTGGGCATTAACTCGCTGATTTACTACGTCATTATCGGCTGGTTACCCGCGATTTTGCTTAGCCACGGCTACAGCGAAACGCAGGCTGGCTCCATGCACGGGCTTCTCCAGCTGGCAACCGCGGTTCCCGGTCTCGCCATTCCGCTGATCCTGCACCGTCTTAACGATCAGCGTGGCATTGCCGGGCTAGTCGCCCTGATGTGCGCCGTCAGCGCGGCCGGGTTCTGGTTCGCGCCGGGGCTGGCCGTCGTCTGGACGCTGGTGTTTGGCTTTGGATCCGGCGCCACCATGATCCTCGGCCTGACGTTTATCGGGCTGCGCGCCAGCTCGGCCCATCAGGCCGCGGCGCTCTCCGGCATGGCACAGTCGATTGGCTATCTTCTGGCGGCCTGTGGCCCACCGCTGATGGGGAAAATTCACGATACCGCCGGAGACTGGCGCATTCCGCTGCTCGCCTGCGCGCTGGCCGCGGTGGTGATGGCGTTATGCGGTATGCTTGCCGGGCGTGACCGGGAGATCACACCCCGCTGACATTCAAGGCAGACCCGGAGGTCTGCTTTTTTTATCCCTGCGCCGCCCGCAGCATGGCCTGTACCAGCACGACCGGGCGCCCTTGCAGCGCGGCCCGCTCATGCTGGAACAGGGTGAGGACAAAGAAAGGATGGGTTACCAGCTCTGCCGCTCGGATCTCGCCCTGCTCGTCCCAGCCCGTTACGCGCATGTCGCCCCGCTCAAGCTGGTCGGCAAACTCAGGTGAGACGCCGTAATTGCAGTGATACCCCTCCTGAATTTCCGGCTTGCCATACGCTTTAGCAATCAGCGTGTTATTCCGCAGCTCGATCGCGTCGGTTTTTTCCACCAGCGAGCAGGTCAGCGGCGCAATTACCATCCTTCCCTCGGTGTCGGTTTCGGCATGGCCTGCATCGTGCCAGCCCAGTACATTACGCGCATACTCAATCAGCGCATGCTGGAACCCGCCGCAGGTGCCGAGAAAGGGGATGCTATTCTCACGCGCGTAACGGGCCGCAATAAACGCCGCCTCGGTTTTTTTATACGGGCTTGCCGGTACCAGCCAGATGGCATCGTACCCGACGAGGTCTTCGGCGCTGGTCAGCTCAGGCGTGGCGAGCCAGTCATAATCAGCGGTGAGATCCAGAACCGCAGCGGCGTCGTCAATCGCCAGCGGGATCGCCTGGTGCGCAATAACATCGGGATTGTAATCACCAACCAGCGCAATGCGCAGCGTCGTTTTAACCGGGGAGAGTTCCATCAGAGATTCCTTATGCCGGAGGATTTTCAGATAACATAAGGAACCTCAGACTACCGATCTTTTGCAATTATCACAATACCTTAAATTGGGTGGATAAAAGCCGGGTGCTATAGTGTTCTTGCAGAACGTCGTAAGGAAATGAGGAGGACCCATGATTCAATGTAAACGCGTGTATGAGCAGGCGACCTCAAAAGACGGTTACCGGATCCTGGTCGACAGACTCTGGCCGCGAGGGATAAAAAAGACCGACCTCGCCTGCGATGAGTGGTGTAAAGCGCTAACGCCGTCCAGCGAACTGCGAAAAGCCTTTCACAGTGAAACGATAGATTTCACCGCGTTCAGTGAAGCCTATCGCAAAGAGCTGGCGCAGCATCCGGATGAAGGCAAACGCCTGGCGGCTCTCGCCAAACAGCAGACCGTGACGCTACTCTATGGGGCGAAAAATACGGAGCAGAATCACGCGCAGGTACTGGCGGACTGGCTGCGTAAACTGTGATTAACCGATCGCCAGCTCATCCACGTTGTGTGGCATCTCGTCGGGAGTAAGCGGCATCAGATGTTCCGGGCGAACAAACGCAAAACCGTGCTGATTATCAAAGGCATAAACATCACCGGTGACCAGCCACAGCGCACGCGCTGTCGTGGCGGGTAATTGCGTCATGACGCCGTTAACCGGGTTCACAAAACGCTGGCCCGGCTGACAGAGGCCAAACAGCTCGACGGATTTACCGATATTTCGACGGCCTGCCGCCGTACGCGCACCCACGATCATCGCCATGCTGCCCGGTTTTAACTGAAACATACTTCTTCTCGCAAACGTACTGCCAGAAACTGGCTAAGAATAATCCTAAAGAGAAGTGTATCGCAGTTTTATTGCCGTTGTCATCTGGTCGGTTGCGGGTGATCGCGGCGGTAGAGATCCCATTCATCGATCACTTCCCCGCCTGGCAATTTGCACTCGGTACGTACGCCCTGCGGGCTTTGAACAGGGATTTGCTCTCCCCCTTTCTCCAGACAGTACACTGACGCCGGGTTTGCCATACCAATAGCGTGCGGCGGTTGAGGCGCATCAGGAGGGGTTGTCTTTGTTGAGCAGGCGGCCAGCGGTAAAACCAGCGCCAGGAGAAGATATTTCATTATCATGATCCTTCAGGGTGTAAAAACGTCAGAGTAACGGGTCATCGCCGTTTTCTCCATGATTTCTCCATTAAACCTGCACGATTCCCCCTTATAGTGATGCCTGTTCTCACACTGACCAGAGAACATCATTCCGTAATCAAGATGTTTTGCCCCGATCTCAACATCGGGGCTTTTTTTAGTCTTCCCCTCATCTGCCTTCAGAAGAATCTATAAAATCAATCCTGTTCATGTTTTACTATGGCTGGAGTCTATATTTTCAGCACAACATGCAGATACAGAGGTCTTCTGCATGGGAGTCATCCTGCCTCATGTCAGATATCATTCTTGCCCGTGTTTCAGAAACCCTCTCCACTGATCAATCTCTCGACAGTCTGGTGTGTCAGCTACTGGAAATGCTGGAAATTGTGACGGATATGGAATCAACCTACCTGACGAAAGTCGATATCAATGCGCGTTTGCAGTACATTTTATATGCCCGTAACAGCAAGCAAATGCAGATCCCTGAAGGATTCAGCGTGCCCTGGGACGAAACGCTGTGTAAGCGCGCCATCGACAGCGACACGTTGTTCAGTAACGAGGTGCCCGACCGCTGGCCGGAGTGTGAAGCGGCCAAAGCACTGGGCATTACAACCTATATGAGCGTGCCGGTTCACCTGGCTGACGGTTCTCTGTATGGCACGCTTTGCGCGGCCAGCACCGCACAGAAACAGTTCAGCGAGCGTGGCGAGCAGGTGATCAGGCTCTTTGCCGGGTTAATTGGTCAGTACATTCACAAAGAGTCGCTTGTGCTTCAGCTTCGCGAAGCAAATGCGGCGCTCATTGCCCACTCTTACACCGACGCCCTCACCGGCCTGCCGAATCGTCGCGCCATTTTTGAAAACCTTACCACCCTGTTCTCACTGGCGCGCCATCTTAACCGCAACGTCATGATGGCCTTTATTGACCTCGATGATTTCAAGCGAATCAATGACCAGTACGGGCATGAGGCGGGCGATCGCTTCCTTGTACAGGTCGGCAAGCGGCTGACTCACGAGCAAACGCAGGATGAGATTATTGGCCGGCTCGGCGGCGATGAATTTCTGGTTGCCAGCCTGAGTCACAGCGATGATGGCGACGCCAGCAAAGAGGTCAACGCAATCAAAACCCGCCTCAATGGTCTTATTGCGGGCGAATACGGGTTAGGTAATGCCACTATTCTTTATCCCGGCGCAAGCCTTGGCGTCGTTATTGTTGATCCTCACCGCACTGATGAAGATAGCGCCCTGCGCACCGCAGACCTCGCGATGTATCAGGATAAAAAAGGAAAAAGCAAAACAGGCTTTGTCGCGTTAGATTAAAATCGTACACTCTACGGCCTTATACAAACTCAAACAGGTGATGGCATGAGAATAGGGATCCTCTTTCCGGTGGTTATTTTTATCACGGCGGTGGTGTTTTTAGGCTGGTTTTTCCTTGGTGGTTACGCCGCGCCGGGGGCTTAAATGAGAAAAACGACCATCATCATGCTGATTGTCGCCATCGTGGCCGTCGCCGGTACGCAGTTGGGCTGGTGGTAACGCCCAAAGTAAAAAGGCCGCCGTCAGGCAGCCTTTTTTAACTCAGGTCAGATTTAGCTTTTGATTTTTCTGTAAATAAACAGAACAACCAGCGCGCCAATCACCGCGACGACAAAGCTGCCGAAGTTGAAGCCATCAACTCTGCCAAAGCCGAACAGGGTACTGATCCAGCCACCGACGACTGCACCCACAATCCCCAGAATGATCGTGACGATGAAACCGCCGCCATCTTTGCCCGGCATAATCCACTTCGCCAGGATCCCCGCAATCAGCCCAAAGATAATCCAGGATAAAATTCCCATAGCTTTCCTCTCTGTATGGTTTTTGTCATTAAATCAACGACACAGAAAAGGATAGCACAGGATCTGAGAAAGGAAATTTGTGATAGGAATCACACGGTTCGTTTGATTAAAATATAAGCAGTAAAAAAATGCCGTTCCACACTCATCGTGGGGTTGCATCTTTTACTGAGAAAGATTATCTTTCTCATTACTGAATAGTTGAGCAAATCACTCAGGTATTCAGTACGACATTGCTCACATTGCTTCCAGTATTTCTTGCCCACTCTTGAGTGGGCTTTTTTTTGCCCGAACCCACCAAAATCTGGCGTTTCTTCAGTGGAGGTGAAACGCTATTCTCTGTGGCTGCTGAACAACAAAAACGTTGATAACATGAACGTATCAAGCAAGTTTGTCATCTGCCTTAATCTTGTTTCTGCCAGTACGTTACTGCTACTGCTCTCAACACGGTTTGAGTGGTTCTGAGATGAAAGGAGCATGGCATAATGGCTTTCCTTTCGATTCCGTGCAGCCTCAACTCTCATACTTGTAGCTTTTATGACCTGTGTTAAGATCCCTGCACCTCAGGACGTGGTGGGACAACAGGAAAATGAAGAAGGCCATTGCCGTTGCTATCATCTCAACCTTTATGGTCGTCCTGTCGCTGTATGCGGTTAACGCCATTATCGCTGAGCAGCAAAAGAACCGGCAGAGGGAGATCTCCCACACGCTCTTAAGCTATTCTGAAGAGTTAACGCAAAATATCGCCAGTACGCTTATAAATACCTCCGCGCAGGGATGCGATAGCGCCAGTCTGAACGACTACCGAAAATTAAAGATGCGAAGTCTCTATTTCGCCGATGTGGGGTTTATTGAAAAGGGGAAAATCACCTGCACCGCGTTTTGGGGCAAGCTGGCAAATCCCATCGCCCTTCCCTCTGAGCTGCATAATACCCAGAACGGATTCAGCCTGGCGCAGTTTTCGCAGAAAGATTTCTTTGTCGGCAATGCGACAATCTATAACCACCTTATTATCTTCACCTCCCGTTCAGCCTACGATAAATTTGCCCCCGTTACCGCCAACTATTCGCTTCGTTCTTCCACTAAAGATTTCGGCCGCACCTTTTTCACCGTTACGCCGCCATCAGAAAACTTCAGCCGCTTACAGTCTCTGTTATTTACGCTGGCTGTGACAGAGTGCAGTACACGCTGGGATTTGTGCGTTACCGTCACACACCATGATGCCGGACTGGCTTCGCTCTCCCACGTAGTGATGGTGCTTCTGTGCTTGTTTTTATACTTTATCTGGGTATCCCTGACGCTGTTTTCTCTTCGACTTTATGAAGACCGACGTTCTCTGGAACGAACGCTGGTCAAAGCGGTAAAAGCGAATACCATCAGCGTTCATTTTCAGCCTGTTATTCGGGTTGCTGATAAGAAAATCGTCGGGGTTGAAGTGTTATCAAGATGGCAGGATAACAATCACAAAGAGGTTTCTCCTGAGCTGTTTATCCCGTTAATTAAAAAAATTGGCCTGTATAACGTTTATTATCAGAACATGATAAAGAAATCCCTGGCGGAAATTGCCGCGCTGGCCGCTGAACATCAGTTAATGATTTCACTGAACGTTGGCCGGACGGAAATTGAAGACGGCAAATTCCTGGCGGTATTACGTCATGAATGCTCAGAGAACGCGATTCCCTTATCGTTAATCAAAGTTGAGTTATCCGAAAATGGCGTTTCCACCGCGGCCATCCTTGAAGAGTTTTGTGAGGAGCTTAAATCGGCAGGCGTCAAAATTTCAATAGACGATTTTGGTGTGCAAAACTCTAATCTGGCCAGGCTATCAAATCTCAAATATGACGAAATCAAGGTGGATAAGTCGTTAGTGGACGGCATCAGCGAGCACTATAAACAGGATATCCTGGTGATCTTCAGCGACGCGCTCGCTAAACTGCACAAAACCCTGGTTTTTGAAGGGGTTGAAAGCGAAACGCAATATCAGTTCATCGCGCAGAGATACCCCAATGCCCTCGTCCAAGGCTGGTACTTTTCAAAGTCGCTAACCCGGCACGACCTCGCCAGGCTGCTGGCAGACTCAGCGCGATGACGCGTTATTCATTGCCCCACTGATTCAGGAAGTTCGCAATATCGTCAATGCGCGCTTCGTCTATCTCCGCCAGGACAGCCATCTCCCGCTGCGCCTCTTCACTGATTTCCTCATTGTTGTATAAGCGAGTGAGCAGCAGCTGGAAATAGTGTGCCAGCGGCGTACGCTCTGCCTCTTCTACCGGTTTCGCCGTTTCAGTCGCATACTCGTCGACGATGTCATAATACTTGAGCGGGATATCATGGTTCATAGCGTTGTTTCCGTCTTGTGTGCATAAAAAACGGGAACCCTCAGGCTCCCGTTGTCATTTAACCCAGCGAGTGGATTACATGTTCGCGATAATCGCGTCGCCAAACTCTGAGCATTTCAGCAGTTTAGCGCCTTCCATCAGACGTTCAAAGTCATAGGTGACGGTTTTCGCGTTAATCGCGCCTTCCATACCCTTAACGATCAGGTCTGCGGCTTCGAACCATTCCATATGACGCAGCATCATCTCTGCGGACAGAATGATAGAGCCTGGGTTGACTTTGTCCTGGCCTGCGTATTTAGGTGCAGTACCGTGAGTTGCTTCGAACAGGGCGCACTCGTCACCGATGTTCGCGCCCGGGGCGATACCGATACCACCCACCTGCGCGGCCAGCGCATCGGAGATGTAGTCACCATTCAGGTTCATACAGGCGATCACGTCATACTCAGCAGGTCGCAGCAGGATCTGTTGCAGGAACGCATCGGCAATCACATCTTTAATGATGATCTCTTTACCGGTGTTCGGGTTCTTAATTTTCTGCCATGGGCCGCCGTCGATCAGTTCACCGCCGAACTCTTCGGTCGCCAGCTGGTAGCCCCAGTCTTTGAACGCGCCTTCGGTGAACTTCATGATGTTGCCTTTGTGAACCAGGGTCACAGAGTCACGATCGTTGGTGATAGCGTATTCGATGGCGGCACGCACCAGAC
>ERZ773228.438-NODE-438-length-50350-cov-3.354807_pt1 | contig 50350 bp, 39 predicted proteins | sample MGYA00580524_ERZ773228 | MGnify/ENA primary metagenome ERZ773228 (study PRJEB29015, sample SAMEA2737768) | human gut metagenome | biome: human gut; feature: human-associated habitat; material: faeces | place: China | collected 2012 ... | reverse complement strand
CAAATGTGCAGGGGTACACAAACTTGCGGCAATCATTACTTTTTTCTTCTGACCGTCACTGAAATCTGAAATATCCTTTTCAAACTGTTTCCTTGAAAAGTCAAGCTTGCGGAGTATCGCTTTAAAAAGACTTTCATCAAAGCCATGCGATACTGCATAATCCGAAAGATTGCCTAAGAGTCCTGAAAAGTCTTGAGAAATGCGTGAAATTTTCAGCTGACGGTTCATAATAATATCACCTGTATGAGAAATATTTTCACCGCAAATCAGTTTGATTACACTTGTTTTTCCACAGCCGTTTCTGCCTGAAAGTGCAATAATATCACCGGCGTTTATATCAAAGGAAATGTCACTGCAAATCATTTTGCTGTCATAATATACAGAAAGATTTTTTACGCTGAGCAGTTTATTGCTATGGAATTTCATGATTGGCAGTTTTAGCGGAGATGTGCGTTCAATATTTCTCAGAAGTCCTGATTTCTTTTCAATATCCGATTCAATTCGGACTTCCATTGCTTTTGAACGGTTCATCAGCTTTTTTGACTTCCTTGCAATAGAACAGCGTCTTGATTTCAGTTTATCAGTTTTCATGGGGTCAAATCCGATTTTTGTACGTTCAATTTTGTCTGAATGTTCTGCGGCACGTCTGGCAGCAGCTTCAAGGTTCTTGATTTCCTTTTTCAGCTTTTCATTTTGAACTGCCTCAAAGTTATCCCTTGCCGATTTATTGCTTTCCCATGAGGAATAATTTCCCTGCTCAATTTCAATATTTGTTCTGTTTATTGAAAGAACGTGGTCAATGCATTCGTCAAGGACAGCCCTGTCATGAGAAATTAAAATAAATCCCTTTTTTCTTTTAAGGTATCGGCTTACAATTTCACGTCCATTCATATCAAGATGATTTGTAGGTTCGTCTATCAGCAAAAAGCAGTTTTCTCTGAGAAAAAGCATTGCAAGCATAACCTTTGTTTTTTCACCGCCTGAAAGTGTTGAAAACGGACGATAAATAACGTCATCTTCAACCTCCAGAAGTGAAAGTTCTTTGATAAGCTCCCAATTTTCAGCGTTTGGACAAATTTCTTCTGCAAGGTGCATTACAAGCATATTTTCATCAGAAACACTAAATGGAAAGTATTCAAAATCAGTACTTGACGTAATTTTTCCGATATATTCAAACTTTCCCATGAGGAGTTTCATGAAAGTAGTTTTTCCTCGTCCGTTTCTTCCCGTAAAACCGAGCTTCCAATCAGTATCAATGTGAAAGCTGACATTTTCAAAAATATTATCCGAACTTCCGTCATATCCGAAAGTGAGATTTTCAACGTTTATAATAGACATAATATTACCTCCCGAAAATAAAAATTGCCACAGGATATACTGCGGCACATAATCGGGAGCTTTCATTGACAGGGTAAACTTCACCTATCCATAAAAGCGGTATCTGTTATGTGAAAAGTCCGTAATATTTCCTGCAGGGTACACCAAAACAGACGGTAACACCGCCATTGCTTTATATACCCAATTAAAATTAATTAGCAGGAAATTTTACGCATCTTTCCACCTCAATTCATTTATTATGGACTTATTATATCCTAAATCAAACCATTTGTCAATGATTGATTTGCAATATTAAGGCAGTACCCCAAAAAAACTTTGTATGATACCGCCTTGAATTTTCTTATAAGTACTAGTCTACAAGTATTTCCATACTCTTGAAGTGACTTATGTCCTGACCTGTATATACTATTTGCATCATTGCTTCAGTAATATCTTCTGACAGCTTTTTTTCTTCCTCAGGGGTGTGCTTAGGAATATGACAGGTTACTGTAGCACCGCTGTGGCGAACTCTTAAAACTGCCACTAATTCAGTTTCAGTTTCCGTTTCACTGATGACGTCATACTCTGAACGCTCCCACATGGAAAGTTCCTTTTTTTTCTTCTTAGCCATAGTAATCAGCTCCTTTCGTTGAATTGTATGCGTTAATGTTTGTACGGATTGACTTTTTGTTGATTTATTTGAAACGTTGTTAAATAATAATGGATTAAAGGAAACACCACACAAAGTACGTCAAAAGACTTTGCACGTCATAAATTTGCAAAGTTTCCGCCATATTACACATAATTTTCTCACCATATGACAGTATGCTTTCAAAAATTCTATGCAATCTGACGAAAAATATATCTGCGTTTCTGCCGCATAAGCTTTGTCTGGTTGTTATCTCAAAAATATTAACTGATGAAATTAATTTTATTGAAATAAATTAACTTAATTAGTGCAATATGACAAAGTTTGATAAATTATTTTGTTTTATCTTGACAAAAGTTTGTTTGCTGTATTATAATATAATATGTGAAATTTCATATACTTTTTTGACTTTTTATGACTAAAAAGTGTTTTATTTTACTTCAAGAAAGATGATTATATTATAAAAATTAAGAGCTTGGATATTGTTATAAATAAAACACCTTATGATGAATCTATAACTGGAACTAGGGATGAAGAAAATGAATTTTAAACCATTTGAAAAGAAAATCTGGCTCTCATCACCGACAATGCATGGCGATGAACAGAAATGGGTCAATGATGCATTTGAAAAAAACTGGATTACAACAGCAGGTGAAAATGTAAACGAGGTAGAAAAGCTCGTTGCTGAAAAAATTGGATGTAAGTATTCTGTTGCACTTTCATGCGGTACAGGTGCATTGCATCTTGCAATTAAACTTGCAGGTGAAAAGCTCTATGGTCAGGCAAAGCCAAACTGCGGAACACTTCAGGGACATAAGGTATTTTGTTCTGACATGACATTTGATGCAACAGTAAATCCTGTTGCATATGAAGATGGTGAAGCAGTTTTTATTGATACAGAACGTGACACATGGAATATGGATCCTGTTGCATTGGAAAAGGCTTTTGAGATCTATCCTGATGTAAAACTTGTTGTTTTGGTGCATCTCTATGGAACACCTGCGAAACTTGACGAGATTATGGCATTATGTGAAAAGCACAATGCTGTTCTTATTGAAGATGCAGCGGAGTCTTTTGGTGCTACATATAAAGGTAAGCAAACCGGTACTTTCGGCATTGGTAATATCATAAGTTTTAATGGCAACAAGATTATCACAGGCTCATCAGGCGGTATGTTCCTTACAGACAGTAAGGCAGATGCTGATAAGGTGAGAAAGTGGTCAACACAGAGCCGTGAAGCTGCTGCTTGGTATCAGCATGAAGAAATTGGTTATAACTACAGAATGTCTAACATCATTGCAGGTGTGGTTCGTGGTCAGATGCCACATCTGGAAGAACATATCGCACAGAAAAAGGCAATCTATATGAGATACAAAGAGGGATTTAAGGGACTACCTGTTCATATGAATCCTTATGATGAGAAAAACAGCGAGCCGAACTTCTGGCTTAGCTGTATGATTATTGACAAAGATGCAATGTGCAGACAGGTAAGAGGAGAACAGGATGCACTCTATATTTCTGAGAATGGTAAAAGCTGTCCGACAGAAATACTTGAAACGCTTGCGAAATATAATGCAGAGGGCAGACCAATTTGGAAGCCGATGCATATGCAGCCTATCTACAGAATGAACCCGTTCATTACTGTAAACGGCAACGGCAGAGGTCAGACAAATGCTTATATTGCAGGTGACCTTGAAGATGTAGGTAATGATATTTTTGAAAGAGGTCTTTGTCTGCCGTCTGATAACAAGATGACAGCAGAAGAACAGGATATTATTATTCAGATTATCAGAAATTGTTTTGAGTGAGGATATTTAAATGACAAAAAAACGTTTGTGGCAGACAATTCGTATGTGGCTAATGATGAGTAGCGTAAAGCGTGTTGCATATTTACGTGATAATAAAATCTTTCGGTCGATAGGTGAAAATGTTACAATTATGGATCGGAAGATTCCGTTGTATGCTAAGTTGATCAGCATTCATAATAATGTTAGAATTGCATCAGGTGTTACGTTTGCAACACACGATATAATACATTATATGCTCAATAACCGCAATGCATCAGATGATTCCAAAAAATACACTGAAAATATCGGATGTATTGAAATAATGGATAATGTATTTATTGGTTCAAATTCTACAATTGTAGGGGGTGTCAGAATTGGCCCTAATGCAATTGTAGCCGCAGGTGCAGTTGTAACAAAAGATGTACCGCCAAATTCTGTAGTTGGCGGAGTGCCTGCAAAATATATTTGCAGCATTGACGAGTATATTGCTAAAAGGGAAGATCAATATCCAAAGGAATATGCACCAAAACATCAGGATGTGTCTGACGAATTGACAGAATATATGTGGAATAAATTTTATTCCGAAAGAACTTCTAAATAATAAATATAAAAGGAATGAAATTGTAAATTGAATAAAATGAATCATAAGGTTAAGGGACCATACGAGGCTTTTTTTAAACGTTTTATTGATATTGCCTGTTCACTGTTGTTTATTTTGGTTTTTTGGTGGCTTTTTTTAATTCTTGCCTTAATAGTCAGAGTTAATCTTGGAGCTCCCGTAATTTTTACACAGGAGCGTCCCGGAAAAGACGGTAAGATTTTTAAATTGTACAAGTTCAGATCTATGAGTAATGCTAAAGATGAAAATGGTGACTTTCTTCCGGACAAGCAGAGAATTACAAAATTTGGCAGACTTCTTCGTTCTACGAGTCTTGATGAGCTTCCTGAATTGTTTAACATTCTCAAAGGAGATATGTCAATTATAGGGCCCAGACCTTTATTGGTTAAATACCTTGAGCATTACAACAGCAATGATATCAGACGCCATGAAGTCAGACCCGGACTTACAGGCTGGGCTCAGGTAAATGGTCGAAATACTCTTACATGGAAGGACAAATTCAGTAAAGACATTGAATACGTTGACAATATTACTTTTTTAATGGATCTGAAAATAGTATTTCTAACCATAAAGAAGATATTTGCGAGAGAAGGTATTGAATTTATTGAAGGGCATCAGTCTGTTATGGAGTATTTTGAAAATAATAAGGATTGATACTGCTTTTTAATTATATAATGTGGAGATTAATTAGCCGGTAATGTATTATGGAAAAAACAACTTACATGTTAAATAATATCGATGACATTAAACATGCATCTTTGATTGACAAATTAATTGCTGTATTACTTGCAATGTCACCTATACTACAGCACTATAAAGGTATTTTTGGCAATGCCGGAGTTACAGTTCTGATTATTTGTTTTCCTTTTCTGGTAGGCAAAATACTTATGATTGGAAAATTATATGCAGAATCAATTTTTTTTGTAATGCCTTTGATTCTTTTTGATATATATAAATCAATAGATCATGGCTTTTCTGTCAGTTCGCTTGCTCGTTCAGTATTAACAATGGTTGTTTATATTGCAATATCAAACGATTATGTTAACAGAAAGTATTTTCTGAAAGTGTGTTTATTTATTTCAGAAATGGCTTCTGTTCTTATAATATGTCAGTATATATGCTTTTATATTCTGGGTTTTCATTTAAAATTAGTTCCTGTAAATCTTCTTCTTCCTGAAAGCAGTCAATGGATTGGTTGTGTAACAACAGGATTGGTTTCTATTACAGGAAGCAGCAATGGATATTACAGACCATCTGCATTTTTCCTTGAACCCTCTCATTTCTTTTTGTTTGTTTTCCCGCAGCTTCTTCTGACTCTTCTTTCAGAGGGATATTCCAAAAAGAAAATGCATAAAGCACTCTTGCTTACGATTGGGCTATTGTTTTCTACATCAGGTATGGCAATAGCCGTTGTTGTTGCTGCATGGGCTTTTTATTTGTTATTTTATTCAAAACATTCAGACAAGTTTATAATTCAAAAATTGCTATCAGTTAAAAGCATTATATTGTTAATTGTCGGAGTGTTTGTTTTAGTAGTATTGTATATTAAAGTTCCGTTTGTTCAGTCAACAGTAAACAGAATTGTTATTGGTGACAAGTACGGAAATACTGCAATAAGCGGAAGAACTCTTCAGGCTAATCAGCTGCTTGATCAAATGCATGGCGGGCAACTGCTTTTTGGAGTGACTAAAGACATATCTAATATTGAATTTAACCTTTCAGGCTATGCGGCAACTATGTACAGATATGGATTAATTGGTGTTATTCTGTCATATGTAGTGTATGTGCGTGGAGTTATACAGCTTAAGCGTCATTTCAGAATTGTTAGTATGGTTATTCTTGTAATTTCTTTTTTTACTGCTCATACCCATGGTACTTATCATTTGATTTATTACGTTCTAATTATAATAGAGGGCTTTAATGTGCAAAAGAAGGGATTTTCAATTAATAAAGTTAAAAATTCCTCAAAAACAATCTAAAAGTATTTGCAAATTATTAGAAAATTTTTAACAGTCATTTTTTAAGAAAGGACAATATGCAATGCCCACAGAAATTAAAAGAGGAAATACCAAGCTTGCCCTGAAATCAGGCTTTTGGTATGTACTGAGTACAGTTATAACCAAAGGACTTGCATTCATCACAACACCTATATTTGCACGAATGATGAATAAAACTGACTATGGTGAATTTTCAAATTTTGCATATTGGCAGTCACTTTTGGTTATTGTTGTGAGCCTTGAAATGTACAACACGCTTAGTCGTGCTTTTTATGACTATAAGGATGATTATGAGCAATATGCCTCCACTGTTACAATTGCAGGAATTATTACCTCTGCTGTTTTTTATGTGTTATTTCTTCTTAGCAGTAAGTGGATTTATAAACTGGTTGCAATTCCTCCTCAGTTTATTCATTTGATGTTTTTTACTATTCTTTGTCAGGGTGCACGTCAAGTATTTCTTACAAAAGAGAGAACCCTATACAAATATAAATCTGTTGCGTTTATTTCGATGATTTCGTTGGTAATACCGACACTTCTTTCAATTGCAATTGTTTATTGTGTGTCGGAAAGCGAAAGATTGTCAGCTCGTATGTATGGTTTTTACATTCCGTATGCATTAATAGGTTTATATTGTGCATTTGACCTCATCAGGAAAGGTAAATGTTTCAAGCTTGATCATCTAAAGTATGCATTGGTTCTTGCGATGCCGCTGCTTGTACATTACCTGACAACATATATCCTATCTTCAACAAATGTAATCTTTGCGAAAAGTATTCTTGGCTCTGAGGCAGCAGCTATATTAAGCATTATAACAAGTATCATGAATATTCTTACAATACTTTTTCAATCAGTTACAGGTGCCATGACAACATATATGATGGATAATCTTGAAACAAGAACTTATGACAAGGTAAGAAATTGTCTGACGTTATTAGCTGTTGGCAGTGCAGTTATATCATGCGGATTAATTATATTTGGACCTGAGGTTGTAACAATTATAGGCGGTTCAAAATACAGAAGTGCTGTTTCTCTAATTCCGACAAGTGTTCTGGCAATTTTTTTCCAGATACTTACTTCATCACTTGCAATAATTTTAACCTATGACAAAAATGTTGTAAAAACAGCAGTTTATACAGCCGCAATTGCCATTGTAAGCATAATTTTGAAAATTCTTCTTTTGAAACAATGCGGATATGCAATTCTGCCTGTTATCAATGCAGCGGCATTTGTAATGACATTGATTGTTAACAGCATACTTGTATGTAGGGCAGGTTATAAAAAATGTATTGATTTTAAAAAAATACTTGGAATAGTTATTTTAATGGTCATGTTTACATTGATTGCACCGATACTATATCAATACACAGCTTTTAGATATATTGTTATCAGTTTGCTCTTTGTTATATTTGCAGTTATTCTTATTATAAAAAGAAATCTTTGGTTGCCAATGATTAAAAAATATATGAAAAAAAGGAAATCAAAGTGAGAGGAGTTAGTATGAAAGCGATGGTTATTGCAGGAGGCGTTCCGCAGATGGAATTACTCCGCCAATTAAAAGAAAGAAAAATTGAAACAGTTTTACTTGACGGAAATGAAAATTGTCTTGCAAGAGCAATTCCGGATAAGTTTTATAAGGTCAACATTTTTAATGTACTTTATGTAAAAAAAATAGCTGTTGATGAAAAAGTAGACTTTATTATTACTGTATGTGCAGATCAGGTTCTTTTGGTTGTTGCAGAAGTTTCTGAGATGCTCGGTTTACCTTGCTATATTGGATATAAACAGGCACAAGATGTATCTGATAAAATCCGAATGAAGAAAATTTTTAAAGAAAATAAAATTCCAACTACAAAGTATCTTGAGCTTGAAAGTCTTGACATGAATGAAATAGCCAAGCTTAATTATCCATTGGTTGTTAAACCTGTAGATGCCTACAGTTCAAAAGGAGTACGTAAAGCTGAAACCGAAAAAGAACTTATAGCTTATTACAATGAGGCAAAAAAAATCAGCCGCAGCGGCGGAGTTATTGTTGAAGAATTTTTTGAAGGCGAAGAAATCAGTGTTGATGCATTTGTACTCAATGGCAAAGCTCATATTCTCAGTATAACAAACAGTGAAAAAGTTAAGGATAAAGACAGATTTGTTATTTTCAGAGGACGTTATCCTGCTGCTATTCCTGATACAATCAGAAATCAAATTGAAGATGTCGCTCAAAAAATTGCAGATAGCTTTGGTCTTGTAAATTCACCTCTTCTTGTACAGCTTCTGCACAATAATGAAAACATTTCTGTTCTTGAATTTTGTGCAAGAACCGGCGGCAACATGAAGTGGCTGCTGATAAAAAATTCCTGTGGTGTCGATGTAATAACCGCAACTATTGATATTACACTTGGATTAGTACCTGACATTACTCCAAAAGAAGTAAATAACAATGTTGTCGTTAACGATTTTATATACTGTAAGCCTGGTGTTTTTGATCATTTTGAAGGATTTGATGAACTTGTTGAAAAGGGTATAATCAATGAATTTCATCCTGTTCGAACAAAGGGAACAGAAATGCATGGTGTTACAAGCAGCAGTGACAGAATTGCGGGAATGAATATTATTGCTGATTCTGTTGATGAATACAACAAGAAACTCAGGATTATTCTTGATCAAATTGCTGTTATTGATACTGAAGGCAATGATATGACCAGACGCGACCTATTGCCTGAAATGAACTAATGAATGTGATAAGGAGTACAAATGAATCAAACTATTGAATTTCTGGATGCGATAGATAATGTGTATAACAGAGAGATATCCGATGATGTTTTGAGCAGAGCAAGACAATCTCTGCTTGATTATATTGCTGTAACTTGTGCCGGTGCAAAATTTCAGAAAAGTAAACTTGAACGTTATCTTGAATTTGCCGAACCGGAAAAGGGAAACTATAAAGCAATTGGACTAAATATGAATTTGGCTATGAATGAAGCTGTTTTTCTTAATGGCTTGAATGGGCATGCTCTCGATTTTGATGACGGTACAAATTCCGGAATAATACATCTTGGAAGTCCGATTTTTTCGTTACTATTGCCGCTTGCACAGAAATATAAAAAAACTGTTGATGAAGTGTTAAGGGCAGCTATAGTCGGATATGAAACCTCATATACCATGGCAATATCCATTCAGCCCGGACATAAAGCTCTTGGCTACCATGCAACAGGTACCTGCGGTACTCTCGGCACTGTTATTGCTGCTTCTTATATGCTTGATTTTACAAAAGAAGAGAGGTTTCAGGCTTTTGCATCTGCGTCTGTTGCTGCATCAGGAATGTTAAAAGTTCTTGATGACGGTTCTGAACTTAAACCATATAATGTTGCAAAAACGGCACTTTTGGCATTGACTGCACTTCGTATGTCAAAAGCAGGTTTCAAAGGGCATGCTGATCCGCTTGGCGGCAGAGGATTTCTGAAGATGATGACAGGACGTGATGACATTCAGCTGAAATCAGTTCTTCAGAATGGTACATATGCAATAATGAAAACATATACCAAGCCTTATGCATCATGCCGTTATACTCATCCATCAGTTGAAGCTGCAATTAATCTGCGAAATAAGTTTAACTTAAAACCTGCTGATATTGAACGAATTGATATTAAAACTTATGATCTCGCTGTTGCAGGTCATGATCATACTGATATTCCGGGTTCATATAGTGCAAAAATGAGTACACCATATGCAGTTGCTGCCGGATTGATTTATGGACGAGCCGGTCTTCAGGAATTCAGCGAAGACATGGTAAAAAATGAGGAAATACTTGAACTAACCAAAAAAGTTCATGTAATGCCCGATGAACAGTTAAGTCGGGAATTTCCTGATATTCAGGCTGCAATAGAAACAATTACTGCAAAATCCGGTACATTTACCGAACGTGTTGACTTCCCGAAAGGAGAGCCTGAAAATCCTTTAACAGAAAGTGAATTTAAGTGTCGTTATGATATGCTTATGATGTATTCAGGTATAAGCAGTAATATCGCTGATTCCGTGTATGAAATGATAACTCAGTACACAGTTGCTGCTGATGAAATTTTGAAGAATTTATAAAAAAGGGGACAAAAATGAAAAAAGTTAATGTTGTGCTTGGCACCATGACATTCGGAGAATCCGTATTTGCTCCGAATGTCAGTGAATTTATAAATACGTTCTTGAACATGGGATATTCTGATTTTGATACAGCGTATGTATATAACGAAGGAAACTGTGAAAAATTGCTTGGAGATGTGCTTCCTGAATTAAAATGTAATTATACGATTGCATCAAAGGTAAATCCTCGCATTACCGGAAAACTTGACGCAGATGCTGCTTATAAGCAGGTTAATGAATCTCTTGAAAGACTCGGTGTAGATTGTGTTGATATTGAATATCTGCATTTTCCTGACCCTGCAACTCCTGTTGAATCGGTTCTTGAAGCTATGTCTGATTTACACAATAAAGGAAAATTCAAAGAACTTGGTCTTTCAAATTTTCCGGCATGGATGGTCGCAGATGTTTGGCATCTTTGTGATAAAAATGGTTGGGTGAAACCGACTGTCTTTGAAGGAATATATAATCCCTTGACCAGAAAAGCTGAAATCGAACTAAATGCTTGTTTGAATCATTTTGGTATGCGCTTTTATGCATACAATCCAATGGCTGGCGGCCTTTTGACTGGACGTTATGGTAAATTTGAAGATGCTCCGACTGATGGAAGATTCACGCACAGACCAAATTATCAGAATCGCTATTGGAAAAAAAGTTTCTTCGATGCAGTCGATTTAATAAAAACAGCCTGTGAAGAACACGGAATAACAATAATTGATGCAACTTATCGCTGGCTTGCTTATCATTCAATGTTGAATGCAGAACGTGGTGATGCAATTATTATCGGAGCATCAAAATTGACTCACCTGAAACAAAATGTGAATGCAATTGAATCAGGTCCGCTGCCGGATGATATTCTTAATGTTTTTGAACAGGCATGGAATATTACAAAAGCAGACAGTCCGGAATACTTTACATTATATAAAGCAAAGAAATAAGGAGGAAGCATGTTAAATCAAAAACAAGTATTTGAAATACTGGCTCAGCACGGTGTTACTTTTTTTACCGGTGTGCCGGATTCCTATCTTAATGGCTTTTGCAATTATGCACTTGCCAATTTTCCGGAGCAAAACATTATTGCTGCCAATGAGGGAAATGCAGTTGGTATAGCCTCCGGTCATTATTTTGCAACCGGAGAAATACCACTGGTATATATGCAGAATAGTGGAATGGGCAATGTAATTAATCCGTTGGCAAGTCTTGTTGATAAAGATGTTTATGCTGTACCTATGCTGCTGTTAATTGGTTGGCGCGGACAAGGCAATACAGAGCCGAATCATCCACAGCACAAATTGCAGGGTGAAATTACACCTGGTTTGTTGGATGTAATGCACATCCCGTACAGTATTCTTACAGATGACGATGCGGATTTTAAAGCTGTTATTGAAAAGGCGGCAGCATATTGCAGAAAATCTCGTCAACCATATGCCTTAATTGCTCCAAAAGGAGTTATGGCAGCTTCAGAAAAGGCAAATAATGTTGACGCAGTCTATCCTATGAGCCGTGAGGAAGCAATTGAGGTCATTCTGGACGCTATGCCTGCAGATACAATTTATTCAGCAACAACAGGAAGAGCGACAAGAGAATTATTTTTCCTTCGTGAGCGTCGAAATGAAACAAAGTCACATGATTTTCTGAATGTTGGTTCAATGGGACATGCATCTTCTGTATCACTTGGAATTGCTATGGAACAGCCAAATCGCAATGTTGTTTGTCTGGACGGGGATTCAGCTTGCATTATGCATATGGGAGCAATGACAATGGTTAGCAAAGTTAATGTTCCTAATTTCATGCATATTGTACTCAATAACGGTGCACATGAATCTGTTGGCGGTCAGCCGTCTGCCGGACATAAGCTTGATTTTACCAAAATTGCAGAAGCTTGTGGCTATGCGACTGTTGGAAAGGCTGTCGAAAGTAAAACAGAACTGATTGAAGCAGTTAATCAGCTAAAGCATTGTGGTAAAGCATCATTTATTGATTGTCGCATTCACAAGGGCTTGAACAGCAAACTTCCGCCAATTATATTTGACCACAGAGATGCAATTGACAGCTTTATCGCTGATTTGAATGGAAAGGATTGAATAAAATGAACAGTATGGATAAAACAAGAGAGTTTCTGAAATCAATTGGTATGCCTAGTGGAGATGCCTATAATATGCCCACTTCTGAAAAGCGTTTCAAAGATGGAGGACAGTATCGTTTTGAGGTGCCCGGAATTCAGGGTCCGAAGGTTATGAAAGCATTGCTGGAAGCAATGGACGGCTATGGTCTGTACCTTCACAGAGTTACGCAAACTCAGGGAATTATGCGTTTGACTGATGAGGAAATCAGCAAAATGGTTGAACTTGCACATCAGTGGCAGACAGACCTGATTCTTGCAGTTGGTCCACGTGCCACAACTGATACTTCTGCATCTGTACATACAGAAGAAGGGGTGAGAATGGGTTATCGTCTGCGTGGACAAGAACAAATCATTCGTGCAATTGAGGATGTAAAGCGTGCTGCAAGACTTGGCTGCCGTGGTTTTCTCGTTTATGATGAGGGATGCCTTTGGGCATTGAATGAGATGCGCAAGGCTGGAGAGATTCCGGCTGATTGCCATTTTAAGATTTCTGCTCATGCAGGTCATGGTAATCCATGCTCTGCAAAGCTACTTGAACTGAACGGTGCAGATTCTATTAATCCTGTTCGTGATATTCAGCTTCCGATGCTTGCTGCAATGCGTCAGGCGGTGGATTGTCCGATTGACATTCATACAGAAAATCCTAAGTCTACAGGCGGATTTATTCGTCATTACGAAGTGCCTGAAATGATTCGTGTTGCTGCACCTATTTATCTGAAAACAGGCGGTTCTGTAGCTGCAACACACAGTTGGGACAGTACTGAAGATGATGCAAGAAAGCGTGCAAAGCAGTGCAGCCTTGTTAAGCGTATGATAGATGAATATTACCCTGAGGCAGTTTGGTCACCAAAGGGCAGTCTTATATAATTTATTGGAAGGAAGTTTTGTTTTCGTGAGACATCATATGTATAATCCGGACTTTCCGTTTGTTATTGCGCCGGAGAGCTTTAATAAATACACAGACAGAGAACTCTTGCAATATTGCCTTGGTGCTACTATGTATATGCCTGGGTTTAAGGATTTTACACCTAAAATCCTTAGTAATGCAATGCCGGGGTTAACAACAATAGTCCTTTGCTTTGAGGATGCATGTCCGGAAGAACGTGTCCCTGAAGCAATGGAAAATGTTCATAATCTTTTGGATACTGTTACAAGTGCTGTAGATGACGGAAAGCTTGATGCTGATAATGTTCCGCTGATTTTTGTACGAATTAGAAATCTTGAACAGTTCAAAGCATTTGGCGAAGGTTTGACAAAACATCAGGTGCGTTCACTTTGCGGTATTAACTTTCCGAAATTCAATGCTGAAAACGGATATGAATATTATGCATATCTTCGTGATTTAAATGATAGATTTGGAGAAATCATATATGGTATGCCGATAATAGAAGATCCTGAGGTTGCATATAAAGAAAGCCGAATGACTGAGCTTATGGGAATCAAGAAAATCCTTGATAAGTATCATGAACTTGTATTGCAGGTTCGTGTCGGCGGTACGGACTTTTCGTCAGTGTTTGGTGTACGCCGTGGTGTAGATTATTCTCTGTATGATATCATGACTGTACGTGAATGTTTAAGTGATATTATCAATGTCTGCGGCAGAAATAATGATTATGTCATTTCTGGTCCTGTATGGGAGTATTTCCGTGCACCAAAGGAGCTTATGTTTGAAGAACTGCCGAAACATGGAATAGAAGATTATCTTATGCGCAGGAAACCTCTTGTTAATAATGAAATTGATGGTTTGCTGCGAGAGGTTATTCTTGATAAGGCGAATGGATTTATCGGAAGAACGGTTATTCATCCGACTCATGTTAAATTTGTTAATGCAATGATGGCAGTAACAAAAGAAGAATATGATGACGCTAGTCAGATTATCGGAACCGGCGGAGGCGTTGTTAAGGGTTCCAGCGGAAATAAAATGAACGAGATTAAACCACATACGAATTGGGCAAAAAAGACTATGAATCGTGCCAGAGCATTTGGTGTAATTGAAAATGAAGGCGCATATGTAAAGTTATTTGCGGTTAATGAATAATTGGGGGCATACATATGGCAATTGAATTAAAAACTCCAATTTTGGATACGGATATTGATAAATTATCTGTTGGTGATACAGTGAGTATATCAGGTTACATTCTTTGTGGCAGAGATGCTGTTCTTCCGAAGGTGCTGAAAATGATTGAAGATGGTACTGTTAATCAATTAGGTGTTGATTTGCATGGACAGGTGATTTTCCATACTGCCGTCAGCCCTGCCGGTGTGGGTCCTACATCAAGCAATAAACTTGAAATTGAGAGCAGTATTGCACCGCTTTCTGCAGCAGGTATCAAACTGCATCTTGGCAAGGGTGCACTTCATGCGGAAACTGTTGCAGAACTTGATAAATATAATGCAGTATATGCCGTTATTCCGCCAGTAACAGCACTTTTGGGTGCAAAAACAACAGAACAGCGTATAATTGCGTTTCCGGAACTTGGTATGGAGGCTCTGCATTTGATTAAGGTTGATAAATATCCGGCAATCATCGGTGCGGCACACGGAAGGAGCATTTATGAGTAAGAGTTTTGAAGAAATTGCGGCACTTGTAAGAGATACACTTGTGGAGGCAGGTTCGACGTTTCGTCAGGATAAAAAGGACGCATATAAGCGTGCCATAGCTAATGAAACAGATGCAAAGGCAAAATGGGTTCTTGAAACCGTTCTCGAAAATGCAGAAGCAGCTGAACATAATCACAGTCCGCTTTGTGATGATACCGGTATTCCGCATATTGTATTGGAAATTGGCGAGGACGCTGCTATTACAGGCAAAACTTTGGATGCAATCAAGGAGGGCGCTAAAGATGGGCTTCGTAAGCTTCCGGGCAGACCTATGGGTATCATGGGTGATGACAGTCATAGAATTGACCAGTCCGGTGGTTTGAATCCTGACAGTGCAGGTGTAGAGCCTGCACCGATTCTTATTCGAAGATGCAAGGATAATGTTCTTAGATTGCATATTCTTATGTTTGGCGGTGGACCTGCAATTCGTGCAAAGACATACAGAGTATTCCATAAGCACAACACACAGGTAGTTCTTGATGAAATAGTAAGCTGGGCGACTGAAAGCGTAAAACAGCTTGGCTGCTCACCTTGTACACTTGCCGTTGGTGTTGGACGTTCTCACTTTGAAGCAACTTCAATGATGTTGCAGGCTCAGGTTGACGGGAATTATAATATTCAATCCGAAATGGAGCAGGAGATTACAAAACGTGTGAATGAAGCTGATATAGGTCCATTAGGGCTTGGTGGGAAAACAAGTGTTATTGCCACATTTATGAAAGTTGGACCGCAGCGTGCAAGTGGGGTAAGAATTGTATGTGTGAGACCAACTTGCTGTTTTGAGCCAAGAATTGCAACTATAGATTTAATAGATTAAGTCTATATAAATTATTTAATCATGTAAATGAAAATATTGCTGCCGATGAAATAAAATGAGATTATTCACTGCTTGATTATAATGACGTTTGGTTTGAGGAGTACCTGTTTATTCCAAGGAGAAGTATATGATATTGTATCAGACGCGGATATGAGATGACAAGAGGAACGGTATAAAATTAAGGCAACACCACACAATAATTGTGCGGTGTTGCCTTAAATAAACTTTGATATTTACACATTAACGAAAAAATTTAACTAAACTCATAATTTGCCTTGACGATTTAAGAAAAAAAGGGTATAATAAAAGAAATCAGTTATAACAGGAGAAAAAATGAGCAATATTTTACTTGCCGGCGGAGCAGGATATATCGGTTCGCATACGGCTTTAGAACTTCTTAACAGCGGATACAGCGTTATTGTAGCAGATAATTATTCAAACAGCTGTCCTGAAGCAATAAAAAGAGTTGAAAAAATAACAGGAAAGTCAGTTAAGACTTACGAACTCGACATAACAAATTCAGACAAACTGGATAAGGTTTTTCAGGATAATAAAATTGACGCCGTAATCCATTTTGCAGGACTAAAGGCAGTCGGTGAATCTGTAATTGAACCCGTAAAATATTATCGGAATAATATTGATACAACATTAACACTGCTTGAAACAATGAAAAAGCATGATGTTAAAAATATTATTTTTTCGTCCAGTGCAACTGTTTACGGTGCAGAAAACAGCGTTCCATATAAAGAGGACATGAAGCGTGGAACTTGTACCAATCCATATGGGTGGACCAAAGCCATGATGGAACAGATATTTGAGGATACTGCCAATGCTGACGGCAGACTTTCCGTTGTTATACTCAGATATTTCAATCCGATTGGTGCACATGATTCAGGGCTTATCGGTGAAGATCCGCAGGGAATACCTAATAACCTCATGCCATACATTTCACAGGTTGCAGTAGGAAAGCTTAAACAGCTCACTGTTTATGGGAATGATTATCCTACTCCTGACGGTACTTGCCGCAGAGATTATATTCACGTTGTTGACCTAGCCAAAGGTCATGTAAAGGCAATTGAATATGTAATGCAAAATAGTGGCGTTGAAATTTTTAATCTGGGAACAGGCATACCATACAGCGTTACCGAAATTGTAACGGCATTTGAACGTGTGAACAATTTGAAAATCAACTATGTTTACGGCAAAAGGCGTGACGGTGATTTGCCTGACTGTTATGCAAATGCTGATAAGGCATTGCAGGTTTTAGGCTGGAAAACTGAAAAATCTCTTGAGGATATGTGCAGAGATTCATGGAATTGGCAAAAAAATAATCCGGAAGGATATAGAATATAATAAATAAAAAAGGCTCAGAGCAATCTGAGCTTTCTTAAAAAGGAGAAAATTATGTGCGGAATCGTAGGATTTACAGGAACAAATGAAGCAGGCCCAATACTTCTTGACGGATTGTCAAAACTTGAATACAGAGGATATGACTCAGCAGGAATTGCTGTCAGAAACGGCGATGCAGAACCTGAGGTCGTAAAGGCAAAGGGCAAGCTGAAGGTATTAAAGGAAATGACCAATGACGGAAAGGCTGTAAAAGGCAGCTGCGGTATAGGTCATACACGTTGGGCAACTCATGGAGAACCTTCAACACTTAATGCTCATCCACATAGCAGTGATGATGAAAATGTTATAGCAGTACATAACGGAATAATTGAAAATTATCAGGAGCTTCGTGAAAAGCTGGTAAAAAATGGTTACAGCTTCAAGTCACAGACTGATACGGAAGTTGCTGTAAAACTTATTGACTATTACTACAAAAAGTACCTTGGAACACCTGTTGACGCACTTAATCATGCACTTGTGAGAATTCGTGGTTCATATGCACTTGCAGTTATGTTCAAGGACTATCCGGGTGAAATTTATGCCGCAAGAAAAGACAGCCCGATGATTATCGGCGTTACAGGCGGCGAAAGCTATCTTGCATCTGACGTTCCGGCAATTCTGAAATACACAAGAAATGTATACTATATCGGAAATATGGAGCTTGCAAGGCTTACAAAGGGTGACGTTACTTTCTACAACCTTGACGGTGATGAAATCCAGAAAGAAATGAAAACTATTGAGTGGGACGCAGAAGCTGCCGAAAAGGGCGGTTATGAGCATTTTATGCTGAAAGAAATCCACGAACAGCCAAAGGTGGTAAGAGATACAATTAATTCAGTTCTCAAAGACGGAGAAATCAGCTTTGAAAGTGTTGGACTTACTGATGAAGAAATGAAAAAAATTCAGCAGGTATATATTGTTGCCTGCGGTTCAGCATATCATGTCGGAATGGCTGCACAGTATGTAATTGAACAGCTGACATCACTTTCAGTTCGTGTGGAGCTTGCGTCTGAGTTCAGATACAGAGATATGAAGCTTGCCGATAACAGTCTTGCAATCATTATCAGTCAGTCAGGAGAAACAGCAGACAGCCTTGCGGCACTTCGTCTTTGCAAGGAAAGAGGAGTTAAAACACTTGGTATCGTAAATGTCGTAGGCTCATCAATTGCAAGGGAAGCGGACAATGTATTCTATACACTTGCAGGTCCTGAGATTTCAGTTGCAACAACAAAGGCATACAGCTGTCAGCTTGTTGCCGCATACCTCCTTGCACTCCAGTTCTCAAAGGCAAGAGGAGAGATAACAGATGAAAGATTCAGACAGCTTACTGATGAAATCAATACTATCCCTGAAAAAATAGAACGTATTCTTGAAGATAAGGAGCGTTTGCAGTGGTTTGCATCAAAGGTAGTTAATATTAAGGACGCATTCTTTATAGGACGTGGAATTGACTATGCAATCGGCATGGAGGGCAGTCTGAAACTCAAGGAAATCAGCTATATTCATTCCGAGGCATATGCAGCAGGTGAGCTTAAACATGGTCCGATCAGTCTTATTGAAGACGGAACAATAGTTTTCTGTGTTGTAACACAGTCTGCACTCTATGAAAAGACCATAAGCAACATGGTTGAAGTAAAGAGCCGTGGAGCAAAGCTGTTCGGACTTACTACATACGGTAACTATGCTATGGAGGACGTTGCTGACTTTACTGTATACATTCCTAGGATTGAGAACCTTTTTGCAGGCAGTCTTTCAGTTATTCCACTCCAGCTTCTTTCTTACTATGTATCAGTTGGCAAGGGATTTGACGTTGATAAGCCGAGAAATCTTGCAAAGAGTGTTACTGTTGAATAAAGGAAAAGCCGCACAAGGTACGTCAAATGACTTTGCACGGTGTTGCCTTAAAGAGAAAGGAATATAATTATGCCGTTTATTAATATTAAGACAAATGAAAATGTTACAGAAGAAAAGGCAAAAGCTATAAAGTCAAAGCTTGGACTTGCAATAACTGCTATTCCGGGAAAATCTGAGGGTTGGCTTATGGTTGGAATAGAGGACGATTATAAGCTCTTTTTCAGAGGAAGCGAAGAGCCTGCCGCAATGGTTGAGGTCAGCATTTACGGCAAAGCGTCAGATAATGCTTTGTCCGTGCTTACAAGCAATATTACGGGAATAATGCTTGACGTTCTCGGAATATCAACCGACAGGATTTATGTAAGCTATATGACTACTGATAATTGGGGCTGGAATGGTTCTAATTTTTAGGGTATGCGACAGCTTTGAATGTGAATATATACTAATGTGATGTTTTGTAAATTAATACCTTTACAGGAAAATAAAATTGAAGTTATAAAACAACAGGAGGTGGAAGTAAAATGGCATATCCAAAACCATTATCACAGAAAACGATAGATAAAATGTTCAGTACATGGAAGCCTGAAACGGTTGAAAAGCTTCATAAATACTATGCAACCTTTTCTGAATTGTACGGAGTAATAACGCTTTCAGATGCATGGAAAGTCTTTAAAAATTATGAACCCAGAATTACTAAAAGGGATTTTATGACCTTTTCAATAATAGTAAGACGTGAGGATGTTTCTTACCGCATTTACGAAGAAAATGAACTCTATACGGAGGAGATTCCGAACGAGGATTATCGGATGATAATAAATAAAAAACTCATAGGAAAAGACTATGGAAGATACGGAAAAGTTTATGAGGTCATTGAGCTGCAGGACAATAAACCATATTATCAGCCTGAAAATATTTTAAGTATAAAACAGCTTTCACCAAAATGGAATGAATTTCATACTTTTCTTAAAAACCTTCGTTCTGAAAATGGTGAAAGACTTTCAAAACATACATTTATGTCATCTACTGACAGAATTTCTCTTGAATACTATAAAAGTGAGCAGAAAAGAAAGAAAGTATATGATACCATGAGTATTCCTGCTTCTGAAAGAATATATGAAGCTGTTTTATTTAAAACACTTTGCGGAGGAATGAGTATTGATTCCCTTACTTCAATGCTTGAAGAGGCAGAGGCAGTTCTTACGGAAAGGAAACTTGATAAAATGTTTGAACTTCTGCAGGAAGCTGTAAATAATACTCACTTATGGTGTAACTGCGGCTGGACACCTGTAGATTTATCAAAACAATACAAAAACCAAGGACCTCCTAAAGCTGTTGTTCTCGGGCCGGGATATCAGAAGGCATTTAAAAACGGTGAACTGGATAAGGACGAAATAATAGAAATGTTCAATCAAATGGGGATTGAAGTAATTGATTAGGAGAAAGATGTTGTTATGAAAGGATTACCTTCTTATGCAGATATAAGTCTGCTTATTATGCATGTTATTAAAAGTGATGAAATAAATGATAAAATCAATGAATTGATTTCTTCTGAATTGGATACAGAAACAGCAGGAACTAAAGCAAGAGAAATCGAAATGGTCAATAGCACAAATGAGCCTGAAAATTTAGTTGATTTATGCCGTAAAGTAACAGATTTTCATGCCAAAAGAACCTTATGGAAGAAAATTTTAGAAAACCAAAATGAAGCAATGCCGTTTTTGCTAAAAAGGTTTTATACATCTTCTCAGGATAAGTATCTGGAAACAGCGGCTCTTGTACTTGCATATGCTGAAGAAAAGTACATAGATGAACTTCTGCAAAATTATAAGGAAATCAGATGTGAATATGCAAAAGCTGTATTTTGTATTGTACTTGGCTTTAGGCAGAAAAAAAGCTGCATACCTTTTTTGAAATCCGAAATGAAAAGAATGGAAAAGCTTCATGGTGATACTGACTATAGTGAAGCTCCGAAAGCAGCACTCAAAGCAATGAATTAATATGCCTCATTGCACTTGCTTATTATAATCAAAACAATACCGCACCATGTTTGGTGCGGTATTGTTTTAAAGTGTAGGAAAACAGATTAATTTGATAACAGCATATGCTTCATTAAGCAAAGATCAAAAGTATCAATAAAGCCGTCCTTGCAAACATCTCCTGACTGCCAATTTGCAGGTGCAGTTTCTGATGCATAAATCAACCATTTTTGCAGACATGTTACATCTGCAATATCAAAATTTCCATCTGCATTAACATCACCTGAAGTAATGGAAGAAACTATTGTTATTCCATTATTTTTTGCATATTCTACAGCATTTTTATTTTCTGATTCAATAATAAATCCGTTTTTAACTGAATATCCATTGTTATAAATAAAACCTAAACTACGGGTATCTGTTTCTGTATCATTTCCTGCAATTTTTATTTTATTAAGTGAATTACAGTCTAAAAAAGCGTATTCTCCGATACTTTTACAGCTTTTCGGAATTGATATTTCAGTTATTGATTTACAGCCGCAAAATGCTCTTTGTTCAATAATGTTAAGGTTTTCAGGAAGATTTAATCCTTTCAGCTTTGGACAGTCATAAAAAGCATATTGCTCTATTGAATACAAGGATTCAGGCATATTTATGCTTTCAAGTGAAATGCAGTGTGCAAAGGCAAATCTGCTGATATGAGTTACTGTATCAGGAATAACAACGGATTTAAGCTTACTGCATCTTTCAAATGCGTACCAGTCAATTACTGTTACAGATTTTCCCTCAATAGTATCCGGGATAATGATTTCCTCAGCACTTTTATCACAGCCGTTTATTCTTACACCGTATTCTGTAACAGTGTAGCTCAGATAATCAAGAGATGTTTTATTCCATTCATAAGGTTCGAAGGCAGAAAGGCTGATTTTTCCCTGCTTATTAACTTCATCAATGTTAACTTTAAAACTGCTCTTTGCTGAAACATTGCCGCAAACGTCAATACATTCAACCTCATATATCACATTTCCTGACTGTGCATTGTAATCAGTCCAGATATTCTGAGTGGGATTACCGCCAACCTTTACAGCAGGAACAATATAGTCGCAGAAATCACCATTTTTGTATATATTCATCTGTGCAACAGCAGTATTATCCGTCATTCCTGAAAAGGTGAACTGCGGATATATACTGCTTTCTTTTTCCTTGAGTTCAATGTCTGCCATTGTCGGAGGCGTTGGAGGTTCACTTTCTATTTCACCTGTTTTCAGATATTCTGTTAAGCATTGATGAAATTCAGGGAGTGTGTTGTAAGGCGAGTAGTGATGAGGATATGCAAAACAAAATAAGGAATCAGTATATTCACTTGCTGTTTCAAGTCGTGTTGTGAAATCTCTGACATCTTTTATACCTGTATAGGATATGCCATGCGGTGACTGCATTCTCTCAGCGTCAGGCTGTACGAACACTTCAGCATTCGTACCAAGCAGCAATTTTGTTCCACGAATCTGATTTGAACGGTCAACGGCATTTCTGTATGCTTTTGTCCATTCGGAAAGATGTGCTTTGTCCATTCCGCCGCCTCCACAGCTATCCTGCGGACATATCATATCACCGTTTCTGAATGGTATGCGGCTTAAAACTTCTGCCCAGTACTCCGTAAATCTGTCGATATTTATGCTTGCATATCCGTATCCGAAGATATTTACATATGGACTGAACAGCAGCGGCATTGAGGAATCAAGCGTATTGCAGTTATCAATAACGGTTGTGAACATTTCATCAAGTCCGTCTGCATAGGCGTCTATGCCTGTATCTGTATCCATATATATGGTATTGAAAAGTTCGGTTACAAAGTAAAATCCATAATATGTATCAGGATATTTTGACTTGTATTTGTTAAAAAGCTCAGTTGTGATTTTGTTGCACTGTTCCATGTACTTACGATTGGCTTCTCTGCCTGATTCTGAGGCAATGTCGCTGTTCCATGCACAGTCAAGCCCCATTCCGAGATAAAGCTTTATATCATATTTGTTACAGTAATAAAATATTGGTTCAACTGCGTCATATACAGTATAACTGTTTAGGAAGTCAAGCTCTGACGGGTAATAAACAGTCCATGTGCCGTCAGAATTGTGATTCGCAACATCACCCATAATCAGATATTCAATTCCAACTTCCTTTAGAGCTTTCATTTCTTTGTTCCACTGTTCATCATCATATGTCATGTACAGCCATGGCTGGATAAATGTGCCGTCAATTTTTTCAACATGCGGATTGTTGCTGATAGCCTCTGTGTTGCAATATGTCTGTGATATAAATATTAGTGCAGCTGACGATATTATTGATATAATTTTTTTCAAGAGTTTCATATATTTTCCCTTTCCATAGTATTGCTACTCCAACTAACTCCTGAGTTTTTCTGCTTGTCCTGACAGCGAAATACTGTGCCGAAAAACCTTATCATAAGCCGGTATGCCTGCGATTTTCTTTCTTGTCTATCACTTGTCAGTTCTTTGCATAAATTCTTTAGGCAACACCGCACAAAGCACGTCAAATGACTTTACACGTCATAAACTTGCAAATTTTCCGTCATCTTACACATAATTTTCTCATCATACGACAGTATGCTTTCAAAAATTCTATGCAATCTGACGAAAAATATATCTGCGTTTCTGCCGCACAAGCTTTGTGCGGTGTTACCTTAAGATACGGCAAATCGAAGCTATAACTCTGAAATAATGCATAAGGAGTAAATGGCAGCAAAGCACATCAAAAGACATTGGACAACACAGCACAAGGCATGTCAAAGAACTTTATTCGTTGTACAATGTTTCTGTTTTTTAGAATTTGTTCTCATTTTGCGGTTCACTCTTCATACACCCAAAAGTGTTATAGCTGTTGGCTAAATAACCGAACAATTATACAAGGCGACCCGACTTTAACGGTAATGGCTGTTGCGACGGATTTTCACCGCACTTCTCCCAATATAATTGTTTAAAAACATAAAATATGTTCTTAAAGCAACACTTTACAAAGTTACCTGACATACTCGGTGAAGTGTTGCCTTAATCATTATACAACCTTTTTAATTCAATTTCAATAGATAAGCTAAAAAAATTCAATTATCAATATCGTCTGACTGTTCAATACCGCAAAATTTACAAATTATCTATTGACTTTTTATTTCATAAATATATAATAATTATATCTTTGAAAACAGCATATAATATAAAATATTTAAAGCAGCCGCCGTACAAATTCTTTTGAAATACTTTAAGCGGCGTTGTCTTAATAAACGGAGGTATGATATGCCACATTCATCAGGCGGAGGCTCACATAGAAGCGGTTCTCATCGCAGTCATTCATCACATTCTTCTCATAGAGGCGGTTCAAGCACGCCATCAAGAAGAGTAAGACGAAATAATTTTGCAGGTTCAACAAGATACGTTTACTACGAAAAAAATAAACCTGTTTTTGTATATGCTAATTACGATATTACTCAAAAAAGAAGTTCTTTCCGTTACCTTATATTACTTTTTTACATACCATTTATTCTAGCACTAATTCCTATGTTTAAAAGTGCTGTTCATCATCCTGTAAAACTAAAGCCCGATTATGACACTGAAATTATAATAGATGATAAAATAGGTGCGATAGATAACATAAGCAGTCTGGAAAAATCATTAAATGATTTTTATGATGAAACAGGTATCACTCCTGCTGTCATGACCGTATACAATGAGGAATGGCAAAATAACTATGACAATCTGGAAAACTATGCTTACGACTTATATGTAAATGCATTTTCAGATGAAAAGCACTGGCTTATTGTATATTCGGAATCGTATCAGTCCAGCGATTCATTTGTTGACTGGTACTTTGAGGGAATGCAGGGCGATGATACAGATAATATAATAACAGAAAATGTTGCAGAACGTTTTACAGACAATTTAAACAAGTCATTAACAGCAAGATCACGCTATACTGTAAGTGAGGCTATTGGAAACACCTTTGAAGATATTATTCCTTATGCTATGTCTACTACTATAAACGGCGGAGTAATTATTACATCAATTGTTATTCTTTTGTTTATTTTCCTGCATGCGTTTTTAATGGTTGGGTTTAATTTTAAAGAAAAGAAATACTCAACCGCAAAGAAATGTCCTAATGACTTACAAGAAGAAATTTGTGAATACTGCAACGGAGTTTACGTTGTAGGTACTTGTACTTCCTGTCCTCATTGCGGTGCTCCTGTTAAAATTCATGATTACAGCACAGAAAGCAACACCATTTAATGCAATTAAGGCAATACTCAATAAAATCCCCCTGCTGATTAAACAGCAAGGGGATTTTTACAATCTGTACATTATAAATCTTCCAAAGACAGCGTTGCAGCAGCGTTCAAACTGCTGTCAGCAGTTATTCCGTTTATGTAATTATAGTATCCCTGACAGGCAATCATTGCACCATTATCACCGCAAAGACTAAGCTCAGGCAAATAAAGCTTCATTCCATTTTCAGTACACGACTTTTCCATAGAGCTTCTTACTCCTGAATTTGCAGAAACACCTCCTGCAACCGCAACAGTTTTATATCCCAGTGACTTTGCAGCATTTATTGTTTTTTCAGTCAGAATTTCTGAAATTGTCTTTTGAACGCTTGCGGCAAGATTATTGAAATTAAGTTCAATTCCCTTTTGTTCAGCATTATGAACAAGATTTATAACATTTGTTTTAAGTCCGGAAAAGCTGAAATCAAACTCATTGCCGGCAACCTTAGGATGAGGCAGTTTGAATTCAGAGGCATCTCCGATTTTTGATGCTTTGTCAATGTAAGAACCTCCCGGATACGGAAATCCCATAGCCCTTGCACATTTATCAAAGCACTCCCCTGCCGCATCATCTCTTGTTCTTCCTATTATTCTGAATTTTTTATGTGACAGCACTTCTACAATATGACTGTGTCCGCCGCTGGCTACAAGGCATAAATACGGCGGTTCAAGTTCATGATGTGTAAGATAGTTTGCGGCAATGTGACCTGCAATATGATGTACAGGTACAAGCGGCTTATTTGCAGAAATTGCAAGTCCTTTCGCAAAGCTGACTCCAACAAGCAAAGCACCTATAAGTCCGGGAGCGTATGTTACTGCAACAGCATCTATATCATCGAGAGTTTTTTCAGAATCTGAAAGTGCTTTTTCCACTACTCCCAGTATATTTTCACAATGACGGCGTGATGCAATCTCAGGTACTACACCGCCATATTTTTTATGTTCCTCTATTTGTGTTGAAATTACCGAAGAAAGTATTTCTTTACCGTCCTTGACCACACTTGCGGCAGTTTCATCACAGGAGCTTTCTATCCCCAGTATCAGCATTATATTTCGCTCACTTTCTTTTTCATTATTATTGCGTCCTCAACAGGATTTGAATAAAACCTTTTTCTAACAGCAATTCTTTCATATCCCAATGATGTATAAAGTCCTATTGCCGCAATATTTGACATTCTCACCTCAAGGAATATATCCTTTATTTCATTCGCAGCAATGTTCTCCATTTCATATAAAAGTGCTTTTGCTATTCCTTTTTTTCTTGCGGAGTTTTTAACCGCAACATTTGTTATATCAGCCTCATCTGCGGCAGTATATGCAGTAAGAAGTCCTATAACATTTTCATTTTCGTCAAGAGTATACAATACTATGCCATTTTCCTTTTCAGCCTCAGACCTGAAAGCATTTGCAGACCAGCCATCAGGAATAGCCTGTGCTTCAAGGTCAGCAAGACTTGCAAAAATCAAGTCTGATGTATTGCAATCAGCAGAATAAATTTTAACATCAGCCTTTTGCGTCATACCAGCTTGCCCCCTCATTGACATCAACAAATAAAGGAACTCTCATTTTGCATACATTCTGCATTTCTTCCTGTAAAATTCGCTTTGCTTTTTCACAATCCGCATCTGACGATTCAACAATAAGTTCATCATGAACCTGCAAAATCAGATGTGCATCAAGATTTTCCTTTTTTAAACGGTTATAAACATTTATCATGGCTATTTTTATAAGGTCTGCGGCAGTTCCCTGAACAGGAGTATTCATTGCAATTCGTTTGCCTGCCGCCTGAAGCACTTTGTTTGAAGATGATAATTCCGGAATACGTCTTTTTCTTCCGAACATTGTACTTACAAAGCCTGTTTCTTCTGCACTTTTCACTGTATTGTCCATGAATTGCTTAACCTTAGGATATTTGCTAAGGTAATCCTCAATATATTTTTTTGCCTTGTAAACCGATACATTAATATCCTTTGAAAGTGAAAAAGCACCTATTCCATAAATAATCCCGAAGTTTACTGCTTTTGCCGCACTTCTCATTTCAGGTGTTACCATTTCTTTCGGCATATCAAACACCTGTGCCGCTGTTGAAGTATGAATATCCTCATTATTTGTAAAAGCAGAAATCATATTTTCATCACCGCACAAATGTGCCATGACTCTAAGCTCAATCTGACTGTAATCCGCATCAAGCAATACTTTGTTATCATCAGCTATAAAAAATTTCCTCATGCGGCTTCCAAGCTCTGTTCTTACAGGAATATTCTGCATATTTGGTTCTGTTGATGAAATCCTGCCAGTTCTTGTTTCAGTTTGTTTAAAGCAGGTATGAATACGCCCGTCAGACGCAATTGTTTTCAAAAGCCCGTCAACATATGTTGAATTAAGCTTTGTATACTGCCTGTATTTCAAAACATTTTCAACAATAGGATGTGCTGTTCTCAATTCTTCAAGAACATCTGCATTTGTTGAGTAGCCGCTTTTTGTTTTCTTTTTTGCAGGCAGTCCAAGCTCCTCAAAAAGTACAACTGCCAGCTGTTTTGGAGATGAAATATTAAAAGTATGACCTGCATCATCATAAATTACCTGACTTGTTTCTTCTATCATTTCAGAAAGATGAACGCCAAAGTCTTTTACTCCCTGTATATCTGTTTTTACACCATAATGTTCCATAGATGCAAGAACTTCTGTAAGCGGCATTTCAATTTCTTTAAGCAAAGGCATAAGTCCGTCATTTTCTATTGCTTCAAGCAGCTTTGTCATTAACTCCGACAACGATATTAAATCACTGTATTTTTCATTTTCAGTGTAATAATGAACATTATATTCTCCGCAAAGCTTTTCTATAGAATAATCTGTTGAAGAAGCATTAAGCAAATATCCGCAGATTTCAGCATCATATTTAAGATTTTTCAATTCAGAATTATTTTCAAAAGCAAAATGATAATGCTCTTTTGCACCACTTGTTGACTTTTTACACTCAGAAGAAAAGAATTTTAAAATATATTTCTTTTCATTTGTAACGTAAACTTTATTTGCATTAATAATTTGCAATATATTATTGTTAAAAAGGTAACAACAGCTTTTTAGACTGCATACTGTCTCAATATTACTGTCATCAATTGTTATTTCTTCTATATTAAATTCCTTAATTTCCATCTTTTCTGCATCAGTGCTAATTCCATCTGCAACAGATAGTCCAAGCTTGTCCATTATTTTAAACATTTCAAGCTCCGTAAGAAAACGACTTAATTCGTCCTTTTTAATTTCGCCTATTTTATAATCTGAAATTTCAGTATCAATTGGTACTTCACGATTAATAGTTGCAAGCCACTTGCTTTCTTCCGCCGAGCTTTTACCGTTCTCAAGTTTTGTACGAACTCCCTTTGTCAATTCAGCCGTTTCCAGATTTTTATATAAATTTTCAATCGTGCCATAATTAGCCACTAGACTTTTTGCAGTTTTTTCACCAATTCCTGCAACTCCCTTTATATTATCGGAGCTGTCTCCCATAAGTGCTTTCAAATCAATAAGCTTAATTGGTTCAAAGCCGTAATCCTCATAAAATCTTTCAGGAGTATATAAAATTGTTTCCTTAGTTGTTGCCAGTCTGACTGTAACATATTTATCAATCAGCTGAAGACTGTCACGGTCGCCTGTAAGCACACTGCATTCAATTTTATTTTCAGAACAAGCCTTTGAAAGCGTACCTAAAATATCATCTGCTTCAAAGCCTTCCTTTTCAAGTATGGTTATACCCATAAGGGTCAGCAGCTTTTTTATGAGTGGAAGCTGCTGTGCAAGCTCAGGCGGCATTCCTTTTCGATTAGCCTTATATGCCGCAACTGCTTTATGACGAAATGTCGGTGAACGAAGGTCAAACGCAACAGCGGCACAGTCCGGCTTAACCTCGGCAATATTTTTAAAATATATATTCATAAATCCGAAAATGGCATTTGTAAAAACTCCATTTTTATTGGAAAGCAGTTTTATTCCGTAAAATGCACGGTTAAGTATGCTGTTTCCGTCTATAATTAGCATCTTCATAATTGTTGCTCCTAAATTTTTTTGGCAGCACAGTACAAAGTAATTGTATATGATTTGTATTGTGGTGTCTTTTATAACCTGCCCATATAATTCATATTTAAACAAGCAGACTATTAAGGCAAGGATTTTCTGCTCCTAACCTGACATGAAAATCCACTATTTCTTTTCAAAAACTGACATTACCTGTATTTATAAACGTGTGAATCCTCAAAGCCGTCAAGCAGAGTAGTAACCTTGCCAAACGCTTTACAAGTTCCTTTTGCAACACAGTTTACCGCATCTTTAGCTATATTGCAGTTTATGCTCAATGTTCGCTTAATAAGCTTAGGCAGTCCGCCAAGTAAAGCTCCTCCGCCTGTAAGCAGCAATCCGTTATCATATATATCGCCCACAAGCTCTGGCGGTGTATCCTCCAGAACCTTTCTTACAGCCTCAATAATTGCAAAAGTATCATCTTCTATTGCTTCAAAAAGTTCCGTTTCAGAAAGCATAATCTGTTCAGGCAATCCCCTGAGCAGATTTCTGCCTTTCACAATCATGGTTATTTCGTCACTTGGGTCATATAAATTTGCTAACTGCATTTTGATATTTTCTGCTGTTCTAGGTCCGATAAGCATTTTATATTTATTTTGAACATACTTTATTATTGACCTATCTATCTTATTGCCTGCAATTTTTATTGAATGTGAGGTAACCACACCATTCATTGATACAATTGCAATGTCTGTAGTACCTCCTCCAATATCAACCACCATATGACCTCTTGCTTTTGCAATATTAATGCCTGCTCCAATCATAGCTGCAATCGGTGCTTGAATAAGATATACCTGACGTGTTCCGATGCTCCTTGCCGCTTCTACAACAGCACGACTCTCCACGTCTGTTATAAACGACGGTATACATATGATAATACGAGGCTTTATGAGCTGATGTCCCGAAACCTTCATTATAAATTCTCTTATCATACTATGTGCCAGATCATCATCTGAAATCACACCCTCGCTTATAGGATGAACAACTGCTATGTAATCAGGATTTTTGCCTATCATATCATAAGCTTCTGCTCCAACAGCCAGTACTCTTTCAGTTCGTGTATTGTATGCAATAACTGACGGTTCGCTTAAAACAACTCCCTTATCACCCATTGTTATAACAACATTTGATGTTCCAAGATCTATACCAATATTTGAATTTGCCATTTTTTCATCCTCTTTCTCAGCAAATATTTTCTATATCAAACGGATTTTCCTGATTATTTTTTCCATCATCTTTAAGCATGCTTTTCAGACAGGTATACCGCCTTGTACGTCTGTTATTATCAACCATACTGCGAATTTTTTCTTCAGTTCCTATAAGAATCAGCAATTTTTTAGCACGAGTAACTGCCGTATAAAGCAGGTTTCTGTAATAAAGCTTTTCAAATCCTCCAAGTATCGGCATTATTACTGCTTCAAATTCACAGCCCTGACTTTTATGAACTGTGATTGCATAAGCAAGTTCGACTTGTCCCATAAGTTCAAAGGTATATGAAGTAATTCGTCCGTCAAAGTCAATAACAACTTCCATGTTTGACTTATTAATGTTAATTATGCGACCTATATCTCCATTGAATATACCTGTTCCCTGCTCGTCCTCGCCACGTTTCCAGACAATATCATAATTATTTTTTGTCTGCATGACCTTATCGCCCTCACGAAATATATATAACATACTTTTCATTTCAGCTTTTTTTGCTGTAGGCGGATTTATTTCATTTTGCAGAAGCTTATTGAGTTCAATTACACCTAAGCTCCCTTTGCGTGACGGCGTAAGAATTTGTATATCTTCAAATGACGAATAATTATATGCTTTGGGCAGACGTGTTTTTGCTAAGTCAACAATTAGTTTTGCCGCCTCATTAAAATCCTTTCGATTAAAGAAAAAGAAATCATTTCTTTTTTGAGTTAAATCAGGATATTCTCCCATTACTATTTTATGAGCATTTGTTACTATACAGCTTTGCTTTGCCTGACGAAAAATCTCTTTAAGCTCTGTAACGGCAACAACTCCGCTGTCTATTATATCTTTCAGAAGATTTCCTGCTCCAACAGACGGTAACTGGTCACTGTCACCAACCATTATTATTTTACAGCCAAGTCTGACCGCTCTAAGCAGACTTTCAAACAGCAAAACATCTACCATAGACATCTCGTCTATAATAATTACATCACAAGTAAGAGGATTATTTTCATTGTGTTTAAATTTCAGCTTGCCGCCAATATCAAATTCGACTTCCAAAAGACGATGAATTGTTTTAGCTTCATAGCCTGTAAGGTCAGAAATACGCTTTGCTGCTCGTCCTGTCGGAGCAGTAAGCAAAACTGTATAACCCTGCTTTTCAAATATAGAAATAATGGCATTAAGAGTCGTTGTTTTTCCTGTTCCGGGACCGCCTGTCATTATCATAAGTCCCTTTGAAATAGCTGATGTAATAGCCTTTCTCTGAAGCTCGGCATATTTAATGCCCTTTTCCTCTTCTTCAATATTTATAAGTGCATCATAATCAAAGTCCTGCGGAGATGTAAAATCACGAAGAATTTTTATACGGTCAGCTATAAACTTTTCCGCATAATAATAATCAGGAAGATAGACGTATTCCCGGTCATTTTTTACATACTCAAAAAGTTCATTTTCATCAAGTCCCTCATTATAGCAGGAATAAAAATCCCTTTCACTTATTTGAAGTATTGCCTGAGCTTTAGTTGAAAGAGTATCAAGAGGCAGACATGAATGTCCGCCTGTTGCATTGATGCTTAAAAGATACTGTATTCCGGCAACAACTCGTTTCGGAGAATTTTTTTCAATATGTATATCATCTGCCATTGCGTCCGCTTTTTTAAAATCAAGTTCAATCCCGCTTCCGCACAGTATATATGGATTAGACTGAATAACATCAAAAGCTCCGTCACCAAATTTTTGATAAGTTTTCATTGCAAATTGAGATTTTACACCATACTTTGAAAGGTAAGACATAACACATCTGAGTGAAAAGAGCTTTTTTACCTCTCCTGCAATTTCCTCACACTTTTTTTCTGATATTCCTTTTATCTGGCTAAGCTTAAACGGCTCATTTTCCATAATATCAAGAGTTCTGTCTCCGAATACATCGACTATCCTTTTGGCAAGCGATGGCCCGATACCCTTTATTGCTCCCGATGAAAGATACTTCTGAATGTTTATGACCGTATCAGGAAGCTTTCGTTCACAGTATTCCGCCTTAAATTGAGTACCGAATTTAGGGTGAGTTATATATGAGCCTTCAAGAATTAGTCCTTCACCGTCCTCAATGTCGCCAAGCTCACCAACAACTGTGATAAGCTCACCGCCTGCGTCCAAGTCAAGAACAATATATCCATTATCTTCATTTTTGTACATAACATTTTCAACTGTACCTTCTATATGAAGTATTTGTTGTTCCATTTAAACCTTCCTCACCTTTATGTAATAAACCGATACCCAACCCATTTTACACTTTACTTCTTATTATACTATTTTTTCATATTAATTGCAAATATTTCAGACAAATTTTTTTCAAGTTCATCAGGTGCTATTATTTTTCCCATATTATTTTTAAAGCAGAAAGTCCTTGCGATTTTAAGCTGTTCAGGTGTTCCGCTGTAATTAACTATAATAAAGCTGTCTGAAATATCAGGATTGGAATACTTTAATTTTTCTGAAATTTCATAAAGTCTTTGTTCCAAAATAAAGTCATCGGAAAAAACAGGCAGAATTACTGCAAATGATTTGTTTTTATTTTTGGATTTTACTTCTGAAAAAAGACTGTATCCCTCTATTACCGCAACAAGAATAAGAACAAAAACCGAAATGATAATAATGCTTTCCATGCAATCACCTCTTAAACCATAGCAATCCACTAATTTTTATATTATATGTTTGATATAGAATTATTGTGACTTTATGGAAAGTCAGTAATCATAAATAAAAAACAGCCCGAAGGCTGTTTTTTACACTATTAATTTATATTCAGAATCATTATACCGGAAGCTTTGTTATTGATTTAATAACATATTTCTGGATTGTAACAGCGTCCTGAGCATTTACGCCATTTCCGCTGCCCTGAACATCTGAATTAAGGAGTCCCTGTTTTGAAAGAGTAAACTTTTTATTGTTTATAAGATAACACTTTACCATAACTGCATCTGATATATCCACATTTCCGTCACAGTTAGCATCACCGTAAATTACTTCTTCAGCAGCAGTAGTTGTTGTTGCAGTAGTTGTCGGTGATGTTGTAGTTGGTACAGATGAACTGTTGCCGTCAGCAGTTGTACCGTCCGGCTCTGTACCATAGTAAAGTTCACCGTTAATATAAACAGGTACATGCATTGAAACTATAGAGTCCTCTGAATTAAGAAGTTCCTTATTTGAAGGGTCATTTGATGCATCCCAACCACTTCCGTAATTCGGGAATACAAGAGCAAGGAGTATTTCACACTGCTGCATTCCCTCTGAAATCGGAAGAACTACTCTGCCGTCAGGAAAACTTACTTCAACATAATATATGTTTCCGTCATACTGTGTAACAGGTGATATTTCAGCATTTGAATATCCGCTTGATGCATACATTGCAGACTGATCACGATCACATCTTACAACAAGGTCAGACGGTGAATATCCTGCACTGATAAGCTCTGATAAATCCATATAATATCTGAATGAGAGATTATCCTGAACTCTTGCAGGCCATGCAGAATGGTTTGTCATTTTAAAGCTGATTGTTGCACCGCTGTCGTCCATACCCTTAACCAATGACTCTACATAAAATTCAGGACCATCGTGCTTTTCAGGCTGTGGGAATGATGAATCAGTTGTTCCGCCGTATTTATCAACCATTTTGCAAAGAAGAGCTGTAAAGCCGGCATTATAGTCAGTTGCAACCTCATTGTTAATATAATTCTGACGATCATCTTCATATGAGCCGTCCTGATTAGGACCTCCTACAAGTGCTCCGTAAAGAATATGTCTGTTTGTATCGGGAATAGCAAGGTCATTTTTCCATGAACCATGAGCTGTTCTGTGATGCGGATTTTTTGGTGATTTTTCTCCGTATCCTACAACAAAGCTCTGACCGTCAGCATTATCTCCAAGAACATAATTCATCTGAGTTTCGTAAAACTTAACATAATCAGAGTTGTTTTTATCAGCAAGAACTGTATCGCATGCTACAGCTGCAATAAATCCTGCAGTTTCAGCATATCTTGCACAACCCCATGTATCACAGTAGCCTAATGCACCGTCAACCTTTTTTATTGTATTTGTCCAGTAATTAACATGCTTTTCAACACGATTAATATAGAAATCATCATTTGTATTTATTGCATAAAGGAGCATACCGCCCTGCATAACATCGTCCCAGCACTGACACCATGTATACTTCAGTTCATCAGAACCAAGTTCCTTATCGAGATTTGGAATATAGCTTTTTGCTTTGTCAAGATATGACTGCTCACCTGTTGCAATATAAAGCCAGTTTGCAGCATAAAAAAGTTCATCATAAAAATGACTTGAACGATAAAATCCTGAGGCATTGCTGTCATTATATACATCATTGCTCTTTGATGCATCAGCGAGCTTAAATATATTTTCAGCATGAGCAATATAATCATCAATTTTTGATTGATCTATTCTGTCTTTCAACGCACAAGAGCCTGCTGCCAAAGCTGCAGCCATTTCGCCAAATACGGCTGAACAGCCGTCAGAGCTTACTAAAATTGCTCTTGCACTGTCATAAGATGTTCCGGAGTCCTGCATACCGTACTGAATAAGCTCAACAGGTCCCCACCATGTATGGTCAATTGTTCCGTTGCCGACCTGATAAACGACTTTATCTCCTCTGTCACATTCTGCAAGATAATCAAGTACAAATTCAAGATTATTAACATAATTTGTCATTTCGCCGCACTTTTCAACACCTTCAGGATACTGATAGAGTCCCCATGCGAGCATTGAGGCTGAATAAGCCATAGGAAGATTGAATTTTACATGGTCACCCGCATCATACCAACCTCCAAGCACTTCATCTGTCATTGTAGAATCAGCTTTCCACTCAACACGATTCCATTCAGGAAGCGGACCTGCCTGCTGACACTCATAGAAATAAAGTGACTTTTGCAGTGCTTCTGCATAATTTGCTTCAAAAGCAGCGTCAGTATTAAGTGTTATACCGCCGCTTACTGCAGTTACCAGCATAGCAGCTGTAATCACTCCGCTTGTAATTTTCTTAAACATAACAAAAACTCCTTTCAATTTTTTGAAACAACACCATATCATTAGTGTTCTTATCTTGAAAATACCGTATTATTTTCCCCTCTTTAACCTTCCAAGAATACACATTTATATATCATAATTATTACATTTTTTTGAAAAAAAGTCAAGTGATTTTAACAATTTCACAATAAATATAATTTCAGGCAACAGCGTACAAAAACATAAAATGCCTTTATACGCTGTTGCCTTTGTAATAATATTACTCGTTTGTATCTGATGCATCTGAATTTTCTTCTGTTGCAGTATCATTCTTTTCAGAATCAGGAGTTGTTTTTTCCTGCGGCACAAATTCTGTGTCACTTACATCTGTTTCAAGTTCGCCTTTCATAAGCTTTTCAAAGTCATTTCCGTCAATTTTCTCATATTTAATGAGATAGTTGGCAAGAAGATGAAGCTTATTAAGATTATCCGACAGAATTTCCGTAGCCTGCTTGTAACCATTGTCAATAATTCTCTTGATTTCCTTATCAATTTCAGTAGCAACAGTTTCGCTGTAATTTTTAGTGTGACCGTAATCTTTTCCAAGGAATACTTCGTCATTATCAGAGCCGTATACAACAGGTCCAAGCTTTTCGGAAAAGCCGTACTTTGTGACCATGCTGCGAGCTGCATTTGTAGCTCTTTCCATATCATTTGATGCACCTGTGCAGATATCATCAAGAACGAGTGCTTCAGCTGCACGTCCCCCCAGGCACATTGCAATACTTTCAGTCATCTGACGTTTTGAAACGTGATTATTGTCATTTGCAGGACGTGTAACTGTAAGACCTGCCGCCATGCCACGCTGAATAACTGTAACCTGATGTACCTTATCCTGAGTTTCAAGGTTATATGCTACGATTGCATGACCTGCCTCATGATAAGCAGTAATTTTTTTATCTCTTTCTGTAACAATTCTGGATTTCTTTTCAGGTCCGGCAATTACTTTCATTGTAGCCTCTTCAATATCAGACTCTGTAATTGCCTTTCTGTTTGCTCTTGCAGCAAGAAGTGCAGCTTCATTAAGGAGATTTTCGAGGTCTGCACCTGTAAATCCCTGTGTTGTTTTTGCAATAATGCCAAGGTCTACATCAGGACCGATGGGCTTATTTTTTGAATGTACTTTAAGAATTTCTTCTCTGCCCTTAACATCAGGATATCCGACAACTATTTGTCTGTCAAAACGTCCCGGACGAAGCAAAGCAGGGTCAAGAATATCATGTCGGTTTGTAGCGGCAATTACAATTACACTTTCATTGCCTGTAAATCCGTCCATTTCAACAAGGAGCTGATTAAGCGTCTGTTCACGTTCATCGTGACCGCCTCCAAGACCTGCACCTCTGTGACGTCCTACAGCATCAATTTCATCAATAAATATAATTGCAGGTGCGTGCTTTTTAGCCTGTTCAAAAAGATCACGAACTCTTGACGCACCAACACCGACAAACATTTCAACGAAATCAGAACCTGATATAGGGAAAAACGGACACCCTGCCTCACCTGCAACTGCCCTTGCAAGCAAAGTTTTACCTGTACCCGGAGGGCCTACAAGGAGTACACCCTTTGGAATTTTAGCTCCGATTTCCTTATATTTATTTGAATGTTTAAGAAAATCAACAATTTCTTCAAGCTCCTGTTTTTCTTCATCAGCACCTGCAACGTCATCAAAAGTAGCTTTTCTTGCATTTGCCTGACTTTTCAAGTTTGCCTTTCCAAAATTGGTGTATTTTCCGCCGCCGCCTGCCTGACGCATCATAAGATAAATGAATACAATGCCCAGAATCAGCATAAGAGCTGTCGGGATTATGGAAAGAAGCCATGAATTGTCGGTTATTTTGTAGTAATCCTGAGTTAATGGTTCATCAGGATGCATTTCATTATATTCCTGACGATAATTTTCAGTATCACTTAGGAATATGTTTATATTCGGGACTTCATAGGTGAGCTTTTGATTCTCACCTCTTAATTTCAGTTTCAGCTCACCGCTTCCTAAATCAAGCGTATAATAGCTTACTTCATAATTATCAAAATGACTGATAATTTCTGAATATTCTGTTTTTTTGCCGCTGTCACTGATTTTTGACATTACATATGAAACACCCATAACTGCAAGAACAAAAATCAGCAGATAAGCGAAAATGCCTCTGTTTTTTCTTGGTGTCAAAATACCATCTCCTTTTATTAATCGTTATATATACCAATATATTTAAGATTTCTGTATTTTTCGGCATAGTCAAGACCGTATCCTACTATAAACTTATTTTCAATCCTAAAACCAACATAGTCAGCATTAAGTTCCGTCTTTCTTCTTTCAGGCTTATCAAGCAGTGTACATATTTTAATCGACAACGGATTTCTTTTTTTCAGCATTGGAACAAGCTTGGATAATGTCATTCCTGAGTCAATTATATCTTCCACTATAAGAACATCTAATCCTTCAATGCTTCTTGAAAGGTCATTAACAATATCAACTTCACCACTTGAAGATGTACTGTTTTTATAGCTTGAAACTGTCATAAAGTCAATAGCAACAGGAATTTTTATTTCACGCATAAGGTCTGACATAAAAATAACAGCACCTTTCAGAATACAAATCATAAGCAGATTTTTATCAGCATAATCCTTAGTAATCTGATTGCCAAGCTCAACAATTCGCTGCTTGATTTTTTCTTCTGAAATATAAATTTCAGATATTTCATTGCAGTAATCAGCCATTTTCATTCTCCACTATAGTTATTCTCAAAATACGGCGAGTTAATTCATCAGGAGCAGCTCTTTGCGAAATTCCGAGCTTTTCTGCGAAAACAGTTCCTTTTTCATCCTCAATAAAATGAAGAAACGGTTTATCCTCTGGAGAGATTTTCTCATTTATCAGTTTTTTAACAGATGATGTAAAATTTCTTCCTGCAAGCTGAATCTTATCACCGTTTTTTCTTTCTCTGATGACAGCACTACCTATTATTTTATCATAATCCAAATAATAATTTGCAAACATATTGTTAATATTTATTATTTTATTATTATCTGCTGCATCAATTACTTCCGCAAGCAGAAATTTATGTTCAAAAATCATATTTTTACCAATTTTAAGTGGTATTTCTTTTTTCTTAAAATCGGTTTTTTTGTCAATTTTTATAAGTGAGAGCTTATTTCTCTTGCTGACGATATACAAATCACCTGATATATTTATTTTACCATCTGAAAATAAAAGCTTATCAATCTGCTCAAGCCTTTCATAGCTATATGAGAGAAAATTATTTGAAAGCAGCTTGGCAATGCATCTGTGACGTACAGCCTTATGATATACTCTAAGGCCTGTAAATGAATTATCATTAAAGCATTGCTTATAAGCCTTTTCAACTTCACAGTTTATAAAGTCATTTTCAAGTCGGATAGCAGAAATACTGCCAATAGACGTCTTGACAACAGAACTGTTAATTTCTGAAAGCATTGGTATAACATTATGCCTTATTTTATTTCTGGTATAATCATTGCTCAGGTTTGTGCTGTCCACAACATAATCAAGCGACCTTTCAGCAAGAAAAGCCACAATTTCTCTGCGTGTAACAGTCAGCATGGGACGTATAATATTATCCCTTACAGGCGGAATACCGGATAATCCCTTTACAGCAGTCCCTCTTGTAAGATTGTGGATAACAGTTTCAAGATTATCGTCAGCATTATGTGCAGTTGCAATTAATTTCCCTTTGGAGATTTCAGAAAAAGCATTATATCTCAATATTCGTGCGGCTTCCTCAGTAGAAAGCTTATTTTTCAATGCATATTCATTAACATCACATGATATTACAGTAAGCGGAATACAAAGCATATCACAAAACTTTGTGCAAAAAAGCTGGTCACGCATACTTTCCTCACCACGAAGCTTGTGATTAACATGAACTGCCTCAACAGTAAAGCCAATAGTTTTACTAAGCTCATTAAGAACTGCTGTAAGGCAGACACTGTCTGCTCCTCCTGACAAACCTGCAATAATGGTCATATCAGGCTGAAGCATATCATATTTTTTTGCAAATTCAATTATTTTTTCAATCATATTATGAAGTTTTTAAGAAGGTTCTGTTTCTGTATGGAAGTCAGGATTAGAAAATCTTGTATACTGACCGTCCCATATAAGCTCAACAGTACCGGTTTCACCATGTCTGTTTTTTTCTACACGACATTCAGAAATATTCTGACGTGTACTCTCTTTATTATAATAAGCGTCACGATAAAGAAAAAGAACTATATCAGCGTCCTGCTCAATAGAACCTGATTCTCTCAGGTCGGAAAGCATAGGACGTTTATCTGTTCTGCTTTCAACACTTCGTGAAAGCTGTGAAAGGAGTATGACAGGAACATTAAGCTCCTTTGCCATAACCTTTAACTGTCTTGTTATTTCAGAAATAACAACAACTCTGTTGTCTGATTTTGTAGTGGACTCCATAAGCTGAAGATAGTCTATAATTACGAGTCCCAGATTTTTAGTGCGGCGGAGTTTTGCTTTCATTTGCGGTACAGTCATACTTGCTGTATCGTCAATATAAAGAGGCAAACCACTCAGATAACCGGCACTTGTTGCAAGCCTTACCCAGTCATCACCTGAAATACGTCCGTTTCGCAGACAGTTTGAATCTACAAGAGCTTCGGTCGAAAGCAAACGTGTTGCCAGCTGTTCTCTTGACATTTCAAGGTTAAAAACGACAACGTCCTTATCTGAATGTCTTGCAACATTTGTAGCAATATTCATCGCAAATGAAGTTTTGCCCATACCCGGACGAGCCGCAATAATAATCAGGTCTGATTTATTCAATCCTGACGTAATAGCATCAAGATAAGTAAAGCCGGTTCTTGCACCTATATACTTTTCTTTGTCAGGACCTGCAATTTTGCCCAAGCGGTCATACGCCTCTGAAATAGCGTCACCAATAGGTATAAGCCCCTGAATATTACGCCCTTGTCTTATATCATAAATTTTTTGTTCAGCAGAATCAAGAAGCAGCTGTGCATTATGTTCACCGGATTGAATTTCCTGCAAAATTCCTCTTGCGGCATAGCTGAGACTGCGGATATAATACTTTTCAGCAACAATTCTACAATAGCTTTCAATATTTGCCGTTGAAGGCAATATGTCAGCAAGGTTTGCAAGATAGCGGCGTCCCTCTGAAGCTGAATCAAAAATATGCAGCTTTTCTGCTTCATTCAGAACAGTTATTATATCGGCAGCCGAACCGCTTGTAAACATTCTCAAAATTATTGAGTACAAGGCTCTGTGCTGTTCACTATAAAAATATTCAGGCTTGATTTTTTCAAAAACTATTGACAGTGTTGAAGGATCAGCAAGAACAGCACCGAGAATTGATTGTTCTGCTTCTATACTGTGCGGCAATTCCCTATCTGTATTTTGAAAATTACTGTTTTCCATTCAAAGCACCGATAAATCAGCCATCAATAACTTCAATGGTAATATTAGCCGTAATTCCTGTATAGAGCTTTACAACAGCGTCATATGTACCGAAGTTTTTAATATCATTTTTAAGATTAATTTTCTTTTTATCAACTTTAACTCCGAATTGCTCGCTTAGAGCGTCAGAAACATGACCCGATGTTACAGAGCCGAAAAGCTTGCTGTTGCTTCCTGCTTTTGCCTTGATAATGACCTTTTTGTCATTTATTTTTGCGGAAATTTCAGATGCAGCCTGCTTTTCAAGGTCAATTTTGTGCTGTGCAGATGATTTCTGACCTTCAAGCTCACTCAAATTTTTAGCATTGGCTTCAACGGCAAGTTTTTTAGGAAAGAGCATGTTCCTTGCATATCCGTCTGCAACATTTTTAATTTCTCCCTTTTTTCCTGAACCTTTAACATCCTGTAAAAAAATTACCTTCATTTTTATATCACCTTTCTATATTATTGGGTATTTTCATCGATTGCCTTTCGGAGCAGCTTGTCTGCTTCCTGCAATGTAACATTTTCAAGCTGTGCAGCAGCCATAGTCTGATGTCCGCCGCCGCCAAGGCACTCCATAATTACCTGAACATTCATAGCTCCCAGAGAACGTGCTGAAATGTTTATTATATCACCTGTTCTGAAAATAACGAATGAAGCGTCAACATTGGTTATGCTGAGAAGCTCGTCCGCAGCCTGCGGACAGATAAGTCTTATATCATCACTTTTCATCTCGGTAACTGCAATCGCACAGCGATTATGTATTATAGCAGATGAAACTATTTTGGTTTTTCTTTGATATGTTTCAATTGAACTTGAAAACAGCGACTTTACAACAACGGTATCCGCACCGATTTTTCTCAGGAAAGCAGCAGCTTCAAATGTTCTTACGCCTGTTCGCATAACAAAATTTTTAGTATCCAAAGCAATTCCTGCCATTAGAGCTTCTGCATAGCATGATGCAAGGTTATCGTCATCAAGCTTAAAGTATTGGATAAGCTCTGTAACCATTTCAGATGCTGATGAAGCATATGGTTCATGATGAAATATAACTGCATTATCAATAAAATTAACTGTTTTCCTGTGGTGGTCAATAACCACAACCTGACGTGCTTCTTTGTAAAGGTCGGCACTTTCAATAAAGTCTTTATTATGAGTATCAACAATAATGAGCAAATCATCCTGCGTAATATAATCAACAGCTTCATTCGGACTGATGAAGATTTTTTCTTCCACATTGGCTTCTATCATTTCAACAAGCTGTAAAGCAAGATTTTTCTTTCTGTCAACAACTACAAATGCTTCTTTATTCATAAGACGTACGGCTCCGACAATACCTGCCGCTGAACCTATTGAATCAAGGTCGCCAAAGCGATGACCCATTACAAAAACTCTGTCCGAATTTAAAATGAGATCCTGCATTGTATTGGCAATAATACGGGTTTTAGCTCTTGATTTCTTCTCGACTCCCTTTGAAACGCCGCCAAAAAATCTGTATCCGTTCTCAGTTTTGAGAACAGCCTGATCGCCGCCTCTGCCCAAAGCCATATCAAGACACTGTTTTGCAAGGGTTTCACTTTCCGCAAGGTTTGAAGCTCCCTGCCCTACTCCTATTGAAAGCGTAAGCGGAGTTTTTCCGTCAACCTTGATATTTCTTGCACCGTCAAGAATTTTAAATTTCTCATCAATAATTTTATTCAGGTGACAGTCCTCAATAATAGCAAGAAAAGTATTGCTTGAAACTTTTTTTACAATACCGTCAGTACCATTCATAAAGTTTTCGATAAGCTGTTCAGTTTCAACGGAAGTCTTGGCTTTTTCACTTTCCTTAGCATTTTGCATTATATCATCATAGTTGTCTATCATAATAATCAGCATTGACTGACGTGTATCATTATACTTTTTCTGAAGATTGTATAAATCGGTGTCATCATGAAAGTGAAGTGTATAAAGAGTGTTATCCCTGAATTCATTTTTCTTGGCAGTAACCTCATAATAGCTTCCATTTACTATGCATGGACATGCTTCACCTTTTTTTAAGGTATGAATGTCTATGCTGATGTAATCACGAAGATCAAGACCAAAAGCGTCACGTTCCATAGCAACCTTTTCTTTAAAAAATTCATTATACCAGACTACAATCCCGTCATCATCAATAACAGCGGCAGGAACAGGCAGTGAATTCATATATTCTGCCGCAGTTGTAGTAAGATTTCTGTTCATTTTTGAAATGTGTCTGTACAATGACTTTGACATATATATAAGTATGCCTATATAAACCAAAGTAAATAATACTCCGGGAATTATTACCATAAGGAACTGCTTTTTGCTGTAAATACTCAGCATTGCCGCTGACACAATAACATTTGTCAGCATAAGAATAGAAATAATAATCAATGCCGCAGGCATTTTCTTCTTCACTTTACTATCACCGTCCTTGTAACTGTAGGTAAATAAGACAAGTCAGTCATGAAAAACTAAAACGATATTGCTGACTGCCTTAAACTATGTTTCCATTATGATAGGAAGAATCATAGGACTGCGTTTTGTTTTCTGATAAATATAGTCTGAAAGCGAGTCACGAAGCTTACCTTTAAGAGTATTCCATTCCTTTAATTCATTAACAGAACAATGGAACAGAGTATCATTTAAAATTTGTTTAGCTTCAATTATAAGTTCTTCCGATTCTCTCACATAAACAAATCCTCTTGAAATTATGTCCGGGCCTGCAACAATTGTGTTTGAGGAGCGTTCAATTCCGATTACGATAATTATAAGACCGTCCTGAGCAAGATGCTTTCTGTCACGAAGAACAATTGAACCGACATCTCCAACACCAAGCCCGTCTACAAGCACTCTGCCTGACGGTACCTGAGAAACAATATTCATTTTATTTCCGTCTGTTTCAATAACATTGCCTATTTCCGCTTTTATGACATTTTCTCTTGGAATTCCCATTTCAACGGCAATATCACCATGCTTTTTAAGATGCTTATACTCACCATGAACAGGAATAAAGAATTTCGGCTTAGTAAGAGCAAGCATGAGTTTAAGCTCTTCCTGACAGGCATGACCTGAAACATGAACCTCATACATTGCTTCGTAAACCACTTCAGCTCCAGATTTCATAAGCTCATTGACAACTCTTGTAACATATTTTTCGTTGCCCGGGATAGGTGTAGCTGAAATTATAATGAAATCCATAGGAGTAATGTTTACTTTTTTATGGTCATTCATTGCCATTCTTGTAAGGGCAGACATAGGTTCTCCCTGACTTCCTGTTGTGATAAGAACAATACGTTCATTTTCATAACGGTTCATTGTTTCTATATCAATTATTATTCCCTTAGGAACAGAAAGATAGCCAAGCTCAATGGCAGTTGTAATAACATTGACCATGCTGCGTCCGAAAACAGCAACCTTGCGTCCATGCTTTTCAGCACAATTAATAATCTGCTGAACACGATGAATATTTGAAGAGAATGTAGCAATAATTATACGTTTTCCCTCAGCCTTGTTAAAAAGACTTTCAAATGATTCTCCGACCTTTCTTTCAGTCTGAGTATATCCGGGACGTTCAGCATTTGTGGAGTCTGCCATAAGAGCAAGAACTCCCCTGCTGCCAAGCTCGCCGAAACGTGCAAGGTCAATAATCCCGCCGTCAATAGGTGAATAGTCCACCTTGAAGTCACCTGTATGAACCACAATACCTGCAGGAGTGTGAATTGCCATACCCACAGCACCCGGAATAGAGTGATTGACCTTGATAAATTCAACAGCCATACAGCCCATTTTAACTGTCTTTTTAGGTTCAATGATATTCAGCTTTACCTTGCCGTCCAGACCATGTTCCTTTAGTTTTCCCTCCACAAGTCCGAGAGTAAGCTTAGTACCGTAAACAGGTATATTAATTTTTTTAAGAAGGTACGCAAGACCGCCTATATGGTCTTCGTGTCCATGAGTAAGAACGATGCCTCTTAGCTTGTCCTGATTTCTTTCAACATAGGTAAAGTCAGGAATAACGATATCAACGCCGGGCATATCAGCGTCAGGGAAAGCAAGACCGCAGTCAAGAATAAACATATCGTTTGAACATTCAAAAACAGTCATGTTCTTTCCGATTTCATTAAGTCCTCCAAGAGGAATTATGCATATAGGAGTTCTTCTCACTTCTTTAGTTCTTTTTACGGGAGCTTCTGATTTTACAGGCAAAGAAGTAGCTGATTCCGTATTTTTCTTTCTTACATATTTTCTTCTGTTATTAGCTTGTGATGTGTTCTTTCTTTGATTTTCCTTTTCGTTCACTATAGAACCTCTCTTTCATTGATGTAGTGCAATGATAAAATACAATAACAAGGACTGATTGATGAGATTTTGTATATAAGCACTTTTTAAAATGCGTGTGATATAAGTATTTAAGCACAATTTAAGAATCAATTTTAAAACTTATTCTTAGGGCAGCACCGAACAAAGCACGTCAAAAGACTTTGTGTGGTATTGCCTTACATATACAATAAGACAAATACTTTTTTACTGTTTACTGCATTAATGACTTTTAAAATAAATTTCTTGAAATTTTACAGCTCTTGCTGTAAATTAAGAGAAGTTTTTCCGAGCAATATTTTTGCCATAAATTCAAGAAACAGTTTTAAGGTAATACCGCACAAAGTCTTTTTACATGTTTTGTGCAGTATTGCCTTAAGCAGTACCGTAAAAATAGCTTCTTATAACTTTATACGGTGTTGCTTTATATCCCGGCTTAAATATATTTAAAGGTATTTTGATATACCAATAAAGACTAAAAACGAGCAAAACAGCTGTGTCAGACAGCAGTTCCTGCATATTGTTATTCAATATAATTATACGTCTTAGAAATTTTTATGTCAAGCGGATTTAATATAATTATAAGTAGTTTATAAAAAAAGCATTTATTTTTAAAAAAATTTGTAAAACCGCTTGCCTCAATGGTGACTATGAGAAAGGCTGTTGATTTTATTTTGCCAGAAACAGCATAATTCAGCTGCTGTTTCAGCATTATAAGCTTGTGCAGTCAAAGTAATTCGCTTTTTTCCGCTGTTTGAAATTTTTATTCTGCCATTGTTGTCTATAATTGTTTTTTCTGCAAATAAATCGAAATATTCGGTTGAAAATTCTCTTTTTGCAGTATAAAAATCAGGAATTTCACTGCACAGCTCATAAAAGCTGTCAATTTTATTTAAAAGCTGTATGCATAAAAAAAGCGGATCAATGGTAAATCGTTGTTTTAAAATTATGCTGTTATAATCCGAGCCGCCTTCCGTAATTTTGCAGTTATGCTTTTCTGCAAGTTCCTGAGCAATAAAATGTATATTTTCAGGCAAGGCGGGATTTTCTTTATTTTTCATAAGGTGCAGAGCATAGGCAAGCATTAATTTTTCATGACTGATAAATCCTGTTTCACTGCTGTATATATTCACCTTTGTGCCGCACTGTGAAATCTGAAGTATAATTTCATCACTGTTATCTGCAAAAAAGTCACTCCACATATTGATAATACTCTTGTTTCCACAGCTTATGCCTGCATTAATCTTAGTATTGTTTTCAAAGCTGTTGTGAATTTCATTTAAATATAACTCATTTATGTGTAAATAAGATGAAATTTTACCGATATTACTGCAATTTTTTTCTTTCTTACTATTGCTTAACAAAAATTCAGAAGAACAAGGAACTCCAAAGCCATTATAAATCTGAATAATAAGCGGATTTGCAGAAGAAATATACAGTCCGTATGATACAGAGATTTTGTTTAATCCGCAAATAAATGCAGGCAGAACAGCATTTTCAGTTATTATCACGTTACATCCCTGCTGTGCAATTCCTGATGCAAGGCTATACGCATAGGATTTCAGCATATCTGATTCAAAACCGACTGCAATTATTTTTCCATTAAAATTTACTTTACTGCCAAATTCTGCAAGCTGAGAAACCGTTAACGGTTCTTTTGTTATTTGCTCACAAATATTATCTCTAAAACTGAATAAATTGTTTTCACCGTAAAAGCTCATTTTATTAACTCCTAAAATTATTTAGACAATACAATTCTTTTAATGATAATATTGACGGTTTCAGAAATGTTTATGCTTTTTAACAAAGTTTGATAGCAGAAGAAGTGCAAGAAGATTTGGGAAAGCCATAAGGCCATTGAAAATGTCCGAAACAGTCCATACTGCTTCAAGTGCAAGAACAGCACCAATTGCGGTTAATGCAGAATACATAAATGTGTAGAGCCTTACATACCTGTTTTTACTTACATATCGGTAAGCTGTTTCTCCGCAGTAATACCAGCCGATTATAGTGCAGAAAGCAAAAAGTGAAATACAAACCAGTATAAATACATTTGAATAACTGCCGAAAATATGCTCAAATGCTTTGTTTACACTGTAATTTTCAGCTTTTGATGTTATAATCACCAGAGCTGTAAGCGTACAGCATACAACAGTATCAAGAAAGACCTCAAAAACGCTCCACATCCCCTGCTGATGAGGTTCACAGCATGCTGAAGCACCATGCATAATAGGAGAACTGCCGAGTCCTGCTTCATTTGAAAAGATTCCTCTGCGTATGCCTATGGAAAACGCCTGAGAAAGTGCAAATCCGCCTGTACCTCCTGCGGCTGATTTAAAATTAAAAGCGTCTGAAAAAATATCTGTTATGGCGTCTGATAGATTTTCTTTGAATATAATTATTATAATTATTGAAGCAAGCATATAAACAGCTGTAACAAATGGGATTATTAATTGTGCCGCTGTACCTATTCTTTTTATCCCTCCTGAAACTATGCAATATACCGATATAAAAATCACAACCGCAATTATTACAGGATTTATGTATATGCATTTTTCAAGTGATGTGCTAATAGAATTGGACTGTACCATTCCACCCATTCCAAATGATGCAAGAATACAAAAAACTGAAAATATAACTGCAATAATACGTGAACCTAAACCTTTTTCAATGTATATCATTGGACCGCTGAAAGAACTGTCTGTATTTCTGTTTCTAAAAAAAATGCTGAGATAATTTTCACTGTAAACAAGTGCCATACCCAGAAATGCCGATATAATCATCCAGAAAACAGCTCCCGGTCCTCCGACTGAAAGTGCCGCAGAAACCCCTATTATGTTCCCCGTACCCATTGCAGTACCAAGCGAAGCACATACCGATTTAAACTGTGATATACCATTCAAAGAATTATCTTTGTTTTTTTCAGTTTTAAGTGCATTTATCATAAACGGAAGCAGCTTGAATTGTATTCCTTTAAGCTTTACAGTGTAAAACAATCCTGTAAAAAGCAGAAGCGAAAGAAGTCCCCAGCCCCATATAAATGAGCTGATATTGTCCAAAATATGATTAAAATACATTTTTATGGCATCTCCTTGAAAAACAGATTGTAAATATGGTATAATATATTAATTGAGGTGATACAATGAAAATATTTTTTGCTGATAAAACATTTCTCTCTTTTTTGCAGTCAATTATTCTTATTGTTTCAGCGTTAATCGTAATTCTTGCATTTAATCTTATACCTATATACATGCTTATGTTAATAGTTTGCATACTATTCTCAGCGGCAGGTATATTTACGGTTTTTATATATCTGCCTTTATGGTTTTCACATTTGCGTTATTACGTTGGTGAGAAAAGTATAACCAAACGCAGTGGTGCATTTTTTACAAATGAACAGACCATAAAATATTCTTCTATACAATATTCAAGTATAATTACAGGTCCATTTTCAAAAATAACAGGACTTAATTTCATTATAATCTATGTTTACGGCGGAAAAATGCTGCTGTTTTTTTTAAAGTCCAAAGACGTTAAGGAAATATTAAGAAGCATGGGAAGTGACTACTGTTAAGGCAGCAGAGGGAGGTTATCAATGTACAGAGAACATCCGCTTAAAATACTAAAATACTCAATTAAAAATATATGGCTTTTGATTTTTCCTCTTTTACGAGGAATATGGGCAATGAAACTTGATGTCGATAAGCTTTATACATGGCTGAAGGGTGCATGGTTTGACATACTTTTTATACTGCTTATTATTTTATTCGGCTGTGTTAAATGGCTTTTCTCTAAAATTGATGTTACTGAAAGTGCAATTATTCATACAAACGGTATTGTTATTAAGACAAAAACGGTAATACCATACGAAAATATCTCATCCATTACAAGAGAACATTCCTTTTATCTAAGATGCTTTAAGGCAGTAAGATTTTATGCTGATACCTGTGCAGGAATATTGAAAACTCCGGATATGGTTTTGCTTTTGAACAACAAAGTCTGCGAGAAAATAATCGGAACAGTGCCTCAGGCTGAATCTGAAAGCTCTGTTGTATACAGGCATAAACCGAAGTCTATTATAATCATATTTTTCTCCGTTTTATTTTCAAGCAGCTTTTCAGGAGTAATTTATATATCAGCTTTTTTCTTTCATGGCGGACAGATTGCCAAGGATTTAATTTCCGAATCTGTTGACCAGCTTACAGCAGAGGCATCAAAATTTCTCATTATAAATATTCCGTATGCTGTACTTACCATTGTTATAGTAATTATGGGAGCATGGATTATTTCGTTTATTATTAATATGGTGCGATATTCAGGTTTTTTTATCAGACGCTATGAACATATTATTGAAATAGAAAGCGGCAATATCACTCCACGAAGATTTTTACTGTGTCAAAATAAGATAAACTATATCTTAAGCAAAATCTTCTTATGAAAATATTTAGTGTAATGTCTGTAAATGTAAACTGCTCCGGATATGGAACCAGCAAGAAAAAAAATTTACCTGTTCTTTTACCTGTTCAGACCAAAGGCAAGTTTAAAGAAAATCTTAAATCAGCAACCGATATAGAATACAAGACAAACAGACAGTATAAGCCTAAAATTACAAGCTTCTGGCAATATATATGGGCATCTGTTATAATTG
>ERZ773228.427-NODE-427-length-51581-cov-5.191515_pt1 | contig 51581 bp, 57 predicted proteins | sample MGYA00580524_ERZ773228 | MGnify/ENA primary metagenome ERZ773228 (study PRJEB29015, sample SAMEA2737768) | human gut metagenome | biome: human gut; feature: human-associated habitat; material: faeces | place: China | collected 2012 ... | reverse complement strand
CGGCTGCCGCCTGCGTTTTAGGATTCTTTGCCATCGCGCGGCAGCGTCACGAGCATGACCGTTCCGTCCGCGCCGCTGCGCTCGATCTGCACCGTGCCGCCGTGCAGCGCGGCGATCTCCCACACGAGCGACAGACCGAGCCCGACACCGCCATGCGCCCGGCTGCGCGACTTGTCCACGCGGAAAAACGGCTGGAAAACGCTCTCCCGGTATGCCTCCGGGATGCCGGGACCGTGGTCACGGACGCGGATCTGTACATTCCCGTCCGCCTCGCTGACCGCGATGCGCACCGCCCCGTCCGGCCGGCCGTAACGGATGGCGTTTTCGGTCAGGTTGAACAGCAGCCGGTACAGCAGCGGGTCGCTGCCGGTGAGCACAGCGCCGCCGTCGGCCTCCAGCGCGATGCACTTGCTCTCTGCAAGCGGCGCGAGATCGGTGAAGATCTCCTCGATCATGGGCGCGAGCTCGACCCGGTCGTCACAGGGCACGGTGCGCAGTTCGCTCATCTCCAGCAGGATCTTCGTCATCTGCGCCATACGCTCCGTCTGCTCCTGCAGCAGGCTCAAAAACGCCGCCGTTTCGGGCGTGACGTCCGCGTGCTCGGCGGAAAACAGCTCAAGCTGCGCCTGCATCAGCGCAAGCGGCGTGCGCAGCTCGTGCGCAGCGTTGCCCGTAAACTGCCGCTGCGCCGTGAAGCCCGCGTCCAGGCGGTCGATCATGCCGTTGAACGAACGGCTGAAGCGCTGAAACTCCGGCAGCACGTCCTCGCTGACCTTGCACTGCGCCAGATTACCCGGCTGAATACTTTCCACCTGCGCTGCAAAGCTGCGCAGCGGACGCAGCGCGCGGCCGCTGACAAAATACGCGAGCACGCCGCCGGTGAGCGTGACCGCCGCCGTGATGTACCAGTTCGTGACGCCGAAGGCCGCCTGCGCGCCGCTGATGATGATCGTCAGCTCGTCATCCGGCTGTTTGCTCTGCGGGTCGAAGGCGTCGGGCGCACCGGACTCAATCTCGCTGTAAGCCGAGATGCCGCTGCCGATCGCGTCCATGTACCGCTTGCCGGAATAGCCGATCAGGCAGTTCATGAGCACACACGTCACGCCGATCAGCGCCGCCGTCATCAGCGTGATGCGCCACTGCAGAGATAACCGCTTCATGTCTGTTCCTCCATAACATAGCCCTCGCCGATGCGGTTGCGGATGGGGTCATAGCCCAAGGCGGCGCGCAGCTTTTTCCGCAGCGCGGAGATGTGCACGCGGATGGAGTTGCCGAAGCCGTCCGCCCCGCTGTCCCACACGTGCTCCAGCAGCTCCTCCTGACTGACCGGCCGCCCCTGATGCAGCAGCAGGTATTCGAGGATGCCCGTCTCCTTGCGCGTGAGCGACAGCGCCTCACCGCGCACGGATGCCTTGCGCGCCTTGGTGTCAAACGACAGCTCGGCGCAGGTCAGGACCACGTCGCTCTGCGTAAAGCGGCGCAGCGTCAGGCTGCGGATGCGCGCCGCGAGCTCATCGAGGTGAAAGGGCTTGGTGAGATAGTCGTTCGCGCCCGCATCGAGCCCCGCCACCTTATCGGCGACCTCGCAGCGCGCCGACAGGATCAGCACCTTGGTGTCGCGGTCACGCTCGCGCAGCGTCCGCAGCACCGTCATACCGTCCTCGCCGGGGAGGTTCAGATCCAGCACGACCAAATCAAAGCGCTCGACGGCGAGCATCTCCGCGGCGCTCTGTCCGTCATAGCAGCAGTCCACGCTGTAGGCAAGCCGCCGCAGACTGCGCGCGATCGTGTCGCAGAGCGCCCGTTCATCTTCCACAATCAAAATATGCATACCATTCTCCTCGTGCGTATTTACGAATGTCCGACTTCGTTATATGATAACACAAAGGCATAAAATCTCTGTTAAGTTTCCGTTCTTAACGAAGATTTTATCTGCGCCATGGTATCATGGGGCAAACAGAAGGGAGTGATCCGGGTGTTTCGTGCGAAGAAAGCCGTTGTGCAGGTTCTGCTGATCGCTGCAGGCATCGCCATGGTGTGCTTCGGCGCGCTGCGCGGCGAGGCCGGCGCCGTGCTCAGCAAGGCGATCCGGCTGTGCTTGGAGTGTGTCGGCATTGGATAAGAAAAAACAGTCTGTTTCCCTGCTCTTGAGCCGGTTTCGCGGCTGGATCCAGGCGGCGGCGACGCTGCTGACCAACATCCACCTGCCGAACTTCTTCAAGGGCGGCATCTATCAGGGCAAGGGCAAGACCGTCTGCGTGCCCGGTCTGAACTGCTATTCCTGCCCGGCGGCATCGGGCGCGTGCCCGATTGGGGCGTTTCAGGCGGTGGTCGGCTCGTCCAAATTCCGCTTTTCGTATTATATCACCGGCATTCTGATCCTGCTCGGCGTGCTGCTCGGGCGGTTCATCTGCGGCTTTTTGTGCCCGTTCGGCTGGCTGCAGGAGCTGCTGCATAAGATCCCGGGCAAAAAGCTGTCGACGAAAAAGCTCAAGCCGCTGACCTATTTGAAATACGTCATCCTGCTGCTGGCCGTGGTGCTGCTGCCGGCGCTCATCGTCAACGACGTGGGCATGGGCGACCCGTTTTTCTGCAAGTATATCTGCCCGCAGGGCGTACTCGAGGGCGCGATCCCGCTCGCAGCCGCAAACGAGAGCATCCGCGCGGCGCTCGGCGCGCTGTTTACGCGCAAGCTGATCATTCTGATCGCGGTCGTCGTTTTGAGCGTGCTGTTTTTCCGCCCGTTCTGCAAGTGGATCTGCCCGCTCGGTGCGTTTTACGCGCTGATGAACAAGGTCTCCCTGCTCGGCATTCAGGTCGACACGGGCAAGTGCGTCTCCTGCGGCAAATGCGCGCGCACCTGCCAGATGGACGTGGACATCACCAAGTCCCCCAACGACACGGAGTGCATCCGCTGCGGCAAGTGCATCCGCGCCTGCCCCACGGAGGCCATCCGCTTCCGCTATGGCTTCGGCCTGAACGGAAACACGAATCCGAAACAAGTAAGCAACCATCACAATCAAACGGAGGAATCATGATGAAGACGAAAAAAATGACCAAGCTCGTGACGCTCCTGCTCGCGCTCGCGATGGTGTTCAGTCTCGCGGCGTGCTCGTCGGGCAAAGGCAAGGACAAGGCGGACGGCAGCACCGACATCGCGGCCCTGATCGCGACCGAGCCGAACAGCGCCGACGAAGCGGCCAAGCTCTATCAGCAGCTCATGCAGAAGGAAAACGACATTCTCGCCGCAAACTCCGACCTCTGGAACAAGGTGTTTCTGTCTGCCAACAAAAACAGCACCATGATCGAGGACGGCACGAACTACGGCGACTTCCTGCTCGCCACGATCGAGAGCGCGAAGGACGGCTTCTCGGCCGACGAGCTCAAGACGCTCAAGACCGGCGCCGAACAGATCAAGGAGATCGAGGGCAAGCTCACCATCCTCGAGCAGAAGTATCCCGGCTGCGGCACGACGCCCGGCACAGGTGACAGCGTGAGCGCGGAGGAGGCCGGCATGACCGCCTCCGGCAGCGACCTGATGAAATTCCCGAGCTTTCAGGGCAAGGATCTCGACGGCAATGACGTCGACAGCAGCAAGCTCTTTGCCGGCAACAGCGTCACGGTCGTGAACTTCTGGTTCACCACCTGCAACCCATGCGTCGGTGAGCTGGCCGACCTTGAGGCGCTCAACAAGGACCTCGCCGCGAAGGGCGGCGCGGTCGTCGGCATCAACTCCTTCACGCTCGACGGCGACAAGACCGCCATCGCCGATGCGAAGGACATTCTGGCGAAAAAGGGCGTGACCTACTCCAACCTCTGGTTCGCCTCCGACAGCGAGGCCGGTAAGTTCACCGCCGGTCTGTACTCGTTCCCGACCACGTACGTCGTCGACAAGAACGGCAACATCGTCGGCCAGCCGATCGTCGGCGCGATCACCGCACCCGATCAGGCAAAGAAGCTCAACGAGCTCATCGATCAGGCGCTCGCAAGCAGCAAATAACGGCCCGAGACAGCATCCGCCTCGACGCGCCCTTCTGACGGAAGGTGCGCCGGGGCGGATATTTGCTGTCTGTCAGAGCCTGACGTCCTCAAGCCGATGCAGCTGCTCGAGTGCAACGCTGCCGCCGCTGATGACAAAGCAGACCTTGTCCCCCTTGTGCACCGGGAGCTGCCCACGCAGCACGGCACCGATGCCGATAGCGGACGACGGCTCGCACAGCAGCTTGCCCTCCAGGAGCAGCAGCTTCATGGCGCGGAGGATATCATCATCCGCCACGGGCGCAAAGCCGTCGGTGTTCGCCGCCACATACGGGAAGCAGATGTTCCCCGGGATCTGCGCGACGAGCGCGTCTGCGACCGAGCACTTTTGCTCCACCCGCACCGGACGCCCGGCGCGCAGGCTCTCCGTATAGCGCGGGAGCGCAGCCGGCTCCGCGCCGAACACGCGCACGCGCGGCGCGAGTGCCTTGACGGCCGTGGACACGCCGCCGATGAGCCCGCCGCCGCTGACCGGTACGACGACCGCGTCGAGCTCCGGGCACTGGGCCAGAATCTCTAACCCGACGGTGCCCTGCCCCGCCATGACCAGCTCGTCATTGAACGGCGGCACCATCGCCGCGCCCCGCTCGGCGCAGAGGCGCGCCGCAACATCGAACCGCTCGGATGCATCACACAGCACAAGCTCCGCGCCCAGTGCGCGGATGCCCGCCTGCTTGACGGCCGGGGCCGTGCGCGGCATGACAATGCAGGCATGCGTGCCGAAGCGCTGCGCGGCATAGGCCACCGCGCGGCCGTGGTTTCCGGACGAGGCCGCGACAAAGCCGCGGGCACGCTCGGCGTCCGTCAGGGCGAGGATCTTGTTCATCGCACCGCGCAGCTTGAATGCGCCCGTGCGCTGCATGCACTCGGCCTTGACATACACCTCGCAGCCGAGGGCATCGTCAAGCGCCGGCAGGCGCAGCAGCGGCGTCTGCACGATATAAGGGGCAATGCGCACGTGCGCCGCCCGAATGGTCTCCAATGTCATAGTCATGGGAACGCTCCTTTCTCAACAGCTCCATTGTAACGCAGCGGTCGCGCGTTGTAAAACCAAATATGCGCGGCCGCCGCGCTTGACAATCCCTATCCGAAAGGGCATAATCAAAAGCGATTTGCAATGCAGCCATTTGTCTGTTTCCGCTTCTGAGGAGGTTTTGCTATGTATGATCTTGACCGATTTCTCACCGCGCAGAGCCGGGACTACACCACCGCCCTGCGCGAGATCCGCAGCGGCCGCAAGCGCAGCCACTGGATCTGGTACATCTTCCCGCAGGTCGCGGGGCTGGGCATGAGCAGCACGTCGCAGTTTTATGCCATCTCCGGGCTTGACGAGGCGCGGGCCTACCTGCGCGAGCCGACGCTGCGCGCACACCTGCTGGAGGTCAGCAGCGCCCTGCTCGCGCTCGACGAGAGCGACCCGTCGGCCGTGTTCGGCTTTCCGGACGACCTGAAGCTGCGCTCGAGCATGACGCTCTTCGCGGCCGCCGCGCCGGACGAGCCTGCGTTTGCCGCCGTGCTCGACAAGTTCTTCGGCGGGCAGCCCGACACGCGCACGCTGCAGATCCTCGGCCTGTAAGGAGGCACACCATGGACAATCTGACCGAAACCAAACTGACATCCGAAAAAATCTACAGCGGCTGCATTCTGGATTTTTACCGCGACACCGTGCGCCTACCCAACGGCGGCACCGCGCCGCGCGAGCTGTCGCGCCACGTGGGCGCGGTATGCATCGTGCCGCTGCTGGACGACGGCCGCGTGATCGTCGAGCGGCAGTTCCGCTACCCGGTAAACGAGGTCATCACGGAGATCCCCGCCGGCAAGCGCGACAGCCGCGACGAGGTACCCGAGGCCGCCGCGCGCCGCGAGCTGCGCGAGGAGACCGGCATCACGGCGCGTGAGCTGCTCCCGCTCGGCCCGTTCTACCCCGCCGCGGCGTACTCGGACGAGGTCATCTGGATGTACCTCGCCCGCGGCCTGACCTTCGGCGAGCAGCAGCTCGACGACGACGAATTTCTCAACCTGCAGGCCGTGCCGCTCGAAGAGCTGGCGCGCGACGTGCTGGCCGGGCGCATCCCGGACGCGAAAACGCAGGCGGCCATCCTGCGCGTGTACTGCATGGAGCACGGCTACGAGCCGAAATAATGAAAGCTGCACGCGGCGGTCAAATGACCGCCGCGTGCAGCTGTTCTCATTGGGATATGCTCAATGCCGGTGGAACAGGCCCTTTTTTTCATACGGGGCGCAGGCGTAGCCCGTGAGCTCGTAGCCCGTCTTGGCGATGACCGGGCGCAGCTCCGCCTCCGGGATCTCCGTCTCGGAGAGGATGACCGTCTGACCCCGGCTGTGCGAGGATGTGACCTTTCTGACCGGGAACGCATTGCGCACCGCATCGTTGATGTGGCTCTCGCACATGCCGCACATCATGCCGTCGATCCCCAGTGTGATCTGATACATGGAAATACCTCCTTGAAAAGCCGGTCGGTTAGATATGTTTAACCTAACTTGCATGATAGCACCGCCCTGCTCGGATGTCAAGCCCTGCAGGACAGAAAAAAGCGGACTTCCGTATCCGGAAGTCCGCTCTGTTTTTCTTGCCGGGTCACGCATTCGGGAACACGACGCGGATGGTCGTGCCTGCGCCCGGCGTGCTCTCGAGCTCGATGCGGCCATGGTGATACTGCACGGCGTGCTTCACGATCGACAAGCCCAGGCCCGTGCCGCCGGACGCCTTGGAGTGGCTCTTATCCACGCGGTAGAAGCGCTCGAACACGCGGCTCTGGTGCTCCGGCGCAATGCCGATGCCGGTATCGGCGACGGTGATGCTGCTGCCGTCCGTGCCGGACGCGACCGCAATATCCACGCGCCCTCCGTCAACGTTGTACTTGATGGCGTTGTCGCAGAGATTGTAAACGATCTCATAAATCAGGCGGCGCACACCGGGCATGACAACCGGCCGGCCCGTGACGCTGAGCGTGACATCCCGTGCGGCGGCAGCGTCGTGCAGGTTCTCCGCCGCCTCCTGCGACACGGCGAGCAGGTCGACCGGTTCCGTCGGCATGGCGTCACCCTCGTCGAGCTGGGACAGGCGGATGATGTCGTCGATGAGCGTGACGAGGCGCGCGGCCTCGGCGTGAATGTGGCCGACGAAGCGCGGCAGGTCGTCGGGGCGGACCATGCCGTTTTCGATCAGCTCGGCGCTGCCGATGATGCCCTGCAGCGGCGTTTTGAGCTCGTGCGAAACATTCGCCGTGAACTCGCGGCGGTTTTGCTCGGCGAATTCCTGCTCCGTGATGTCGAAGGCGAGAATGACCGTGCCGAGAAATTTTCCGTCGGATGTGATGCGGCTAATGTCGAACTGATACACGCGGCCAGCGCGCTCGGCGCGCACCTCGCTGTGGCCGTCCGTGACGGCAGCCTGAATAGCGGCGCTGATCTCATGGCTGCGCTCGATGGTGAGAAAGTCTTTGCCCATGCACTGCGCGTCCGCACCGAAGAGCGCCTGCGCCGCAGCGTTGATGCTCAGGATGCTGCCGTGCTCGTCGAGCAGGACAAGTCCCTCGCGCATACTGCCGGTGATCTGCGTGAACTCGTCGGTCTTTTCGCGCAGTTCGCGCAGCTGCGTCTGGATCTCGACGTGCTGGCGGTGGATGCGCTTGAGCAGCGGGGAGAGCTCCTCATAGGCATCGTTGTCGAGCGGGTGCTCGAGGTCGAGGCTGTTGAGCGGGTCAACGATGCGCCGCGACAGCCGCCTGGCCAGCAGGCCCGAGAGGATGAGCGCCACGATGAGCACGATCAGCAGCGGCTGGATCATGCCGACGGCGATCATGCCGACCGTCGCGCGGCTGATGGAGATGCGCAGCACCGTGCCGTCATCGAGCCGCTGGGCATAGTACATGGTCTTTTCCATGAGCGTCGAGGAATAGCGCGTGCTCTCGCCGGTGCCGGTAGTCAGCGCCTGGCTGACCTCGGCGCGCGAGGCGTGGTTCTCAAGGCTTTCGGCGTCGGTCCTGGTATCGTACAGAACGCCGCCGTCAGCCGCGATCCACGTCAGGCGGTAGCGGTCGGCCGTCAGCCGGGCCAGATAGTCCGTGCCGCCGTCCTCGACGGCTGCCGAGGCGAGGCTCAGCTCATCGCGCAGCTGGTTTTCCTCCACGCCGCCGAAATAGTCGTACAGGAAGCCCATGATGATCAGCAGGCTCGCCAGCAGTACGCACCCGGCCACGAGCAGGATCGATTGAAAAATCTTTTTGGTCATGTCGTTGCCTCCATGCGGTAGCCAACATTGCGCACCGTTTCGATCCGCCGTCCGTAGGGGCCGAGCTTCTGCCGGAGCGTCCGGATGTGCATGTCGACCGTGCGGGTCTCGCCGCAGTAGTCCATGCCCCAGATCTCCTGAAAAAGCTGGTCGCGCGTGAACGCCATGCCCGGATGGGACAGAAACAGGCGCAGAAGTTCAAATTCTTTATACGTAAGCGCGACGCGCGCGCCGTCGACCGTGACCGTGTGTGCGTTCAGATCCACGACGAGCCCGCCGCTGCGCAGCAGATGCGCAGCCTTTTCCGGCTGGCAGCGGCGCAGCACCGCCTTGACGCAGGACACGAGCTCCATCACGCCGAACGGCTTGACGAGGTAGTAGTCCGCGCCGAGGTCGAGGCCGCGGATCCTGTCGTACTCCGCGCCCTTGGCCGTGGCCATGACGACCGGGATGGTGCGCAGCTCCGCAGACGCCTTCATGCGCTGCAGCAGCTCGATACCGTCCACGCCGGGCAGCATCACGTCGAGCACGACCAGATCGGGCTTCTCCGTCTGGAGCGCGGCCCAGAACGAGACACCGTCGGCAAAGCCGCGGGCGTCAAACCCCGTGGACGAGAGCGTATAGACCTCAATGTCGCGGATGCTGGCGTCGTCCTCCACACACCAGATCATGGCTTACCCCTCCTTGTGCACCCCGGTGACCGAGAAGATCACCCACTCGGCGATGTTCGTCGCGTGGTCGCCGATGCGCTCGAAGTATTTGGCGATCATGAGCAGGTCAAGCGCGTACTCCCCGTCTTCGGGATGGGCGGCAATCTTGTCGATCAGCCGGCGCTTGACCTCGTCGAAGGCGTTGTCCACGACATCGTCCTCGGCAATGACCGTCTCTGCCAGCATTGTATCACGCTGAACGTAAGCGTCAACACTTTCTGTGACCATATGGATGGTCGAGCGGGCCATTTCGCGCAGCAGATCGTCATTTTCCGCCGAACGGCCGGCGAGAAACTGGATGATCTCCGCAATGTCCTCGGCCTGGTCGCCGATGCGCTCCATGTCCGTGATCATCTTCAGCGCGGCCGAGATCTGGCGCAGATCGCGCGCGACGGGCTGCTGCTGGAGCAGGAGCTTGAGGCACAGCGACTCGATGTTGCGCTCTTTCTGGTCGATCTCGGCATCGAGCGGCGCGACCCGCTTTGCCAGCTCCGGATCTGCCTCCGTGAGGGCCTTGGACGCGAGTGCGATGACCTCCTCGCACAGTGCGCCCATCTCGATCATCTCCTTGTTCAGGAGCGCGAGCTGTTCATCAAACCGGCTTCTCATTAGCCAAACCTCCCTGTGATGTAATCCTCTGTCCGCTTATCCTGCGGCTGCGAGAACAGCTGCTGCGTGTCGTCGCACTCGACGAGCTCGCCGAGCAGGAAAAACGCCGTGCGGTCGGAGATACGCACCGCCTGCTGCATGTTGTGCGTGACGATGACGATCGTGTACTGCTCCTTGAGCTGCATGGCCAGCTCCTCGATCTTCGACGTGGAGATGGGGTCGAGCGCGCTCGTGGGCTCATCCATGAGCAGCACCTCCGGCTCGACCGCGAGCGCGCGGGCGATGCACAGGCGCTGCTGCTGGCCGCCGGAGAGGCCGAGGGCGTTTTTCTTCAAACGATCTTTCACCTCGTCCCAGATGGCCGCGCCGCGCAGGGACTTTTCGACGATCTCGTCGAGCTTTGCACGGTTTTTGATACCGTGCGTGCGCGGGCCGTAGGCAATGTTGTCATAGATGCTCATCGGAAACGGGTTCGGCTTCTGAAAGACCATACCGATCTCGCGCCGCAGCTCGTTGACGTCCGTGCCGGGAGCGAAAATATCCTGGTCGCGGTAGCGCACGTCGCCCGTGATCTTCACACCCGGAATGAGGTCGTTCATGCGGTTGAGCGTTTTGAGAAACGTGGATTTGCCGCAGCCGGACGGCCCGATGAGCGCCGTGATGCTCTTTTCGGGGATGTTCATGCTGATATCGTGCAGTGCCTGATGGTCTCCGTACCAGAGGTTCAGGCCCTGGACTGTCATAATGTCACTCATAGACTTCTTTTCCTCCTGAAGTATCGCTCAACGAGCGTGGCCGCGCCGTTGATGAGCAGTGTAAGGATCATCAAAATGGTGGCGATGGCAAAGGCCACATCGAACTGGCCCTGCTCCTTGGCGTAGACGTAAAGCGCGACGGTGAGCGTGGCGCCCGCGCTGCTCAGCCCCTCAAAGAAGCCGTTGAGCGCGTGGGCAAAGCCCGCTGTGAACAGCAGCGCGGCCGACTCGCCGAGGATACGGCCGACAGACAGGATGCAGCCGGTGATGACACCGTCCACGCAGCCGGGCAGCACCACGGTGCGGATGACGCGCCACTTGCCCGCGCCGAGACCAAAGGCACCCTCGCGGTAGCTCTGCGGCACGGTCTTTAAGCTCTCCTGCGTGGTGCGCATGATGGTCGGCAAGTTCATGATGACGAGCGTGAGCGCGCCGGCCAGCAACGACGTTTTCATATTCAGAAACTGGCAGAAAAACAACATGCCCACAAGGCCGTAGATAATGGACGGGATGCCGGAGAGCGTCTCGGCCGCGTACTCGATGGCGCCGATGAGCCGGCGGTTCGTGGCATACTCGGTCAGGTAGATGGCTGCGCCCACGCCGAGCGGCAGGACGATCAGCAGCGTGGCGATCACAATATAGAGCGTATTGAGAATGTCCGGCAGGATGCCGATGCGGTCCGACAGGTAGCTCGGCGCGGTGGACAGCAGCGTCCACGACACGTTCGGCAGACCCTTGATGAGCACGTAGGCGATCAAAAACAGCACGAGTGCTCCCGTGATGACGGCCGCCGCACCCATGAGGATGCGCATGGTGAGGATATAGGCCCTGCGACTGCCGGAAATGGCTTTCTTTTTCATTTGTCCCCCTCCTTATTGCGCTTGAGGAAGAAATTGAGCGTGGCGTTGATGAGCATGATGAACAAAAACAGCACCAGCGCGATGGAAAACAGCGCTTGCCGCTGCAGGCCGCTGGAGTAGGACATTTCGCTCGCGACGGCCGTCGTCAGAAAGCGCACGCTCTGAAACAGGCTCGGCATATTCGGCACGTTGCCGGACACCATCATGACAGCCATGGCCTCGCCGATCGCGCGGCCGACGCCGAGCACGACGGCGGCGGCAATGCCGCTCTTCGCCGCCGGGACGGAAACCTTGAAGTACGTCTCGATGGGCGTCGCGCCCAGCGCGAGCGACGCGTCCTCATACTCAGGCGACACGGCCTCAAGCGCCGTGACGGACACCTTGATGATCGACGGCAGGATCATGATCGCCAGCACGATAATGGCGGCGAGCAGGCTCGCACCGTCGGCCAGATGGAACACCTTGCGGATGCCCGGCACGAGCACGAGCATACCCACAAGGCCGTAGACGACCGACGGGATGCCGGCCAGCAGGCTCACGGCTGATTCGAGCACGGTCTTGAGCCGTGGCGGAGCGACCTTCGCCAGATACACGGCTGTCAGGAACCCCAGCGGCACGCCGAGCACGATGGCCCCGGCCGTACCGTATACACTTGTCAGAATGAACGGCAGAATGCCGTACGACGGCTCTGCCGCCGTGGATGCCCACGTCTTGCCGAACAGGAACGGGACGAGCCCGATCTGCCGGATGGCGGGGATGCCGGAGACGATCAGGTACACACTGATGAGCAGCACACACCCGACGGTGATGAGGCCAAGGAGCAAAAACACGCCATGCACGACCGTCTCCAGAACTTGAGATCTCTTTTTCATATCAGCACCTCTGTATATGCGAAAGGCGGCTGGTCTCCAGCCGCCTGTACGCTTGTCTGTGGCTCAGGCCACCGGGACTGCGCCCGCCGCGGAGATGATGGACGCGGCGTCCGCAGAGGTCGCGAAGTCGAAGAACTTCTGCGCGGTCTCGCTCAGGGAAACGCCTTCCTTCGTCACAAGGACGAACGGACGCTGCACGAGGTAGGTACCGTCCTTGACGGTTGCTTCCGTCGGGGCCACACCGTTGACGGTCAGGGCCTTGACGCTGTCCTTGATGGCAGCCAGAGAGGCATAGCCGATCGCGTTCGGGTTCTGGGACACGGTGGTGATGACATCGCCCGTGGAGGTCAGCTCCTGGCGGTACTGGCAGGCGTCCTTCGTGTCCGTGATGGACTCGAAGCCGTCACGCGTACCGCTGCCGGCCTCGCGGCCGATGCGCACGATCTCGGCATCCTCGCCGCCGACATCCTTCCAGTTGGTGATCTCACCGGTGTAGATCTTCGCAATCTGCTCCAGGCTCAGATCCTTGACGGGGTTCTGGGGGTTGACGATGATGGCGATGCCGTCGAGCGCAACGATGGTCTCCTTCAGGCCGGAGGCCTTCTCGTCGTCCTTGAGCGCGCGGCTCGACAGGCCGATGTCGCAGCGGCCTTCGGAAACGGCCTGGATGCCGGAGCCGGAGCCAGTCGGGTTATAGGTGAAGGTCATGCCCGAGTTTGCCTCCATGAAGGATTCGCCCAGCGCGCCGATGACTTTTTCCATCGAGGTGGAACCATCGGTCGAGACTGTGCCGCCGGTGGTCGTGCCGTTGTCATTCGCCTTCTGGCCGCAGCCAGCGAACAGCGAAAGCGCCATGACGGCGGCACACAAAATGGTAATGATCTTTTTCAAGATGAAGTGCTCCTTTCGAACTTCAATTTTGATTCTGGTTTTTTGTTCCCTACGCTTCACAGAATACGCAGGGGATGTAAAAACGAAAAGAGCGCTTATGTAAAATGCGTGTAAAATTGTAAAATACCGCAGCGATGCGTAATTTTCTCTTTGCTTATGAACAATTCTCGGCATATTTGTATATAAACGGGCGAATCTGGAACATCCGTCAGCGAAAAATTGTGAAGAAAACTGTGCAACTTTTTATCCCCCCAGGGTGCTTACGCGGCTGCTGCCCGTCCGGTATACTGGTAGCAGCGCTCCGGAAACGGGGCAAACAACAGAAAATGAGGATGGAATGTATGAAAAAACGCAACATCATCTGCCTGCTGCTGGCAGTCCTGACGCTGCTGTCCTGCGCAGCCTGCGGCGGGAAAACAAATACCGGCGACACTGCCGGCACCCGCACGATTACAGACGGCAAAAACCGCACCGTGTCCGTCCCCGAAAAGGTAGAGCGCATCGTGTGCGTCGGTGTCGGCGCGCTGCGCTACAGCTGCTATGTCGGCGCGGCTGACCGCGTGGTCGGCGTGGAGGACTATGAGACCAAGGCCGGCATGAGCCGCCTGTATAACTATGTGAACTTCGACAAATTCAAGGACCTGCCCGTCACCGGCACGAACGGCGAGCCATATGTGGAGCAGATCATCGATGTCGCGCCGCAAGTCATCGTCATGAGCGCCTATGCCTCATGCGACGCAGATGAGCTGTCCGGCAAGACCGGCATCCCGGTCTTTGTCGTGCCCGGCAGCGACACCACGCTCGACGATGCGGCCTATGAGACCATCCGTCTGCTCGGCGAGCTCTACGGGCTGGAAACGCGCGCGCAGGAGCTGACCAAGTACCTCAAGGGCATCCAGACCGACCTCGACACGCGCACGGCCAAGATTGCAGACGATCAGAAGCCGTCCGTCTATGTCGGCGGCGTGTCCTTCAAGGGGCAGCACGGCTTTGAGGGCACGGAGGCAGGCTACGGCCCGTTTGCGCTCATCCACGCCAAAAACCTCGCCGACACGACCGGGCAGACCGGCGCGTTCAACATCGACACCGAGCAGGTGCTCGCCTGGGACCCGGACGTGATCTTCCTGGACTTCAATGGTATGCCCCTGATCAATGAAGATTATCAGGCCAACCCGGCTTTTTATAAGAGCCTCACCGCCGTGCGCAGCGGCAAGGTCTACTCGCAGATCTCGTTCCGCTCCTCGGCCTCCAATCTGGAGACGGCGCTGGCCGACGCCTATTACGCCGCCTGCGTGCTGTATCCGGAGCAGTTTTCCGACATTGACCCCGAGGCCAAGGCCGGCGAGATCTTCACGGAGCTGCTCGGCTCCAATCCCTATCCCAATCTGAAGGAGGCCGGGTATGCGTTCCGTGCCATCACACTCGGCGAATAAGCCGCACGATTCCGATTACAGCCGCAACCGCGCCAGAAGCATCCGCTTTCTGATCCTGCTGGCTGTGATTCTGGCGCTCGCGTTCTTTCTGTCGCTGCGTGCCGGGTCCTACAACACGCCAGCCGCCGAGCTCATCCGGGGCATCTTCGGCCGGGCATCGGACGCGAAGATCAACCTCGTCATCCGCAACAACCGCCTGCCGCGCATCTGCACTGCCATGGTCGCCGGCGCGGGGCTGGGGCTGGCCGGATGTATTTTGCAGGCCGTGCTGCGCAATCCGCTGGCCTCGGCCTCCACGCTCGGCGTATCGCAGGGCGCGACGTTCGGCGCGGCGGTCGCCATCATCGGCCTCGGCCTGAGTCAGGCCGGCAGCTGGGCCATCCCGCTGTGCTCCTTTCTCGGCTCGCTGCTCGTCGCGGCCGTCATTCTGGGGCTGAGCCAGTTCAAGCAGATCTCCTCGGAGGGCATCGTGCTCGCCGGCGTCGCCATCAGCTCCATGCTGACCGGTGCGACCACGCTGCTGCAGTACTTTGCCGACGAGGTCGCGCTCTCGTCGCTCGTGTTCTGGACGTTTGGCGACCTCGGCAGTACGGACTGGCAGTCTCTGCGCGGCATGGCGCTGGCCGTGCTGGTGCTGATCGGCTACTGTTACCTGCACCGCTGGGACTATAATGCCCTGCTCTCCGGCGAGGAGACGGCGCTGAGCCTCGGCATTCACGTCCGGCGGCTGACGCTGACGAATGTCGTGCTCACGTGCTTTGTCTGCTCGGTGATCGTGTCGCACGTCGGCCTTATCAACTTCATCGGCCTCGTCGCGCCGCACATCGTGCGCATGGTCGTCGGCAACAACTATATCTATCTCATCCCCGGCTCCGTGCTCGCCGGCGCAGCGCTGCTGCTGCTGAGCGATCTGGCCGCGCGCGTGGTCATCATGCCCGTCATTCTGCCGATCGGCGCGCTGACAGCGTTTCTTGGCGGCCCGCTGTTTTTATACCTGCTGTTCAAGGGGAGGGGCCGGACATGATTTGTGTGGACCATCTCTGCTATCACTACAAAGGCGGGCGGCCAATCCTCCGCGACGTGAGCTTCGAACTGGAGGACGGGCGCTTTCTGGCCGTGCTCGGCAACAACGGCGTCGGTAAGAGCACACTGCTTAAGTGCATGAACCGCATTCTCACGGCCGACAGCGGGCACTGCCGCATCGACGGCGAGGATCTGCTCACACTCTCCCACCGGGAGATTGCAAAGCGCGTAGCCTTCGTCGCGCAGCACGTGCCCGACACACAGATGACCGTGCACGACATGGTCATGCTCGGGCGGCGTCCCTACATGACCTGGGGCGTGACGGAGCACGACCATCATGTCGTGCACGAGGCCATGCGCTATCTGAATCTGGAGGATATGCGCGGCCGGTTCCTCAACCAGCTCTCCGGCGGCGAGCGGCAGAAGGTCATGCTCGCCCGTGCGCTGGCGCAGGAGCCGACGCTCCTGCTGCTGGACGAACCGACCAGCAATCTCGACATCCGCAATCAATATCAGGTGCTGCAGATCACGCGCGACCTGTGCCGCGAGCAGAATCTCACGGCGATGATCGTCATCCACGACCTGAACCTTGCCCTGCGCTTTTGCGACCGCTTTCTGCTACTGCGCGAGGGCGAGGTGTACCGCTACGGCGGCGCGGAGATCTTTGATGCCGACGCCCTGCGGGACGTCTACGGCGTGACGGGCAGCATCGTGGACGTGCAGGGGCAAAAGCTCGTGCTCATCGACGACGAAGAAAAGGAGACAAGATCATGACCAACTGGGAGACCTGCGTACAATTTCACGGCCACGCCTGCGGCGGGCTGACGATCGGTTACAAGGCCGCGTGCTACGCCGCCGAGCTGCTGGAGCTGAGCTTTTCCGGTGACGAGCAGGTCGTGTGCATCGCGGAAAACGATGCCTGCGGCGTGGATGCCATCCAGGCGCTGCTCGGGTGCAGCATCGGCAAGGGCAATCTGCTGTTTCACATGCGCGGCAAGCAGGCATTTTCGTTTTATAACCGCGCCACGGGCAAGTCCGTGCGTCTGGTGCTCCGGCCGCGGCCGGAGGGGATGACGCGCGAGGAATCGTTCGCCTACTATCAGGCGCAGGAGCCGGCCGACCTGTTCGACATCAAGCCGACGGTCATCCCGCTGCCGGAGAAGGCGAAGCTCTTCGACTCGTACCGCTGCGCGTGCTGCGGTGAGGTAACGGGCGCCAACTGGATCCGTCTCGTCGGCGGGCAGAAGCTGTGCCTCGACTGTGCCGGGAGCTACGACCGGTTCGACGTCTGAAAACAACAAAAAATCCGGCTTCCGTGTTGGAAGCCGGATTTTTTATCCGCTGCACCTCAGCCGCGCAGCAGTGCGAGCTGGTAAAACGCAACGGCGCTCGCCGCGGCCACATTGAGCGAATCGACCCCATGCGTCATAGGAATGCGCACCGTGTAATCGCACGCGGCGATCGTGTCTGCTGCCAGCCCATCCCCCTCCGTGCCGAGCACGATGGCGAGGCGCGGCACGGCGCGCAGGCGCTTATCGTCAATACGCAGCGAATCGTCCCGCAGCGCCATGGCCGCCGTTTGGAAGCCGAGACCATGCAGCGTTTCCTGCCAGTCGGTATCCTCGGGCAGATACGTCCACGGCACCTGAAAGACCGTGCCCATGCTCACGCGCACGGCGCGGCGGTAGAGCGGGTCGCTGCCCGCCGACGTGAGCAGCACGGCGTCCACACCAAGCGCTGCCGCCGAGCGGAAGATCGCGCCGATGTTCGTCGGGTTCATCACGTTTTCCAGCACGGCCACACGTGCGGCATCAGCGCACAGGGCCGCCACATCCGGCAGCGCCGGGCGGCGCATGGCGCAGAGCATACCGCGCGTGAGATGAAAGCCCGTCAGCTGCGTGAGCACATCGAGCTCGGCCGCATAGACCGGGATGTCCTCGGGGCAGCGCGCCAGGATCTCGCGCGCCTTGCCGTCCACATGGCGGCGCTCCATCAAAAACGACACCGGCACGCACCCCGCGTCGAGCGCGCGGCCGATCACGAGCGGGCTTTCGGCGATGAAGAGGGCGTTGGCCGGATCGGCGCGGTTGACGAGCTGGTTTTCCGTCAGGCGGGCGTACACGTCCAGCTCCGGCGCGGAAAAGTCCGTGATGTCATAGATTTTTGCCATAGCTGCATCTCTCTTTTCCATAGGGTCAGCCCGATTATAACCGATTTTGCGTGCGGACGCCACAGCTTTTTTCCCACCGGTGTATGCCCCGCCGCGCCGGTGGGCATACTGGCACTGAGGTGATATTTATGCAGTTGACCCCAAAAGAGGCCAGTTTACTCAAAGATCTCAAAGGGCAGGAGCAGCTGTGCGTGGACAAGTACAACCGCCACGCCGCCAGCGCCAATGACCCGCAGCTGAAAAACCTGTTCGAACAGATCGCGCAGGTCGAGCAGCAGCATCTCGACGCGATCACGCAGATGGAGGGCGGCACCGTCGCCGCACCGGCAGACTCCGCGACCGTGCCGACGACGTTCACGGCGACCTACAACAACACCGAGACCCCGCAGAAGCAAAACGACTGCTACCTGTGCACGGACGTGCTCGCGATGGAAAAGCACGCCTCGCACCTGTACGACACGTGCGTGTTCGAGTTTGGCGATGCCAACGCCCGCAGCGTGCTCAACGACATTCAAAAGCAGGAGCAGCACCATGGCAAGGTCATCTATGACTATATGAACACCAATGCCATGTACGCCTGACACCATCCACGCAAAAACGGCGCCCCCGAAGGCTCGGGGGCGCCGCTTTCTGTCTGCTGAATTTACTTGGAGAGTCCGTAGCTCTCGGCCAGCTTCCGGAACGCCGGGAGCGAGCGCTCGAGCTGGCTGCGCGCCACGCAGTAGGCCAGGCGCGCATAGCCGGGGCAGCCGAAATCGTTGCCCGGCACGAGCAGAATGTCATAGTCCATCGCGCGGCGGCAAAACGCCCGGGCGTCCGGCTCCGGCGACTTGAGGAAGAGATAAAACGCGCCGTCCGGCCGCGCGCACGCATAGCCCATGTCCGTGAGCGCGCCGTAAATGAGCTCGCGGTTGGCAGCATACGCCGAGATGTCCGCCGTCTGGCCGAGACAGTCCGCCACGGCGAGCTGGAACAGCGACGACACGCAGATATACCCCAACGCGCGCCCCGCACCGAGCACGGCCGCGTGCACGACGGCATAATCGTCCATGGCCGGGTGCAGGGCGAGAAAGCCCACGCGCTCACCGGGCAGGGACAGCGTCTTGCTGTAGGAATAGCAATAGATCGCGTTCGGGTAAATTGCTGGCAGGAACGGCACCTCCACCCCGCCATAGACCAGCTCACGGTATGGCTCGTCGGCGATGATGTAGATCGGGTGGCCGTACTGGGCCTGCTTTTCGCGCAGCAGGGCCGCCAGCGCCTCAAGCTCCGGGCGCGAGACAACGACGCCGGAGGGGTTATTCGGGGAGTTCAGAATGAGCAGCGCGGTCTTTTCCGTCACTGCGGCCGCGAGCGCCTCCAGATCGAGCGCAAACGTGTCCGCCCGGCACGGCACGACGCGCACGCTGCCGCCCGCCGCCTCGGCATAGACGGCGTACTCCGGGAAGTACGGCGCGAGCACGATGGCCTCATCCCCCGGACCCATGAGCGCACGCGTGAGGATCGCCAGCGCGCTCGACGCGCCGTCGGTCATGTAAATGTCCTGCGCGCGGTAAGCCTCGCCGAACGTCCGTGTCAGATAGGCCGCGACCTTTTCGCGCACGGACGCCATGCCCGGCGCGGGCGCGTAGGCGTGCAGCTGCGTGGGCGGAACGGTGCGCAGCAGCCGCTCGACGGCCGCGTGCACACAGTCCGGCGGGTCGATGCTCGGGTTGCCGATGGCAAAGTTATAGACGTTTTCGGGGCCGATCTCAGCCGCGCGGCGCTCGCCGTAGGCCGCGATCTCGCGGATGGAGCAGCCGCTCTCGCCCCAGTCGATCATTTGTTTCGAGATCATGCGTTTGCCTCCTCAAGATACTGTTTCAGGTACAAAATGGCCTGCCGGTAGCCCTCGAAGCCGAGGCCCATGTACGTTTTCACACACGCCATGCCGGCATAGGAGATCTGGCGGAACGCCTCCCGGGCGCTGACGTCCGACAGGTGTACCTCCACCGCCGGGAGCGCCACGGCCTTGAGTGCGTCGAGAATGGCCACGCTCGTGTGCGTATAGGCGGCGGGATTGATGACGATGCCGTCCGCGGTGCCGTAGGCCGCCTGAATGGCGTCGACGATCGCGCCCTCGTGGTTGGACTGAAACAGCGCGACCTCCACGCCCGCCTCGGCGGCGGATGCGCGGATAAAGTCCTGCAGCGCGGCAAAGCTCCGGCTGCCATAGATGGCCGGCTCACGCAGGCCGAGCAGGTTCAGGTTCGGCCCGTTGATGACGAGAAACTTCATGCCAGCACCTCCAGAATTTTCTGCACCGTCTCCTCCGGCGTGCCGTTGTTGTCAATGACCGCGTCGGCAAAGCGGGCGTACAGCGGCGCGCGCTGCGCGTAGAGCGCGGCAAGGTCGCTGCGCTGGGAGATGGGGCGGCCGTCCTTCGGCAGCAGCGCGAGGTCGCGCTGAAGCCAGAAGATCGTGCCGTTCTGGTGCAGGAGCGGATAGTTCTCCTCCCGGCAGACACAGCCGCCGCCCGTCGCGAGCACTGCGCCCGAGCGCTTGCCGAGTTCCGCGAGTGCGGCCGTCTCCCGTGCACGGAAAGCGTCCTCTCCCCCGGCGGCAAAGATGTCCGGGATAGACATGCCCGCCGTCTCGACGACCTGCGCGTCGCTGTCGAGCACCGGGCGGTGCAGCCGCTCGGCAAGCAGCGCCGCGATCGTGCTCTTACCGCTGCCGGGCATACCGATGAGGACGATGTTCTCCATCTCCTGCCGCAGCAGGCGGTGGATGCGCAGGATCTGCGCATCGTCGATGACCGTGCCGGTGAACACCTCACAGCTGCGCTTGGCCTGCGCCACGAGCATGTACAGCCCGCCCGCGCACGGGATGCCGAGGCTTTCCGCCTGCAGCAGCAGCGCCGTGCGCGCGGGGTTATAGACGATGTCAAGCACGCCCGCGCACTGCGGGAACTGCCGCAGGTCGACGGCGGCCTTCCCGGTGTTCGGGTACATGCCGACCGGCGTGGTGTTCACGATCACGTGCGCGTCGGCATGGCGGTCGAGGTTCTCATAATTATCCGGCCCGTGGCGGGAGATGACCGTCACGTGCGCGCCGAGCTGCTCGAGCACAGCCTGAATGGTCGCGGACGCGCCGCCGTTGCCGAGCACGAGCGCCTTTTGCCCCGCGACGTCGATGCCGCTGTGGCGCACGAGGTACTCAAAGCCGAAGGCGTCGGCATTGTCGCCGTAGAGCGTGCCGTCCGGCCGGCGGACGAGCACGTTCACGCTGCCGAGCTTGCGCGCGATCGGCGAGAGCTCGGCGCAGTACGGGATGACCGCCTTCTTATACGGAATGGTCACATTGAGCGCGTCAAAATCGCCGCCGGTCAAAAACGCCGGCAGAGCCTCCGGCGCGACCTCATAGAGCCCATAGGCATAGTCGGCGAGCTGCGCGTGGATGGCCGGCGAATAGCTGTGGCCGAGCTTTTCGCCCAGAAGTCCGCACCGCATCATCACACCACCTCGCGATAGCTGCCGAGATAGGAGAATTCCTCACACAGGACCGGCAGCTCGCCCATGAGCTGCTGGAACTGCGGCGAATAGACCGACGTCTCAAGATCGAAGTAGAACATGAACTCAAAGTCACGCTCCGGCAGCGGACGGCTCTCGAGCTTGTTGAGGTTGATGCCGAGCGCATAAAAGCGCGAGAGCACCTTGTACAGGGAGCCGGGCTTGTGCGGCAGCACCATCATGAGGCTCGTGCGGTCGGCGCCGGGATAGATCTCAAGGTCCTTGGCGATGCAGATAAAGCGCGTGTAGTTGTTGCCCTGATCCTGGACGGAGGAGGCCAGGCTCTCAAGTCCGTAGAGCCCGACGCACGCGCGCGACGAGAGCGCCGCGACGTCCGTGCGGTCCGACTCGGCCACGCGCTTGGCGGCCACGGCGGTGTTCTCGCAGCGCACGACCGTCACGCCCGGCAGACTCTGCAGGAAACGGCCGCACTGGCTGATGGCCTGCTCGTGCGAGTAAATTTCCTTGATGTCCGAGAGCTTTGTACCGGGCTTGGCCAGCAGGCAGTGGTCGATCTTCAGGCGCACACTGCGCACGATGCGGAAGTTGTGCTGCATCATCAGATCGTACACGGCGTTGACGGAGCCGGCCGTGCTGTTTTCCAGCGGGATGACACCGTAGCGGCACAGGCCCTTTTCGATGGCGGCGAACACCGCCTCGAACGTGGCGCAGTAAAACACGTTCGGCATCGTGAACAGGCGGTCGCACGCGAGCTGGGAATACGCGCCCTCCACGCCCTGGCACGCAACGGCCGGATGCTCCGGGAACAGCTGCGGTGTGCGCGCGATGGCCTGCTCGATCTCTGCGGTCAGCGGGCTCGTGACGCCGAGCAGCCGGTTCTGGCAGCTGCGGCTGAGCTCAAAGATGAGCGAGTAGAGCGACACGGCGTATTCGCGCAGGTCCTCCGGTGCGGCGTCTGCGATCTGCTGCAGCTTGGCGCGCTCACGTCCGGCGTCGAGCGCCGGGAGATTGCGCGCCTTCTTATAGCCTGCGATCTGCGCTGCGACCTCCATGCGCTGGTAAAACAGGGCGAGCAGCTGGCTGTCGATGCCGTCGATCTGCTGGCGATAGTCACTAAGTTCCATGGTCAAGCTCCTTATTCAAGTTCTGTATTCTCCGCCGCGGGAACGGTTTTCAACGCGGAAAGATCCGTCCAGAAGCGGGGGTAGGATTTCTCAATACAGGTGCGGTCGCGCACCGTGACGGGCGCGGTACAGCCGCAGGCGGCGGTGGCCGCCGCCATGGCGATGCGGTGGTCGTGCTGCGGGTCGACCGTGCCGCCGGTGAGCATCTTTCGGCCAGTAATGGTCAGGCCGCTGTCGTGCACCTCCACCTGCGCACCGAGCGCGCGCAGCATGGCGGCCGTGCTCACGAGCCGGTCAGACTCCTTGAGCCGCAGGCGGGCGGCGTTGACGATCTGCGTCTGGCCGTCCGCAAGCGCGGCGACGACGCTCAGCACCGGGATCAGATCCGGGATGGGCGCAGCGTCGATCGTGACGCCGTGCAGTGCGCCGCGCCGGACGGTGACGGTGTCCTGTGTCTCGCGCACGTCCGCGCCGAAGCGGCGCAGGACATCGAGCACCGCGCGGTCACCCTGCGGCGAGTTGGATGCAAGGCCCGTGACCGTAACGCCGGCAGGCGAGAGCGCGCCCATGCACAGGAAAAACGCGGCGTTCGACCAGTCGCCCTCCACATGGCCCTGCGCCGGGAGGCGCGCCGTCTGGCCGCCGGGGATGGTGTACGTCCTGCCGCTCTTTTGCAGGCGGATGCCGGACAGGCGCAGCGCGTCCTCCGTCATGGCGATATAACCCGCAGACTCGAGTTTACCCGTCACGGTGAGCGTGCTCTCTCCCGGCAGGCGCGGCAGCGCCATGAGCAGGCCGGAGATGTACTGCGAGGACACATCGCCTGGCAGCGCATAGGCGCCGGGCCGCAGCTGCCCGCTGACGTGCAGCAGCGCGCCGTCGCGCCGGATGGTCATGCCGTGCGCCGTGAGCACCGCGTCGAGCGGTGACAGCGGCCGCTCCGGCAGACGCCCCTCCATGCGGAAGGTCACGTCCGCGCCGAGCGCGCCCACGACCGGCAGCAGAAAGCGCAGTGTCGAGCCGCTCTCGCCGCAGAAAAGGTCGGCGTGCGCGGGCATTTCCCCGGCAATGGGGACGATGCGAAACGTGCCCGTGCCGTCGTCCGAAATGTCCGCGCCGAGCGCGCGCAGGCAGCGCGCCGTGGCGGCGATGTCGGCCGAGACGCCGTCGCACCGCAGCGCCACGGGCTGCGCGCCGAGGGCGGCGCAGATGAGCAGGCGGTGCGCCTGCGATTTGGAAGCCGGGATGCGCACGCTGCCCGTGCGCGGCCCGGGTAGAACGGTCTGATTCATGCGATGCCTCCGTCCGCGAGCCAGGCGCGGATGTCCGCCGCCGGGATCGCCTCGATGCGGCAATGGCCGATGCGCTCCGGCACGATGAGGTGCAGCTTGCCGTCGGCAATCTTCTTATCCGAGCGCGCGGCGTCCGTGAGCGCGTCACAGGTGAAGTCCGTCTCCGTCGGCAGGCCGTACTGCCGCAGGAGCGCGATGATCTGCGCGCAGGTGTCCTCCGTGCAGATGCCGCGTTTGGCGGCCGCGCGCGCGATAATGGCCATGCCAATGGCCACGCCGCAGCCGTGCGGCACGGCGTAATCGCTGCATTTTTCGACCGCGTGGCCGAACGAGTGGCCGAGATTCAAAAACTGGCGGCTGCCGCGGTCGAATTCATCGGCCGCGACGAGGTCGCGCTTCATGCCGACACACGTCGCGATGACGTGCTCCACCTGCGCGCTGACCGGGGCCGCACGCAGCTCGGAGAAGAACGGCTCGCTGCGCAGCACGGCGTATTTGATGACCTCGGCGCAGCCGTTGCGGTATTCCTCCGGCGGGAGGGTGCGCAGCGTATCCGGGTCACAGAGCACAAGGCTCGGCTGATAGAAACAGCCGACCTGATTTTTGCCGCTCGCAAGGTTCACGGCCGTCTTACCGCCGACGGAGGAGTCCACGGCGGCCAGCAGCGTTGTCGGCACCTGCACGAACGGGATGCCGCGCTGATACGTCGCGGCGGCAAAGCCCGCGAGGTCGCCGGTCACGCCGCCGCCGAGCGCGACGATCAGGTCGCTGCGGCTCAGGCGGTGCGCGGCCAGAAAGTCCAGCAGCGCCGCGTAGGTGGCGAGCGTCTTGCAGTGCTCACCGCCGGGATACGGAAACGTCACGGCGCGAAAGCCCGCGCGCGTGAGCGACGCCGCGAGCCGCGCGGCGTACAGCCCCGCCACGGTCTCCCCCGCGACGATGGCCGCTGTGCGGCCCGTGCCGAGTACCTGTGCGATCTGCGCGCCGGCATCATCGAGCAGGCCCGGCTGCACGAGCACATCATAATCGCGCGAGGCGGTCACATGGATGGTCGTCATCGGCCGTCCACCTCCTCCTTGCGCCGGCGGCCCTCATTGAGCAGGCGCGTGAGCGCGGGCAGGTCGTCGTGCACCATCGCGTCGCGGTACTCGCCCAGATGCGCCATGAATATGTCCAGCTCATGGAGCAGATTGTCCTTGTTTTCCAGAAAGAGCTCGGCCCACATCTCGGGGCTCAGCCATGCGACGCGGGTCATATCCTTGTAGCTGCCGGCAGAAAAGCCCTTGTGCTGCGAGGCCGTAGGGCTCTTGATATACGCATTCGAGACTACGTGCGCCATCTGCGAGGTGAAAGCGATCATCTCGTCGTGCGCCTCCGCCGTCGTGAACGAGAAGCGCGAGAAGCCCGCGGGCTGGAGCAGCTGCTTGACGCGGTCAAAGAGCAGCACGTCGTCAAAGTCCGGCGGCACGATGACCATCGGCGCGCCATGATACATGGTCGCTTTCGCGTTCTTGAAGCCGGAGTACTGCGTACCGGCCATCGGGTGACCGCCGAGGAACGTAACACCGTGCTCCTTCGCGATCGGGAAGCACGCGGCACAGATGGTGCGCTTCGTGCCGCCGCAGTCGAGCACGACGGGGTGCGGGCCGATGTGCGGAGCCATGCGGCGGAACCAGTCGATCGTCGCCTCCGGATAGAGGGCGATGAGCACGAGGTCGCACGAGGCGATATTCTCCTCCGTAAGCTCGGCATCCACCGTACCGCTCATGACGGCAAAATCGAGCACGCTGCGGCTGCGGTTCCAGGCGAGCACGGTCGCGCCCGCTTCGTGATAGGCCTTGGCAAAGGAGCCGCCGATCAGGCCCAGACCAACGATGCCGACCGTCATTTCGCGATCACCTCACGGATGCTGCGCACCTTTTTGGCAAGGTCGTCGTAGACCTCCGGGCGCAGGGACTGCGCGCCGTCGCACAGGGCGTGCATGGGATCGTTGTGCACCTCGATGATGAGACCGTCCGCGCCGCTGGCCGTCGCGGCGAGCGCCATCGGCTCGACGAGGCGGGCAATGCCGGTCGCGTGGCTCGGGTCAACAATGATGGGCAGGTGCGTCAACTCCTTGAGCATGGGCACGGCCGCGAGGTCGAGCGTGTTGCGGGTGTAATCGTCGAATGTGCGGATGCCGCGCTCGCAGAGGATGACCTGCTCGTTGCCGCCGGCCATGATGTACTCGGCGCTCATGAGCAGCTCCTTGAGCGTGCTGGCAAGGCCGCGCTTGAGCAGGATGGGCTTGCGGAGCTTGCCGAGCTCGCGCAGAAGGTCGAAGTTCTGCATGTTGCGCGCGCCGACCTGAATGATATCCACGTCCTCGAACAGAGGCAGATGCTCGACGCCCATGATCTCCGTCACGATGGGCAGCCCGGTCTCCTGCCGTGCGATCTTGAGCAGCTCGAGGCCGGTGGCCTTCAGGCCCTGAAAGTCGTAGGGCGAGGTGCGGGGCTTGAACGCGCCGCCGCGCAGGATGTTCGCACCGGAGGCCTTGACGGCCTTCGCGACCGCGACGATCTGCTCCTCGGACTCAACGGAGCAGGGCCCGGCGATCATGACGAAGTTGCCGCCGCCGATCTTCACACCGCCGACATCCACGACGGTGTCGTCCGGGTGGAACTTGCGGTTGCAGCACTTGAATGGCTCGGTCACGCGCTTGACACTGTCAACGATGCCGAGGCTGCCGATCAGATCCATATCCACGCGGGTCGTGTCGCCGACGAGGCCGAGCACGGTCTGATATTCGCCCTCGGAAATATGGATGGTCAGGCCCTGACCCTCGAGCCAGTCGATGAGCTGCTCGCGCTTTGCGGCTTCCACGCCATGTTTGAGTACGACGATCATGATGTTTACCTCCGATGTATTTATCTGAATTTTTGTTTTTGTTTTTCAAAAGAAAAATGCGGCACAGGCTCAACCTGTGCCGCATGAAACATTCTCGGGATCCGAGCTATTTTTTGCATCACAAATCAGCCTTACTATATTGTCATAGTAAAGTAATAAGCGTATGCAAAATAATAGTTACGGTTCATGATATTGCTCCGATTCTGATGAAAAATCTTGATGGTTCGAGTATAAAAACTTCGCGCACAAATGTCAACCGCAAATTTTCACAAATTCCGCATTTTTTTGTGCTCCGGCGTATGGCAGATGTCCAAGATGCAGCCAAAAAAGTGTGCGGGGGCGGCTGATGCCGCCCCCGCTGGGAAATTGCTGTACCGGGGATATATGAAAAAGAGGATCAAGCGTTGACCACGTGCTCGACGTAACCCATGAGGATCATGGCGACCTGGGCGCGGGAAGCGCTGCCCTGGGGGTCGAGGATCGTCTGCGTGCCGCGCACCGCGCCGCTGATGAGGCCGGATGCATTGGCCCACGCGAGCGCAGCCTGCGCCCAGCCGGACACGCTGCCGGCATCCGGGAACACCGAGAGGTCAGCGCGCGCGCTGACGTCATAGCCCTTGCTCTGCGCGTAGTTGAAGAGGATGACGGCCGTCTGCTCACGCGTGACGGAGCCGTCAGGATCAAAGCGGCCATTGCCGATACCGGCGACCACGCCGTTTTCTGCCGCCCAGGTGACGGCGTCGGTGTACCACGCGCCGTTCGGCACATCATCAAACGTGTTGGTGCCCTTCGGCGCGGGCTCGCCCGCGAGGCGCCACAGCACAGACACGAGCATAGCGCGCGTCATGGTCATATCCGGGGCAAAGGTCGTGGCGGTCGTGCCGGCAAAGAGACCGTTGTTGTAGGCGTAGGCCGCTGCGCCGTAATACCAGCTGCCGGCGGGCACATCCGTGAACGGGAAGCGCGCGATGGCCGTCACGCCGGAGACGACATCAAAGGTATAGGTCTGCCGATCGGCATCCCACGCACCGCCGACGGCGGAGATGGTGCCGTTCTCGGCGAGGCTCCACGCGGTCATGTCGTCCGCTGCGCGCACGGGAATACCGGCGCGCACGCTGCCGGCGGGATAGCTCGCCGCCGCGCCGTCAACCAGAACGGAAGCATTGGCAAGCACGGCGCTGCTCGCCTGCGAACCGAGGGCACGCTGCTGCGCAGCGTTGACAGACGCCCCCGTGAGCGAGACGGCCACGTCCTTGTGCAGGTCAAGCGCCGCGAGCGCGTCGCTATCCAGTGTAACGGTGCCGGCTGCGAACTGCACCTGCAGGGCCGCAACGCCTGCATTGCACGCATTGGCGATCGAGCGGCCGGCCAGGATGACCGTGTCGGCCGCGGGATCTGTGGCGTTGACCGTCACGGCCGCGCCGGACTGGGCGTCCGTGGCCGTGCGGAGCTGGCGGCTGGTGAGGAACACCGTCGCGGTGCTGCCCTGTACGTACGCCTGCGTAACGGCGGCGCTGCTGCCGGTGACCGGCAGGAGACGCACCTGCGCACTGCTGCCCTCGAGCAGGATGGTCTTGTCATTGTCGTCGGGGCAGTTGTTGTCCACGCTCATGGAGACGACGATCTTCACGAGCAGGTCGTTGAGCTGGCTCTTGAGATATTTGGTGAACAGGCCCTGGAACTTCGTGAACAGCACGCTGCCGCGGCCGAACGCGTCTCTGGCAACGATGTCGAGCACCTGATCGAGCAGTGCGCCGCTCTTGAGCTGGTCGACGCCGGACTGCACCCAGGCGGGATAATTGCCGTCGTCCTCACCGGCGAGGTTGCACTGATAGATCCAGTTGGCAAAGTCGAGCAGGTCCTTGCCGTCCGCGATCGGAACGGCGGCCACATCGTCAATGATCTGGTCGATGTTCGCCACGATCTTCGTGACCGGCCAGGTGTCATTCGGCAGATACTTGCCGAAGAAAGACTTGACGAAGTCGCCCGCGACCGTCTTGAGCATATCGGTCGAGAAGCCGAATTCCCGGGCATACTCGGTCAGGTCATCGATCACATGCGCAGTACCCGTGGCGGGATCTGTGTAATTGATGGGGCCGGTATGCGTCTTGGTGCTCACGCTCATGTAGGTGCTCGTCTCACCGCCGACGGTGCTGCGGCGCAGGTCGACAAAGCGGATCGGGCACGGATACGTCAGCGCAGAGCCGGTTTCGATGTCATAGAAGGTGTTGCCGGCCTTCGTGGTCATGGCAGCGATGTCGACCGCGTGCATATGACCTGTGAAGACGGCGCTCATGCCGGCATCGGCATACTCCTGCGCGATGCGCTCATAGCCGTTGACGAGGTACATGGGCAGGATGGTGGGCTCGACATCGAAGTGCGGCACCAGACCGTGGTGCTCCAGACCGATGACGAGGTCGCCGCGTGCCTTCGCGGCAGCGGTCTGCTCGATGACCCACTTTTCGAGATCGGCACTGATGGCGCCGCTCGTCTCATGCTCATCGTCGCCGTTGGAGGTGTTGTCCGAGCTGTAGCGGCAGGTGTCCATGGCGATAATGGTCAGCCCCTCGACCGGTCGTGCGACATAGGACAGACCGCCGGCCTTGTTGCCCTCGGCCGGAGTGAAGGTCGCGATGACGGTCGGGTCGGAGTAAACAAAGTCATAAATCTGCTTGAAGTCCTCCGGCTCCGTGCGCGTGGCGCGCACGGCCTTGCCGTCGGCGGTGTTGAAGTTCTTGGCATTGTAATTACGGATGTCATGGTTGCCGTTGATGACATAGATCTTCAGCCCCGGAATATCCTGCTGCAGCTGCTGCAGCTGCTTTGCCAGCGCCGCGTGGCACTCCTGCTCGCCGTCCTTGGTCAGGTCGCCGGACACGAGAAGGATGTCGGGCTTGTCCGCGCGAACTTGCTCAAACTTTTCGTGCAGGATTGCGGAGCTCTCCTTGAGCAGCTTGCGGTCGCTGTTGAGTGCATGCTCAAAGTCCGCCGTGTCTGCAATCATATCCGGCGAGAAATAGTGCAGGTCGGACATGACAGCAATCCTCAGGTTCATGTCCTGCGGCTTGTCCGCCGCAAGAGCCGGAACCGTCAGTGTGAAGACAAGGACTACCGCCAGCAGCAGCGACAGCAGTCTGCTTCCATTGTGTGTTCTGGTTTTCATTTCTTCCTCCTGTTTTTTAGACTCCTACAACATTGCACGGCCCGCTGCCGTGCAACTGTATTCTTTCAAACCCGTGTAAAATCTGCAAGCCGGTTTCGGTAAAAAAGAAACCGTACCGTTCCGGCCGCCGCGGGTAATGCCACTGTATCATGTACGTGCCCGGATTGCAACCAAAATTCAACTGTTCCGGCCGATTGCGGAAAAATCCCGGTCTCCCGGCACTTTCCGCCTTGACAAGCAGGCGGTTTCGTTTTATCATAAAGTGTAACAAACACGGGGAGCCGCTTTGGCTGAGAGTAAGCATCCGCTTAGACCCGCACACCTGATTTGGACAATGCCAACGTAGGGATTCATACTGCCGGACCACAACAGCAGCACTCTTTACGGGCGCCGCTGTTTTTTCATGCAGACATTTCCGCAGAAGAAAGGAGTCATTCCTATGGAGCAAGTGCTCAAGACCATGCTCGAGAACGTGCGCGCGAAATCACCGCTCGTGCACAACATCACGAATTACGTCACCGTCAACGACGTGGCGAACGTCCTGCTGGCGGCCGGCGGCTCGCCGATCATGTCCGACGATGCCGACGACGTCGAGGACATCACAAGCATCTGCGGCGGGCTGAACATCAACATCGGCACGCTCAACAAAAACACCATCCCGTCGATGTTCCTCGCTGGGAAGAAGGCAAACGCGCTCGGCCACATTGTCCTGCTCGACCCCGTGGGCGCGGGCGCGAGCCGCCTGCGCACCGACACGGCCAACCGGCTCATGCAGGAGGTGCGCTTTGACGCCGTGCGCGGCAACATCTCCGAAATCAAGACGCTCTGCACCGGCAGCGGCAGCACCAAGGGCGTGGACGCCGACGCGGTCGATGCCGTGACGGAGGCAAACCTCGATGACGGTGTGCAGCTCGTCAAGGCCTTCGCGCAGAAAACCGGCTGCATCGTCGCCGTGACCGGTGCGATCGACCTCGTGAGCGACGGCGAGCGCTGCTGGTGCATCCGCAACGGCCGCGCAGAGATGAGCCGCATCACCGGCACGGGCTGCCAGCTCTCGGCACTGATGACGGCGCTTCTGGTCGCAAATCCCGACCGCAAGCTCGACGCCGCGGCTGCCGCCGTATGCATGATGGGGCTCGCGGGCGAGATCGGCTGGGCGAATATGCAGCCCGGTGATGGCAACAGCACCTACCGCAACCGCATCATTGATGCAATCTTCAACATGACCGGCGACGCGCTGGAGGAAGGAGCCAAATATGAACTGCGATAATGCTTCCCTGCTGCTCTATGCAGTGACCGACCGCTCATGGCTGCACGGTCAGACACTTTACGAGCAGGCCGAGCAGGCGCTGCAGGGCGGCGCAACGTTTTTGCAGCTGCGCGAAAAAGAACTCGACGAGGCACATTTCAAAGAAGAAGCCATTGCGCTCAAGGCGCTCTGCCGGCAGTACGGCGTGCCGTTCGTGCTCGACGACAACGTGGCGCTCGCCATAGAAACGGACGCCGACGGCGTGCACGTCGGCCAGAGCGACATGGCGGCCGGCAAAGTGCGCGAACTGATCGGCCCGGACAAGATCCTCGGCGTGTCGGCCCAGACGGTGGAAGACGCGCTGCTGGCAGAGCGCAATGGCGCGGACTATCTCGGCGTGGGCGCCGTGTTCCCGACCGGGACGAAGGCCGATGCCAACGCCGTGAGCTATGATACCCTGCGCGAGATCTGTGCGGCAGTATCCATCCCAGTCATCGCCATCGGCGGCATCACGAAAGACAATGTCGCCAAGCTTGCCGGCAGCGGCATCGTCGGCGTGGCCGTCGTGAGCGCGATCTTCGCGCAGCCGGACATTCCCACCGCCACGCGCGCGCTCAAAGCCGCCGTGCGCGCGGCGCTGGATCTGTAATCCCCTGCGCGCGGGCGCAGACAAGATAAAAACAGCGGCGGATTGGGGGCACCACCTTCTGTCGCTCAACAAAATTGATGCTGAAAAGGAGACAGAATATGAAAACAGCATTAACGATCGCCGGAAGCGATTCCAGCGGAGGCGCCGGTATTCAGGCCGATCTGAAAGCCATGACCATGAATGGCGTATTTGCCATGAGTGCGATCACGGCGCTGACCGCCCAGAACACGACCGGCGTACAGGGTATTTTTGAAGTGAGCCCGGCATTTCTCGGTCAGCAGATCGACAGCGTCTTTACCGACATCCGGCCTGACGCGGTGAAGATCGGCATGGTCGCGTCCTCCGGCCTTATCGAGGTCATTGCCGAGCGGCTGCAGCACTACGCAGCGACGAACATCGTCGTCGACCCCGTGATGGTCGCCACGAGCGGCGCACGGCTCATCTCCGAGGACGCCATCGCCACGCTCGAGGCGCGGCTGCTGCCGCTTGCCACCGTGCTCACGCCCAACATCCCGGAGGCGGAAGTGCTCTCTGGCCTGACCATCGCCTCTCCCGACGACATGATCGCCGCCGGAAAAGCCATCAGTGAGCGCTACGGCTGCGCCGTCCTGTGCAAGGGCGGGCACCGGCTCAACGATGCCAACGACCTCCTGTACCGCAACGGCGGCTACGAGTGGTTCAACGGCAAGCGCATCGACAACCCCAACACCCACGGCACCGGCTGCACGCTCTCGAGCGCCATCGCGGCCAACCTCGCCAAGGGCTATGATCTCGACACGGCCGTCCGACGCGCGAAGGACTACCTCTCCGGCGCACTGGCCGCCATGCTCGACCTCGGCACCGGCTCCGGCCCGATGGACCATGCGTTCGACCTGAAGCCGGAATATCGGCAGGAGGCCTGAGCATGAAAAAAACATCTGCATTTCAAAACAGCCTCATCTGGTTCGGCGCGGCCGTGTCCATCGCGGAGGTCCTCACGGGCACGTACTTTGCACCCCTCGGCTTCACGAAGGGCCTGCTCGCCATCCTCGTCGGCCACGTCATCGGCTGCGCGATGTTCTTCTTCGCGGGTCTCATCGGCGGCCGCACCGGCCGCAGCGCCATGGGTACGGTCGAGCTGAGCTTCGGCCGCATCGGCTGCCTGTTTTTCGCCGCGCTCAACGTGCTGCAGCTCGTCGGCTGGACGGCCATCATGATCTATGACGGCGCGCTCGCGACGAACACCGTGCTCGGCATCGGCAAGTGGGTGTGGTGCCTCGTCATCGGCGGGCTCATCGTCGTGTGGATCGCCGTCGGCATCAAGAACCTCGGCTGGGTCAACAAGATCGCCATGGCCGCGCTGTTCATCCTCTCGATCGTGCTGTGCGTGGTGGTATTCCGCGGCGGCACACCCGTCACGGTGCCGGACGACAGTCTGAGCTTCGGCGCAGCGGTCGAGCTCGCCGTGGCCATGCCGCTGTCGTGGCTGCCGCTCATCTCCGACTACACGCGTGAGGCTGAAAAGCCCTTCGCCGCCACGCTCTCGAGCACGCTGACCTACGGCGTCGTGAGCTGCTGGATGTACGTCATCGGCATGGGCGCCGCCATCTTCACCGGTGAGGGCGACATCGCGCTCATTATGGTCAAGGCCGGTCTCGGCGTGGCCGCGCTGCTCATCCTCATCCTCTCGACCGTCACGACAACGTTCCTCGATGCGTACAGTGCCGGCATCTCCGCCGAGTCCCTGTCGAAGAAGATCAACGGCAAATATGCCGCGCTCATCGTGACCGTTATCGGCACGATCTGCGCCATCTGCTTCCCGATGGACGACATCACGAACTTCCTGTACCTGATCGGCTCAGTGTTCGCGCCGATGATCGCCATCCAGATCACGGACTTCTTCCTGCTCCGGCGCGGCGGCGCGAGCGGCAGGCTCGATGTGTGCAACGCCGTCGTCTGGGTGCTGGGCTTCGTGCTCTACCGCGTGCTCATGACCGTGGACATTCCGGTCGGCAACACGCTGCCCGACATGGCCGCCACAATGCTTCTGTGCGTGATCGCGCACAAACTCGTCCCCGACAAGACCAAGGCTGCCTGAAGCCTTTTGCGAAAATTGCCAAGCCGGAAACGCCCGCACGGTGTGCGGGCGTTTTTGCGTCTTGAATTCCCAGTAAAGCCGTGTTATTTTAAGGGCAGAAACGGAATCAGGGAGGCAGACATATGAAAGATCTCAAACCGACGTGCCGCATCGCCGTGGTGCAGGCGGCGCCGGTGCTGTTTGATAAGACCGCGTGCACAGACAAGGCCGTGCGCCTGATCGCAGAGTGTGCGCGCGGCGGCGCGGAGCTCATCGTGTTCCCGGAGCTGTTCATCCCCGGCTACCCGTACGGCATGACGTTCGGCTTCACGGTCGGCGCGCGCAATGAGGACGGCCGCAAGGACTGGCAGCTTTACTGCGACAACTCCATCGTCGTGCCCGGGCCGGAAACGGAGCGCCTCGCCGCGGCGGCAAAGGCCGCGGGCGCGTATGTGAGCATCGGCGTGTCGGAGCGCGACGGCGTGACGGGCACGCTCTATAACGCCAACCTCATCTTCTGCCCGGACGGCACGCTCGCACCCGTGCACCGCAAGCTCAAGCCCACGGGCGCGGAGCGCGTGGTCTGGGGCGACGCCGACCGCGGGTATTTCCCGGTCGTGGACACGCCGTGGGGCCCGATGGGCAGCCTCATCTGCTGGGAGAGCTATATGCCGCTGGCACGCACGGCACTGTATGAAAAGGGCGTGACGCTCTACATCTCGCCGAACACGAATGACAACCCCGAGTGGCAGGCCACCGTGCAGCACATCGCGCTCGAGGGCCGGTGCTACTTCATCAACTGCGACATGGTCTTTCACCGCGCGGACTACCCCGCCGGGCTGCACTGCCCGGATGAGATCGCGCGCCTGAACGACATTCCCTGCCGCGGCGGCAGCTGCATCGTCGACCCCTATGGGCACTATGTCGTGCAGCCGGTGTGGGACAGCGAGGACATTCTCTACGCCGATCTCGACATGCTGCGCGTGCCCGCGAGCCGCATGGAGCTCGACGTGTGCGGCCACTACGCGCGGCCGGACGTACTGCGCCTGACCGTGCAGGACGCGTGAAAGGAGCCGCCGTATGAAGCTTGCCATGGCGCAGATGTCCATGACCGGAAGCATGGACGAAAACCTGAAAAAATCCCTCGCCTTCTGCGACGCTGCCGCGGGCAGCGACCTGCTGTTTTTCCCGGAGGTGCAGCTCACGCCGTTTTTCCCGCAGTATGCGGGCCGGAACGTGGACGCCTACGCCGTTCCGGCGGGCAGTCCGACGGTGCAGGCTTTCGCGGACAAGGCGAAGGAGCGCGGGCTCTACCTCTCGCCGAACATGTACCTCGAGCAGGAGGGCCGTCGCTATGACGCCTCCCTCTGGCTGACGCCGGAGGGGGCCTGCGCGGGCGTGGCCAAGATGGTGCACATCATGCAGGCGGCGCAATTTTACGAGCGCGACTACTACACGCCGTCCGAGGACGGCTTTCTCGTGTTCGACGCACCGTGGGGCTGCGTCGGCATCGTGATCTGCTTTGACCGGCACCTGCCGGAGAGCATCCGCACGTGCGCGCTCAAGGGGGCGGACCTCGTCATCATTCCGACGGCGAACACGAAAGCCGAACCCATGGAGCTCTTCGAGTGGGAGATCCGCGTGCAGGCGATGCAGAACCAGATCTTCCTCGCCATGTGCAACCGCGTGGGGCGCGAGGATGGGATGGACTTTGCCGGCGAGTCGCTCATCGTGCACCCGAGCGGCGACGTGATCTATAAAGCCGACGACCGTGAGCAGCTCATCGTGCAGGAGCTCAACCTCGCCGAGGCGCAGCTCTGGCGCGAGCACAAGCGCCCATACCTCAAGCAGCGACGACCGGAGTGCTATCTGTAAACAGAGGAAAACCCGCACCGGGGTTCCGGTGCGGGTTCTGCTTTTCATAGATTGTTTCATTTATATTCCGGGCACTGGTAACGGGGCTTGCCCTGGCTCTTGTGCCCGTACTCAATGGCGGACACCGGGCAGCCGCAGATGCAGGCCATGCAGTGCGTGCACGCACCGTTCCAGTGCGGGCGGCGCTCCACAAGGTCAATCCCATTGACCGGGCAGCTCAGCGCACACTTGCCGCAGCCGACGCACGCATCCGAGACCGTAAACGGCCCGGACTTGACAAAGCACTTATAAAAGATCGTGTTCACCGGGCCGGTCTTGAATCGATCGAGCAGGCCGACCTTCGGCGCCGGGAACGGCTCGCCGCGCTGCACGCAGGCAATGCCCCGGTCGATGGACGGCTGCGCCGCCGTGATGATCTGCGCTGCCTCCTCCGCGCCGGGCACATAGAACATGGCGACATAGTTTTCCGGCATGACGACCTGCAGCACGCCCTGGTAATCCAGCCCGATGTCCGCGCACAGCGCCGCGATGCGGCTGCCGGCGTTTCCGATCTCGCTGCCGCAGGTCATGACAAAGTAGGCCTTTTTGCTCCCGGTAAAGCGGCCGCGGCGGAGGAAATCTGCGAAAATGTGCGGGATCTGCCAGCCGTATGTCGGCGAGACGAACACCCATGGCCGGTCGGAGTGCAGGTCGGCGGACGTGTCGTTTTTGATGTATTCGTTCGCAATGATGAGATCGTCGCCAAGGGCGGCGGCGAAGCGCTGGGCAACATAGCGGCTGTTGCCGGTGCCGGTGTAATAGACGATCATGGTGCTTCCCCCAAACATATGATTTTGCCCAGTATAGCACACCCGCGCCCCGATTTCCAGCCGGACATTGTGTCCGCGCGCCCAATGTGCTACAATGGGAAAAACACCGCAATCTATGGGAGGGACCGCATTTGTATTGGTATACCATCGGGCAGACGCTCACGCAGCAGGAACGTGCACCCGCGCCGGAGCAGCCCGCCGTCGTGCTGCTGACGTCCGAAGAGCTGTCACACCAGCCGGCACTCTCCGGCCTGGAGCGGACGCTGCACCACACGCCACCGGCACGCGACGCACGTGTGTGCAAAGCCGAGGTGCGCTCGGACTGTCTGGCGGGCACGCTCGTGCTGCCGCGCCAGGGCAAGGATGGCAGGCCGCTCGCCTGCGGCTATCTCGTCACGGGCACGCGCGTCGTGCTCGTGGACGACGAGAATGCGCTGCAGGGGCTGCTGCGCCGCATCGCCCGGGAAAAGCGCTGGACCGACGGCAGCGTCGGCCGGTTCCTCTACGACTTTTTTGAGCAGCTCATCGCCCGCGACCTGCACCAGCTCGAAAAGATCGAGGACCGCATCGAGGCGCTCGAGGACCGGGTGCTGGCGCATGAGCTGGACGATTTCTCCGCGCCGATGACCGCACTGCGCAAGGAGACCATGGCTTGGTACCGCTACTACACACAGCTCGACGATGTCGCGTGCGAGCTGCGCGAGAACGAAAACGGCTTTTTCACCGACAGTGAGCAGCTGTTATTCCGAATGTTTGAGGACCGGGTGATCCGTCTGCGCGAGGAGTCGCAGCTGCTGCGCGAATCATGCACGCAGCTGCAGAGCCTGTTTCAGGCCGAGATCGACACGCGGCAAAACCGCATCATGCAGATCCTGACGATCGTGACGACGATCTTCCTGCCGCTGACGCTGCTCGTCGGGTGGTACGGCATGAACTTTGTCGGTATGCCAGAGCTGACGTGGAAGTATGGCTATCCGGTCGTTGTCATCGTGAGCATCGTGACCGTGGGCATCAGCCTGTGGGTGTGCAAAAAGAAAAAGTTCTGGTGACAAAAACACCGGCGGATGGGTTTCATCCGCCGGTGTTCTTTTATTTCCCCGCGCGCTCGGAAAAGTGATCCGGGTTTTCGATCGACGTCAGCCGCAGCGGGAATGCCTGCTGGCCGAGGTCTGCGTAGGTGATGATCCACTCGCCGGAGTCGATCATCATCGCCATCGTCAGCAGGTCACTGCAATCGGCTGTTCCCTGCGCACCGACCGGCAGCGCGCCGACATTCACACCGGCGGCGTCACCGAAATCGAGCACTTTGACCTCCAACGTTTTCACGTCCTTGTCGCGCGAGAGCACCTCCACGCGCAGGTAGGCATAGCCTCCGTCGAGCGGGAGGTCGCTCATATCCGGGGCAGGGGTGGTCTCCGCCGCACCGCCGGCGGCGCAGCCCGTGCACAGCAGCGCGAGCGCGAGCAGCAGGGTCAAAACACGAACGGATTTCATGCGTTTTCTCCTTTCAAACCGTCGCGGTGCAGCTTGGCCGAACGCAGATACAGCGGGATGGCCGCGAGCTGCGCCGCCACCGACACCCCCACCATGGCCGGGATGCTCACATCATATAGCACACCAAGCAGCCAGCTGCCGAGAAACCAGAAAACGCCGAACGCGCACTCAAACACGCCGTAGCCGGTGGCGCGGCTGGCCTTGGGCACCATCTGCGTGACGGCGGCCTTCAAAATCGACTCCTGCGCGCCCATGCCGACACCCCAGAGGGCGATGCCCACGAGCAGCGCGCCGATGCTGTGGCACGCGAACACGAACACCGCAAACGGCGCCGACAGCACCGTCGACCACACGAGCGCCTGCACGCCCTTTTTGTCATACAGCAGACCGAAAAACAGCGCCGCCACGGCGTCGACCAGCATCGCCCCGGCATACAGCAGCGGCAGCGACCCGCTGGTGACGAGCGCGGACGTCTCCGCGAGACCGGAAGCAAGGTGCGTATACGTGCGCGAGACGTGCATGAGCACGAGCGAATAGTCGATGAAGCCGAACGCGAACAGGCTGATGCCCGCAATGTAGAGCACAAACTCTTTTTTCAGCTTGAACGGCACATATTCCTTCGGCTCCGACTCAAAGTGCTCGGGATTCGGGAATTTCCGCTTCGTCACGAGCAGCAGCACGAGCGTGATCGCGCCCGGGATAGCCAGCACCGCAAAGCACGTGGAATAGACCTGAAACGTTGTGCCGTCCGTTTTGAAGAGCATCACCAGATACAGCAGCACCGGGCCGAGGAACGCACCGATCTGGTCGAGCACCTCCTGAATGCCGAAGCTCTTGCCGACGCCCTCCTGTGAGGCGGCGAAGGACAGGATCGTATCCTTCGCGGGCTTCTTGATGGCCTTGCCCATGCGCTGGATGACGAGCAGCGCGCACGCCCAGACCCAGCCGTGCTCGCCGACGAGCGCAAGCGCCGGCACGGCCAGCACATCGAGCACGTAGCCGACGATCGTCATCGTCCAGTAGTGCTTGGTCTTGTCCGTGAGCTTGCCGAACACGTAGCGCATCGAGTAGCCCACGAGCTCCCCGAGGCCGGAGATGAAGCCGATCGTCCCGGCCGAGGCGCCCAGCAGCGTCAGATACGCGCCGCGGATGCTCGACGCCCCCTCGTGCGTCATGTCGGAAAACAGGCTCACGATGCCGAACAGCACCACGAACGCCATGGCCTGCGAGTATTTCCGCTTCTGCTTATTCTCCATCGGTTGTCCCCTCTTTCACTGCGGCCGCCACGTTGGGAAAGCCCGCCTTGCTCTCCGCCTTACAGCGCTGATAGAGCACGTCGAGCAGACGCGCGAACTCTGTGCGCTCCGGCTCCGTGAGCGGGGCGAGCAGCCAGCCGTAAAACTGCGTCTCGACGGCGGCCTTGGAGTTTTTCAGCCGCTCGGCCTGCGCGGTGGCATAGAGGCAGCGGCTGCGGCCGTCGGCGGGGCTGGCTTCCCGGCGCAGGTAGCCCTTGGCCTCCAGACTCGCCGTCTGGCGCGCGACCGCGCCCTTGTCAAAGCCCATGATGCGGCACACGCCCGATTGCATGATGCCGGGGTTTTTGCGGATCACATGCAGCACGTCGAACTCGCCCGGGCCGATGCCCTCGGCGCGCAGCGTGCGCACGGTGAACTTGCTCACCTCGCGTGCGATCTTCGTGATCTTCCGTTCCGTAATGTCCATAGGCCCCTCCGGCGCGAAAAAGATGTAGCATCATCGAAAATAGATGATACTACATCTTTCTCATTTGTCAAACTCTATTTCAGCTCGGCTGTGAACACGATCGTGCGCCCGTCGGGGCTCTCGGCGCGGATGGTGCCGCGGTGCCCCTCGGCGATGCTGCGCGCGATGGACAGCCCGATGCCGAAGCCGCCGGTCTCGGCGCTGCGGGCTGGGTCTGCGCGGTAAAAGCGGTCAAAGAGCCGGCCGAGCGCAGCCGTGTCGAGCGCGTCGCACCGGTTTTCCGTGCGGATGACGACGCCGTGCCGCCCCTTTTCGAGAGAAAAGACGATGGGCGTGTCGGGCGCTGCGTACTTGACGGCATTGTCGAGCAGAATGGACACGAGCTGCCGGATGGCGTACTCGTCGCCGCAGTAGGTCAGGCCCGGCGTCACGCGCACGTCGAGCGTATGCCCGGCGGACACCGCGAAATCGCGAAACGACTCCGCCGTCTCTGCGAGCGCATCGCTGACCGGGAAATCCGCCATCTGCAGGGGCGACGATTCCTCGTCCATGCGCGAGAGCGTGACGAGCTCGTTGACAAGCTCCGTGAGCTTTTCAGTCTGGTTTTCCGCCTTGTCGATCCACTTCTGCTGCCCGACCTCCATCTCCAGCACCTTCAGGCTCGTGGCGATGACGGTGATGGGCGTTTTGAGTTCATGGGAAGCGTCCGTGATAAACTGCTTTTGCCGCTCGGACGCCTGGACGACCGGCGCGATGGCCCGGCGCGAGCAGAGCACGACGATCACATACACCAGCGCCACGCACACGGCTGCGGCGGCCAGAGACATCCACGCGAATGTCACGACCGCGTGCAGCTCCTGATAGCTGTCGAGGAAGATGGCCATTCAGCGGTCGGTGTCCGTGTGGACGACGTAGTATTTATACCCCGCCGTATAGCCGAAGCCCGCGCCGTGGCGCAGCGCGGCGGTGAGATACTGCGCCGTGTCGTCCTCGGACACAGCGGCGATGTGCGTCAGGTCCGCCTGCTCGAGATCGCCGTCGCCATCGTAGCGCAGGACGAAGTAGCGCGTAGAGTACGGCGTCTCGGGCGTGAAGGGGCCGTCGGGCTTCTGCCCCGGCTTGCCGCCGCCGGGCGGGAAGTGCGGCACCGTGCCCTGATTGTCGCAGATCATCCGCAGCATCTGCGTCAGCTGCCGGTTCACGGAAACGTAGTTTGCCGCGTTCACCGTCACGCACAGCAGCAGCAAGACCCCCGCGACGGCCAGCGTCGCGATGCGGATGAAGCGTTTGCGCAGCCGCTCAATCATCGCCGACCTCCAGCACATAGCCCAGCCCCCGGTTGGCGCGGATGGTCACGTTCGAGCCAATGCCTCGGAGCTTTTTGCGCAGGTTCGAGATGTGCACCCAGACGACGTTGATCTCCGCGTCGCTGTCCCAGCCCCAGACGCGCTCTAAAATGCGCTCAGCCGAGAGCACGACCTTCGGTGTGCGCAAAAACAGCTCCATCACCTGAAACTCGCGCCCGCTCAGGCGCACGCTCTGCCCCGCGCACGAGAGCAGGCCCGTGCTGCAGTCGAGCCCCACGTCGCCGAATGTGAGCACCGTCGGCCGGTACTCGCCGCCGCGGCGCAGCATGGCCCGCACGCGGCAGATGAGCTCATCGGGTGCAAAGAGCTTGGGCAGATAGTCGTCCGCCCCGGCGTTGAAGCCCGTGATGCGGTCATCCTTCTCGGCCTTGGCCGTGAGCATCATGACCGGGGTGCGCACGCCCTCGGCGCGCAGCCGCTCGAGCACCTCGACGCCGTTGAGCTTCGGCATCATGACATCGAGCACGATGGCATCGTAATCGCCCGTGACGGCGTATTCGTAGGCGTCAAAGCCATTGTAGACGGTATCGACCGTGAATTGATTTTTCTCAAAAAAGGCGCTCAGCGCCTCGGCGAGGTCGCGCTCGTCCTCTGCGATCAGCAGACGCATGGTTCATCACCCGGCCCTATTCTAGGAGATTTCTGCCCGGAAAGCAAGCGCTTTCACAGCGCCTCGCCCGTCAGCTCGCGGCTGCAGGTGATGTTCAGATTGCCGTTGCGGCAGCGCAGGGCGTCGAGAAACGCCTTGGGCACCTGCGCATCGCGCAGCGTGACGCGGTACTGCAGCTCGTAGAGCGTGCCCATGTTGGCGGTCTTGACGCGCTCGAGTGTGTGCGCGGTGGTGTAGGTGGCAAAGAGATCATCGAACAGGCCGTCGTAGTCGAGGTTTTCCGGGATGGTGATCCTCAGCAGGCGCTCATCGGTGCGCCGCGTGCCGAAGCCCAGCTTCGTCAGCAGAAAGAGCACCGCCGCAATGATGACGAAAAATACCGCCGCGAGCACGACATAGCCCATGCCGGTGGCAAGGCCGAGCGCCATGGCGAGAAAGATTACGCCGATCTCCCGCGCCGTGCCGGGCACGGAGCGAAACCGCACGAGGCTGAACGCTCCGGCGACGGCCACGCCCGCACCGACGTTGCCGTTGACGAGCATGATGACGATCTGCACGATCGCGGGCAGAACCGTGAGCGTGACGGCAAAGCTCTGGCTGCATTTTGTGCGGTACATGCTGATGAGTGCCGTGGCGATGCCCAGCACGAGCGACACCGCCGTACAGATGAGGAAGGCCGGGAGCGTGATCCCGGACGCGAGGATGGATTCAAGCACTGCAGAGCGCCTCCTTTGAAAAGGTTTCGGTGGGAAGAATACACGTTTTGTAGCACGCGCCGTACTTGGAAAACGACGTCTGGCGCGCACCGATGTCCGTCAGCGCGCGGCTGAGCCACAGCGGACAGGCGCCGGGGAGCTTGAGCTCCATGAGGATCTGCCCCGGCGGCAGCAGCGGCGTGCCGTAGTCGCCGCGGCGCAGGTCAAGCGCCGTGGTGCGCCAGCGGATGCCCGTGTCGAACGTGATGCGCACGGCCGGGTCGTCCACGCCGGCAAACGCCGTGCGGTCATAGGCGAGAAGCACCTTCGGCTCGGCATGATAGGTGCGCTGGAACCACGCGATCTCGCGGCCGATCTGGCCGAGCGGCGCGGCGCTTTTTCCGGTGCGCAGGAACGCCGCCGCGTCCGTGGGCGGGAGCGTGATGCGGCGCTTATAGACCACGCCGGCATACTTTTTCTTGATCTCGGCAAAGACCCCATCGCCGTCCGCCGGTACGCCGTAGCTGCGCACGCGCAGCTTTTCTTTATAGATCGGCTTTTCGAGCGACGCGCGGATGAGCCGCCAGTCGTCCGTGTCATAATAGAGGTTGCAGATTGTGTAGCGTGCGTGCACATCACGCTGGATATGGGGCGCGATGCGTGCGAGCAGCGCCGCCTGCTGCGCCGGCGTGAGAAAGTACTTCTGCTCGTAGCGCGCGAAGCTGTACTGCATGGTATCGGCCATGTCGGTGGCCCCCTTTCTGCCGTCAGCGTACCCCCGCCGCCTAAAGAGAACCTAAAGAAAATTTCCGTTTTTCCTTTAGGCTGCCTTTAGCTTGCCGGGATATGCTGAGCGCAGAAACGAACAAGGAGGCAAACGGCATGAACCCAGCCAAGCGCATCCTGGCCGTGCTGCTGTGTGCAGCTCTGCTGATAAGCGTGCTGTGCGCGTGCGGGAAAACCACCGGCACCGGCACCGATACCGATACAAATGACGATTCCATCGCGCAGCGGCTCTACGACGCAGATGTGGCCGCGCCGGATCTGACCAACGCGACCGAGATCACCCTCTCCGGGACCGACGACGTGGCCATCACGGACGGCGGCGTGTACGTGCTCACCGGTACGCTCACGGACGGACGCGTGCTCGTCAACGCGCCGGGCGCGGACGTGACGCTCGTGCTGCGCGACGCCGACATCACGTGCACGGACAGCAGCGCGCTCTATATTTATAAAGCGGCGAGTGTGCTCGTCTATCTCCCGGACGGCACGGCCAGCACCCTCACCGACGGCAGCAGCTATGATGACAGCGACAGCTTCTCCTCCACCGCTGATGAGGAGCCGAACGCCTGCCTGTACTCGAAGAGCGACCTTGTCATCGCGGGCGGCGGCACGCTTACCGTGACGGGCAATGCCAACAACGGCATCACGGGCAAGGACACCCTGAAGATCGAGGGCACGGCCGTGAATGTCACGGCGGCGAACCACGGCATCAACGGCAAGGACTGCCTCGTGCTCAAGCAGGCGAACGTGACCGTGACGAGCGGCGGCGACGCGCTACGCGCGACCAACGACAGTGACAGCGCGCTCGGCTGCATCCTCATTGGCGCGTCCGCGCTCACGCTCACGGCGGGCGAGGACGGCATTCAGGCCGAGACGACGCTCACACTCTTTGACACCACCGGCACCATCACCTCCGGCGGCGGCAGCAGCGCCAGTCTCGCCGGCGACACGAGCGCCAAGGGCATCAAGTCCGGCACGGACATCACCGTCCGCAGCGGCAGCTACACGCTCGACTGCGCGGACGACGGCATCCACGCGAACGGCAATGTGACCGTCTCCGGCGGCACGTTCACCATCACGACCGGTGATGACGGCGTGCACGCGGATGAAGCCGTCACGATCACGGACGGTACGCTCGAGATCTCCCAGTGCTATGAGGGCATTGAGGGCCAGACCATCGACATTTCCGGCGGCACGATCGACATCGTCTCCAGTGACGACGGGCTCAACGCCGCGGGCGGCACGGACCAGAGCGCTTCGGCGGCCGGGGGCCGGACAGCTCCGACTGCGGCATCACAATCTCCGGCGGAACCATCCGCATCGACGCGAGCGGCGACGGCATCGACTCCAACGGCGACCTGAATGTCTCCGGCGGCGAGATCTACGTCTCCGGCCCGACGAGTGACGGCGACAGCGCCCTCGACTATGACGGCGCGGCCACCATCACGGGCGGCACCGTTGTCGCGGCCGGATACAGCGGCATGGCGCAAAACTTCGGCGCCAACTCCACACAGGGCAGCATTCTGCTCACGTGCCAGAGCGCCTCGACCGAGACCATCCGCGTCACGGACGCGAGCGGCAACGTACTCGCGGAGTTCACACCCGCGAAGGCCTATACCTGCGTTGTCGTGAGCACTCCGGCGCTCACGCAGGGCAGCACCTGCACCGTCACCATGGGCGGCCAGAGCACTAACGTCACGCTCGAGAGCCTCATCTACGGCAGCGGCGGTATGGGCGGCGGCATGGGCGGTCAGCCCGGCGGGGGCATGGGCACCCCGCCGGACGGCACCGGCGGCAGCATGGGCACGCCGCCCGACGGCACCGGCGGCAGCAGTATGGGCGCGCTGCCTGATGGCAACAACGGCGGCAGTATGGGCACGCCCCCGGACGGCGGCAAAGGCGGCCGCCCCGGACAATAACACAGCTTGCTTTCTCCCTCCAAAATAGACAAAGGCACGCCCCTGCGCATTTCGTGCAGGGGCGTGCTGATAACTGACCTGTTTATGGGACAGTCCATCTGCTATCCTACAGATAATGAAACAAATTTGGGAGGGATCGCAGATGAAGCATCCGATTGGTTTTTGTGTGCAAGGATCCGCGCCGGAGGCGGTGCCCGCTCCGGCAGCACCGGCGGAAACGGCGGCCGTTCCGTCCGTCGTGCGCGTGTTTTTTCCCGAGCGCGGCCAAGCTTACAGCTATTATAACGACCGCTTTGACCTGCACGACGGCGATCTGGTCTACGTCAGCGGCAAGCTTGCCCGCCAACGCGGACAGGTGGTCACAGTGGACTACAATTTCCGCATCCGGCTGGCAGACTACCAGCGTGTGATCGGCGTGGCCGACACGGCCGTGCACGGCACGTTTTACACGCTGGGCGCGCACCTCGTCACGCTGGAGCCGAACGTGCTGCCGTTCCGACAGGTACGCAGCTGGTTTTTCCCGCCGGAAGCGGACGGGGAATATGCCGTCGGGCACGGCCCCGGGCCGGTGTATGCGCTCGAGCAGCTGTCCATCCCGGCCGGCGTCGCCGAAAAAGGCCACGCATACTACATGGAAAACCGGGTGATCTACCTGTCTGTGGACGGCACGGCCGGCCACGCCATCGTGAACGGCACCGTGCCGTATGAGATCACATTCACCTATGCCGACGGCTCCGTCAGCGCGCTCACCTGCGGCTGCTACGAAACGGGCCTGTGCAAGCACGGCGCCGCCGTGCTGCTGCAGCTGCGCGAGATGCTCGAAACGGTCCGCAAGCACTGGTCGGAGGCGTTTGCCGAGAGCGGATATTTTGCCGCCGTGAGTAAGAGCGCGTTCTCTTTCTTCACGACAAGCAGCAGCAAACCCGCGAGCATCACGCTCACATAACGCAGGCCCGGGGCCGCACAATGTGCAGCCCCGGGCGCGTTGTTTGTTATTTGCCTGCAGCGGCGGACGTTTGGCCGTACACGCGCGTGTGCACGAGCGTCTCCATCGCGCGCAGCTCGGAGGGCGTGCGCGCGCCGCCGGTCGTGAGCAGGTACATGGGGATCGGGCTGCCGCCCGGCGTGAGCGCCGGCTGCCGGTAGGGGTACGCCGCGTTGACGGTAAAGCCGTGGCGCTCATAAAACCCGATACGCCGCGCGGCCAGTTCCGTCTCCGGCAGCTCCGCCTCCAGGCAGGCGGGCTTATCATAGCGTGCGAGCAGCGCGTCGAGCATCTGCCCGCCGATGCCGCCATTGCGGCAGGCGGGGTCCACGGCAAAGTGCTCGAAAAAGACAAAATCGTCAAAGTCCCACAACGCCATCAGCGCCTGCACGCCGCCGGACGGCGCGTGCAGAATGTCGATCCGATAGGCGCTGTCCGAAAGCAGCGCGCGCTGCCCCGCCGTGTCCCGCCGCTCCCCGGCTGGGAAGCTCTGGGAAAGCAAGCGGAAAACCGCGTCAAAATCCTCCGGGCGCATGCGCTCGATGGGCATCATTCCGTTTCCTCCTTTTCCATCTCACCGCGCTCACGGTAGCAGTCGGCGAACGTGTGCTCCACGCCGCCGGACTTGTAGCCGACCATCGTATCCAGACAGACGGAGTGAATGCTGTGAAAAATACTCTTTTCAATGTCGGGATTCTTGCGCCGCAGCTCGCGCAGCAGCAGCTTGACCTCCTGCCGCTTGGAGCTGCTGCCGTCGCTGCCGTTCGCGGCCGCGCGCTCGGTAAAGCGGCAGGCGCACTGGATGAACTCCAACCCGTTATAGCGCTGCCAGGCGATGATATCGTCCTCGTGGATGCAGTACATGGGGCGGATGAGCTCCATGCCCGGGAAATTGCGGCTGCGCAGCTTCGGCGGCATGGCCTGCAGCTGTGAACCGTAGAACATGCCCATGACGGTCGTCTCGATGACGTCGCTGAAGTGGTGGCCGAGGGCGATCTTGTTGCAGCCGAGCTCGCGCGCCTTGCTGTAGAGATAGCCGCGGCGCATCCGCGCGCAGAGGTAACACGGCGACTGGTCAACGCTGCTCGTGACATCGAAAATGTTCGTCTCGAAGATCGTGACCGGGATATGCAGCAGCGCTGCGTTGCTCTCGATCTTCTGCCGGTTGACGGCGTTGTAGCCCGGATCCATGACGAGGTTGACGACCTCGAACGGCACGTCGCTGTGCCGCTGCAGCAGCTGCAGGAGCTTGGCCATGAGCATGGAGTCCTTGCCGCCGGAGATGCACACCGCGATCCGGTCGCCGGGGGCGATGAGTTCGTACTGCTTGATGGCGGTGATGAACGGCGTCCAGAGCACCTTGTGGAATTTTTTCTGGATGCTGCGCTCGATCAGCTGATAGGGTTCGAGTTGTCTGCTCATGTTGATCGCTCCCGCTTGTAAAGAGTGCCCCTCCCTTTTGGGACTACCCGGTAGGATACCACGTCGGGGCGCGAATGGCAAGCCGCGCTTGCCAAATCCGGTGTGGGGCGCTATCATGGGACCATCTCAACCATCAGGAGGCAAGCACCATGCCCAAACAGGCACTGATCATGATCGATATGCAGCGGGGCTTTCTCGACAGCGCGTCCCCGCTGTGCATCCCGTCCGCAGAGGGGACCGTGCCCGCGTGCGCGGCGCTCATCGACCGCTGTCACGCAGCCGGCATCCCGGTCATCTACGCCGTGCGGCATTACCGCAGCGACGGCTCCGATGTGGAAAAGCCGCGCGCGGCCGCATGGGCAGCCGGCGGCAAGCCGCTCTCGGAGAACTGCGCCGCGCACCTGTCGGACGCGTTTCCGTCTGCGTTCACCGTTCTGCCGCAGGACTATGTGCTCGTAAAGCCGCGATTCTCGGCGTTTTTCCACACGGAGCTCGACCTCATTCTGCGCCGACTCGGCGTGCAGACCGTTCTGCTCGCGGGCACGACCACACCCAACTGCATCCGCACGACGTGCTACGACGCGATCTCGCTCGACTATGACGCCGTCGTGCTCTCGGACTGCACCTCGTCCGTCACGGATGCCGTGCAAGCGGCAAACCTCGCCGACATGCAGCGCGTGGGCGCCGTCGTCTGTGCAAGCACGGAGCTCCCGCTCGCGGAAAGCAGCGACCGGTAAAGCCGGGCAAAAAACAAGATCCCCCTTTGTGCAGGATAATGGCTGCACAAAGGGGGATCTGTTCTGTATCCGGGGCTGCGCTCCCGATCGGTCAGGGCGCAGTCGAGATGCGTGTGATGTTCAGGCCGCGCTCGCCGACCTCCACACTGCCGTCCTTGAGCGAGATGAAGGGCGAAAACGACACCTTCTCCCCGTCGGAGGCCGTGATCTCGACCGTCACGTCCGGAAAAATATCGCTGACGTTGCAGCCGATCACGAACGGGCTGCCGTCCGGTTGCTCATAAAAGATCGAGCTGGTCTGCGTGAGCATATCGTTTTTGTACAGGCGCACGGTCGCGTTCGGGTCACGCGGGATGATGAGATAAAAGTCCCCGTCCGAGATGTGGTGCACCGGCAGCTCCCTGCCGCCAAAATACGTCTGCTGGAAGAAATCCAGATCCGTCGGGGCCTGATAGCCGAGGTAGGCCGCGGCGTAGAGCTGCCCGTCCGTATACGGCAGAGTGCTCAGCGGGTCTGGCGTCGGCGTCGGCGTGGCCGCCGCCTCAGGTGCGGGGGTGGGCGTCGCGTCCGGGGTCTGGGCCGCAACGCCGCAGCCGGCCAGCAGCAGCGCACAGAGCAGAAGGGTCGAGAGGATCGTTCGCTGTTTCATGGGTCGCCATCCTTTCTGAATCTTGACTGTATGTTTACGCTTCGTGCGCATGGTCATAAATCGGCTGGATGTCGGGCGGCAGGCTGTCCGGAAGCATGGCCTGCACGCCGTCCTCATTGCCGTCGCGCATGGCCTGCTCATAATACCAGCATTTGAAACGGATCATATCCAGAGACTTCTGCAGGCGCGCGATCTCGGCCTCCACCCGCTCGGCCTGCTGTACAAAGAGCGCGTGCCGCTGCAGATACGTGTCGCTCCCCTGCGCGCACCATTCCATAAACTGCTTGATCTCCTTGATCTCCAGCCCGGAACGCTTCAGGCACTCGATCACGCGCAGCGCCTCGAGCTCCTGCTCGCCGAAACGGCGGATACCCGACGTGCGCGTGAGCGCCGGAAACAGGCCCTCCTTATCATAATACCGCAGCGTGGAGACCGGCAGATCAAACCGCTCCGACACCTGACCGATCGTATACATGGGATCACCTCAAAAAAATCACAAGAAAGTGCTTGACCTGAAGTCAGCTTCAGGTTGTATGCTTATGGTATCAGATCACAGCGGCAGTGTCAAGCCGCTCAAAAAGGAGAAGACCGATATGGCCAAAAACATTCTTATCCTCAGCGCGAGCCTGCGCGCCGGCAGCAACTCCGAGGCGCTGGCAAACGCCTTCGCCGACGGGGCGCGCGCCGCGGGCGCGCGGTAGAGGTCATCTCGCTGCGCGGCAAGAACATCGCGTTCTGCCGGGGCTGCCTCGCCTGCCAGACGCTGGGCAAGTGCGTGATCGATGACGACGCCGTCGCCATCACGGAGAAGATGCAGCACGCGGACGTGATCGTGTTCGCCACCCCCATTTACTATTATGAGATGAGCGGCCAGCTCAAGACCCTGCTCGACCGCGCCAACGCACTCTTCCCGTCGGACTACGCGTTTCGCGACATTTACCTGCTCGCCTCGGCGACCGAGGACGAGCCGGACACGGACGAGCGCGCCATCCACGGGCTCGAGGGCTGGATCGCATGCTACGAAAAGTGCCGTCTCGCCGGAACAGTGTTCGCCGGCGGCGTGACAGAGCCGGGCGCCATCGCCGGCCACCCCGCACTCGAGACCGCCCGCGCCATGGGCGCGGCCATCGCATAACGAACCAACACAGGAGGTATGGAATCATGAACAGCACCCTGACCCTTACGCAGGAATGGGACAAGACCTTCCCGCAAAATGACGCCGTTGACCACAGCAAGGTCACGTTTCACAACCGCTTCGGCATCGAGCTTGCCGCCGATCTCTACAAGCCGAAAAATGCCGCCGGAAAGCTCGCCGCCGTGGCTGTGAGCGGCCCGTTCGGCGCGGTAAAGGAGCAGAGCTCCGGCCTGTATGCACAGGAGCTTGCCGCGCGCGGCTTTCTGACGATCGCCTTTGACCCGTCGTACACCGGCGAGAGCGGCGGCACACCGCGCTACGTCGCCTCGCCCGACATCAACACCGAGGACTTTTCCGCCGCGGTCGATTTCCTGTCCGTGCGCGACGATGTGGACCCGGAGCGCATCGGCATCCTCGGCATCTGCGGCTGGGGCGGCATGGCGCTCAACGCCGCCGCCATCGACACGCGCATCAAGGCCACCGTCACGACCACGATGTACGACATGACCCGCGTGACCGCCAACGGCTACTTTGACACCGACGACAATCCGGACGCGCGCTACGCCCTGCGTCAGGCGCTCAATGCGCAGCGCACCGCTGACTACAAAGCCGGCACGTATCAGCGCGCGGGCGGTGTGGTCGATCCGCTGCCGGAGGACGCGCCGTTTTTCGTCAAAGACTACCACGACTATTACAAGACCCCGCGCGGCTATCATCCGCGTTCCCTCAACTCCAACGACGGCTGGAACGTCACGTCCCCTCTGTCGCTGCTCAACGCAAAGCTGCTCGCCTACGCCGACGAGATCCGCAGCGCCGTGCTCATGATCCATGGCGGCAAGGCACACTCGTGCTACTTCAGCCGTGACGCCTTTGCCAAGCTGCAGGGCGACAACAAGGAGCTGCTGCTCATCCCCGGCGCCGTACACACCGATCTCTACGACCGGATGGACATCATCCCGTTCGACCGCATCGAAGCATTCTATCATCAGTATCTGAAATAAGGAGACCCCATCATGGTCAAACAGACTGCGGGCAGAGACGCCCTGAATGATTTTGCACCCAAATTTGCCGCGCTCAACGACGACGTGCTCTTCGGCGAGGTCTGGTCGCGCGAGGGGCAGCTGCCGCTCAAGCTGCGCTCGATCGTCACGATCACAGCGCTCATCAGCAAGGGCATCACGGACAGCTCCCTCACCTACCATCTCACGACCGCAAAGCAAAATGGCGTGGCGAAAACTGAAATGGCCGAGATCCTCACGCACCTTGCCTTCTACGCCGGCTGGCCGAACGCCTGGGCCGCCTTCCGGCAGGCAAAGGAGGTCTACGCCGACGACGGCACGGACGCAAACGGCGGCCTCTTCGGCCTCGGTAAGCCGAACACGGCCTATGCGCAGTATTTCACCGGTGAAAGCTTCCTCAACCCGCTGACGACCCGACGAAGACCGTTTTCCTCGCAAACGTCACCTTCTCCCCCGCCTGCCGCAACAACTGGCACATCCACCACGCGAAATCTGGCGGTGGACAGCTGCTGCTGTGCACCGACGGTCTTGGCTGGTATCAGGAGGCGGGCAAGAGCGCGCAGGCCCTGCATCCCGGCGACGTGGTGACCATCCCGGCCGGGGTCAAGCACTGGCACGGCGCGCAGAAGGACTGCTGGTTCAGCCACATCGCCATCGAGTGCCCCGGCGAGGAGACGAGCAACGAGTGGCTGGAGCCCGTCACGGACGCGGAATACGCAGCGCTCGACGCCGACTGTGCACAAAACCCGTGAATTTGGGCTTCCCGGCACATATTTTCTGCATACCGCCACTTGTTCTTCCCCCTACAAC
>ERZ773228.425-NODE-425-length-51707-cov-4.804654_pt1 | contig 51707 bp, 40 predicted proteins | sample MGYA00580524_ERZ773228 | MGnify/ENA primary metagenome ERZ773228 (study PRJEB29015, sample SAMEA2737768) | human gut metagenome | biome: human gut; feature: human-associated habitat; material: faeces | place: China | collected 2012 ... | reverse complement strand
CAAAGAAAGTATTCGCAACCGAGAATCCGGAAGTTGTGATCGTAGACTATAAGGACGATGCAACTGCATTCAACGGCGAAAAGAAGGGCACGATCGTTGGCAAGGGTGTTATCAACAACCGTATGTCCAACTACATCATGAAGCAGCTGGAAAAGGAAGGCGTTCCGACTCATCTGGTAGAGGAACTGAGCGACCGCGAAACTGCTGTAAAGAAGGTTTCTATCGTACCGCTGGAAGTTATTGTCCGCAACGTTGCAGCCGGCAGCTTCTCCAAGCGTATGGGCGTAGAAGAAGGCAAAGATCTGCTGTGCCCGATTCTGGAATTCAGCTACAAGTGCGACGAACTGAACGACCCGTTTATCAATGATGACTATGCACTGGCATTGGGTCTGGCAACACAGGAAGAAATCGACACGATCAAGAATTACACCCGCAAGGTCAACGAAGTTCTGAAGAAGTTCTTCCTGTCTATCGGCATTCGTCTGATCGACTTCAAGATCGAATTCGGCCGTCTGTCTGACGGTACAATCATTCTGGCAGATGAGATCTCTCCGGATACCTGCCGTCTGTGGGACGTAAAGACCAACGAGAAGCTGGATAAGGACCGTTTCCGCAGAGATATGGGCGGTACAGAAGAAGCTTATCAGGAAGTTATGAAGCGGATCTTTGGAGAATAATTCATGGGTGGCTTTTTTGGTGCAGTTTCAGCAAACGACTGCGTTCTCGACGTATTTTATGGGACGGACTATCATTCACATCTGGGGACACGACGCGGCGGTATGACATCCTATTCTGCGGAACTGGGATTCCAGCGGAATATTCACAGCATTGAAAACTCGCCTTTCCGGACAAAGTTCGAAAAGGACGTGGAAAAAATGCGGGGCAATATCTGCATCGGCTGTATCAGTGATACAGATCCCCAGCCGATCATGGTGCGTTCCAAACTGGGGCTTTATGCAGTTTGCTCGATCGGCATTATTCAGAATGCAAAGGCACTTTCCGAAGAACTTCTGGAAAGCGGCTGTGCAAACTTTGAAACCATGAGCAGCGGCAACATCAACTCCGGCGGTCTGATCGGTGCGTTGATCGCACAGAAGCCGACCTTCGTGGAGGGGATCCGCTATGCTCAAAGTAAAATTGAAGGTACTATGTCTTTGGTCATCATGACAGAGGACTCCATTATCTGTGCAAGAGATCGGGCAGGAAAGCTGCCGATTCTGATCGGAAAGCGTTCAGACGGCTACTGCTTCTCGTTCGAATCCTTTGCATACCAGAAACTGGGGTATGAAACCTGCCACGAACTGAAGGCAGGGGAGATCACCTGTCTGACCAAGGACGGCTACGAAGTTCTCTATGAGGGAACGGAGGAGATGAAGATCTGTACCTTCCTCTGGACGTATTACGGATATCCCACTGCCTGCTACGAGGGCGTGAATGTAGAAGTGATGCGTACCAAAAACGGTGAGATCATGGCGGAGAACGATATGAAAAACGGAAAGCTTCCGGACGTGGATTATGTCTGCGGCATTCCGGATTCCGGCGTTCCCCACGCCATTGGTTACGCCAACCGAAGCGGCATTCCATTTGCAAGACCGTTTATCAAGTATACACCCACATGGCCGAGAAGCTTCATGCCAGCCAATCAGTCCATGCGGAATCGGGTTGCAAAAATGAAGCTGATTCCTGTTCCGGAACTCATTCGGGGCAAGAAACTTCTTTTCGTAGATGACAGCATTGTTAGGGGCACACAGATGCGGGAAACGGTTGAGTTTCTCTATGAAAACGGTGCGAAGGAAGTCCACATGCGGTCTGCCTGTCCGCCGATTATGTACGGCTGTAAATATCTGAACTTCTCCAGAAGCACTTCGGAGATGGAACTGATCGCACGCCAGATCATTGATGAAAATGAGGGCGTTGCCGGTTTGCAGCATATTGACGAGTACAGCAACTCTAACACAGAGCGTGGAAAGCTGCTTCGGGACGAAATCTGTCGGCGTCTGCAACTGACGTCATTGGAATTTCAATCGCTGGAAGGCACGATTCGTGCCGTAGGAAAACCCGACTGTCAGCTCTGTTCGTATTGCTGGAACGGAAGGGAATGATTGTATTGAAGACAGGACTGCATGAGGAATGCGGTGTGTTTGGTATCTATTCACCGCACACCACAGACGTTGCGGCGATGACATATGTTGCACTGTATGCACTTCAGCACAGAGGGCAGGAAAGCTGCGGGATCGTGGTAAACGATCGTGGCGTTTTTTCGCATCATAAGGATCTGGGATTGGTGCCGGAGGTATTTAACCGCAGTCAGATCGAAAAACTCGGACAAGGGAACATTTCGATCGGACATGTGCGGTATTCCACAACCGGAAAGCCGAGCCGTTCCAATGCACAGCCCATTGTGGTTCGCCATGTAAAAGGTCCCATGTCGATTGCCCATAACGGTAATCTGGTCAATGCACATGAGCTGCGGAGAAAGTATGAACTGCGTGGTGCGATTTTTCACACCACCAACGATACCGAAGTGATCTCTTATGCGGTGACGGAACAAAGACTGGAGCGTTCTTCTATTGAAGAAGCTGTGGAATACGCCATGTATGACCTGAAAGGTGCTTATTCCCTGGTCGTTATGTCCCCGCAGAAGCTGATCGCTGCCAGAGATCCCAACGGCTTCCGTCCTCTCTGTATGGGACGGCGGAAAGACGGCAGTATCGTATTTGCTTCGGAAACCTGTGCACTGGACAGCGTAGAGGCTGAGTTCGAACGGGAACTGGATCCCGGCGAAATTGTTATTGCAGACAGCGACGGCGTTCGCTCTGTCCGGACACACTGCGGACAGAAGCCCTCTTTGTGCGTGTTTGAGTATGTGTACTTTGCACGTCCGGATTCTGTCATCAATGGCTGTACCGTACACGATGCCCGCATTCGTGCCGGAAAGCTGCTCTGGAAAGAGCATCCGGTAGAAGCGGATGTAGTTATCGGTGTACCGGACAGCGGACTGGATGCCGCACTGGGACTGTCACAGGCTTCTGGAATCCCATATGAAGTCGGCTTTATCAAGAACCGCTATGTCGGCAGAACCTTTATCCAGCCCAATCAGAAGATGCGGACGGATTCCGTGCGGATCAAGCTGAATGTGGTAAAAAGCGTTGTGGCAGGCAAGCGTGTTATTCTGGTAGATGACAGTATTGTCCGCGGCACGACCTGCCAGCGGATCGTCAGTCTGCTGCGGGAAGCTGGTGCAACGGAAGTACATATGCGGATCTCCTGTCCGCCGTTTACAAATCCGTGCCATTTCGGCGTGGACATTGACAGTAAGGAAAATCTGATCGCATGCCAGATGACCATTCCGGAGATCTGTGAACATATCGGAGCAGATACACTGGGGTATCTGAGCATAGAAGGTGTGCAGTCGCTGGCAACGCCGGACATGACACTGCAGACTGGTTTTTGTACAGCATGTTTCACCGGCAATTATCCTATCGAAGTGCCGAAGGAAATGCCGAAAGATAAATTTGAAAAGAAGATAGGCGAATGATCGGGAAATTGCGAAAGGCGGTTTCCTGCGGCGGTTCCGTATCGGATTCGCCCGACAAACTTTGGAGGTAACACATAAATGGAAAGCTATTCGGAAAGCTATAAAAAGGCAGGCGTAGACGTCACTGCCGGTTACAAGGCAGTGGAGTTGATGAAGTCCCATATTGCCAGAACCATGACAGCAAATGTGCTGACAGACATTGGCGGCTTCGGCGGTCTGTATGCACTGGATGTGGCAGGAATGCAGCAGCCGGTACTGGTTTCCGGTACAGACGGCGTAGGAACAAAGCTGAAAATCGCCTTTCTCATGGATAAGCATACTACCATTGGTATCGACTGTGTGGCAATGTGCGTCAATGATATTATCTGCTGCGGTGCAAAGCCCCAGTTCTTCCTGGACTATATTGCACTGGGCAAGAACGTTCCGGAAAAGGTCGCATCGATCGTTTCCGGTGTGGCAGAGGGCTGCGTACAGTCCGGCTGTGCACTGGTCGGCGGCGAAACTGCCGAGATGCCGGGCTTCTATCCGGAAGATGAATACGATGTTGCCGGTTTTGCCGTTGGTGTCGTAGATAAGAGCAAGATCCTGAACATGGACAGCCAGAAGGAAGGCGATGTGCTGATCGCAATGCAGTCCAGCGGCGTACATTCCAACGGATTCTCTCTGATCCGGAACGTATTCACAGTCAACGAACAGAATCTGGCTCGTCACTTCTCTGATCTGGGCACCACGCTGGGCGACTGCCTGCTGACACCGACCAAGATCTATGTCAACGCGATTCAGCAACTGCTGGCAGAGGTACAACCGAAGTCTATCGCTCACATCACCGGCGGCGGTTTCTATGAGAACATTCCGCGGGCACTGAAGAAGGGTCTGTCTGCAAAGATCGACCGCAGCGACGTGCAGGTTCTGCCGATCTTCGACCTGATCGCAAAGACTGGTAAGATTCCGGAACACGACATGTTCAACACCTTTAATATGGGTGTCGGCATGATGGTATGCGTGGCTCAGGAAGATGCAGATAAGGCGATCCGCATTCTGAATGCAGCAGGGGAACATGCCTATGTGCTGGGCGAACTGGTTGCATCTGATGAGGGCGTGATCCTCAAGTAATAGAAAGAGGCAGAGCAAAATGAAAAATATTGTTGTGCTGGTTTCCGGCGGCGGAACGAATTTGCAGGCATTGATCGATGCACAGAAAAACGGGAAGATTCCGAACGGAAAAATCACCTGTGTGATTTCCTCCAATCCGGACGCATACGCACTGACCAGAGCCAAAGAAAACGGCATTGGCACCCGCGTTATCGTCCCGAAAGAATTTGCATCTCGTGAAATGTACAGCAAGGCACTGCTGGAAGCACTGTTTCAGGAATATGCCGATCTGATCGTACTGGCAGGCTTCATGACCATTCTGGATCAGTCGATCATTCGGGCATATCATAATCAAATCATCAACGTGCACCCGTCTTTGATCCCGTCCTTTTGCGGAGAGGGATTCTACGGACTGCGTGTACACGAGGCAGCTTTGGCACGGGGCGTGAAGTTTACCGGTGCGACAGTGCACTTCGTCAACGAAGTCGCCGATGACGGACCGATCATTTTACAGCAGCCTGTTGCTGTATTTCCGGACGATACACCGGAAGTGCTGCAAAAGCGTGTCATGGAACAGGCAGAGTGGCAGATTCTGCCGCAGGCAGTGAACCTGTTCTGCAACGGACAGTTAGAAGTTCGAGAGAAAACCGTATTTATTAAGCAGTAAAGGCAATATCAGTAGGAGGAAATTATGAAGATTGCATCATTGCAGCAGGAATTGCAGCAGAATTCTTATCCGGGCCGCGGCATTGTGCTGGGACGTTCGGAGGACGGAGCGTATGCGGTTTCTGCATACTTTATCATGGGAAGAAGTGAAAACAGTCGGAACCGCGTTTTCGTAGAGGACGGTGCAGGTATCCGCACACAGGCATTTGATCCGTCGAAAATGGTAGACTCGAGCCTGATCATCTACGCACCGGTTCGCGTTCTGGGAGATTATACCATTGTGACCAATGGCGACCAGACAGACACTGTGTATGATTTGATGCAGGCTGGGAAAACTTTTGAGGAATCCCTGCGGACCCGTGAGTTCGAACCGGACGCACCGAACTATACGCCGCGTATCTCCGGACTGATCGACCAGAGCAATAATGGCTTTTCCTATGCACTGTCTATTCTGAAGAGTGCAGACGGCGATCCTTCCTCCTGCCAGAGATATACATTCTCCTATTCTAATCCCATTGCCGGCGTTGGACATTTCATTCACACCTATGAGGGTGATGGAAATCCGCTGCCGAGCTTTTCCGGCGAACCGCAGAAAATTGCGGTTTCCGGTGACATCGATGCGTTCACAGAAATGCTGTGGAACAGCCTGAATGCGGAGAACAAGGTTTCTCTGTTCGTTCGGTACATCGACCTCAAGACCAAGAAAACTGAAACCAGAATCGTAAACAAGAATCAGTAAGGAGGCACTTTCATGGCTAGTGAAATGCAATTAAAATACGGCTGTAATCCGAATCAGAAGCCGTCCCGCATCTATATGGAGGACGGCAGCGATCTGCCGATCACTGTACTGAACGGCAAGCCGGGCTATATCAATCTGCTGGACGCTTTCAATGGCTGGCAGCTGGTATCGGAACTGAAAGAAGCAACCGGCATGTGTGCGGCAACTTCTTTCAAGCACGTTTCTCCGGCAGGTGCCGCAGTTGGTGCACCGCTGTCTGATACCCTGAAGAAGATCTATTTCGTAGATGATCTGGGTGAACTCTCTCCGCTGGCGTGTGCTTATGCCCGTGCCCGCGGTGCAGACCGTATGTCTTCTTACGGTGACTTTATCGCTCTGTCTGACGTTTGCGACGTGTCCACTGCAAAGATGATCCAGCGGGAAGTTTCCGACGGTATCATTGCACCGGGCTATGAGCCGGAGGCACTGGAAATCCTCAAGTCCAAGCGGAAGGGTACCTATAATATCATTCAGATCGATCCGGCATACCGTCCGGCAGAACTGGAACGGAAGCAGGTATTTGGCGTTACCTTTGAACAGGGACATAACTTCCTGAAGATCGACAAGGAAATGCTGTCCAATGTTGTTACCGACAACAAGGAAATTCCGGAAAAATATCAGAGAGATCTGCTGATTTCCCTGATTACGCTGAAGTATACCCAGTCTAACTCTGTATGCTATGTTAAGGACGGTCAGGCAATCGGTATCGGTGCCGGACAGCAGTCCCGTATCCACTGCACACGTCTTGCCGGCAATAAGGCAGACATCTGGTGGCTGCGTCAGCATCCCAAGGTTATGGGCTTGCAGTTCGTAGACGGTATCCGCCGTCCGGATCGTGACAATGCAATTGACGTGTACATTTCTGATGAATATATGGACGTGCTGGCAGAAGGTGCATGGCAGAATACATTCAAGGTAAAGCCGGAAGTGTTCACCAAGAAAGAACAGCAGGCATGGCTGGCACAGAACACAGAGGTTTGCCTCGGTTCTGACGCATTCTTCCCCTTCGGCGACAACATCGAACGTGCTCACAAGAGCGGCGTGCAGTACATCGCAGAGCCGGGCGGTTCGATTCGTGATGACCATGTTATTGCAACATGCAATAAGTACAATATGGCACTGGCGTTCACAGGCATTCGTCTGTTCCATCACTGATCGCAGGAGGAAGACAGCATGAAGATTTTAGTGGTTGGCGGCGGCGGACGGGAACACGCCATCGTCATGAAACTGGCAGAGAGCCCGCAGGTCGAGGCACTTTACTGTGCACCGGGCAACGGCGGCATTGCCAAGTATGCGAAGTGTTTTCCGGTAAAGGCAACCGATATTGACGGTATGGTCAAGCTGGCAAAGGAACTGGCAGTGGATCTGGTGTTTGTTGCACCGGACGATCCGCTGGTACTGGGCATGGCAGATGCGATGCAGGCAGAGGGCTTCATGACCTTTGGACCGAAGAAAAACGCAGCGATTCTGGAGGGCAGCAAGGTGTTCTCCAAGGAACTGATGCAGAAGTATCACATTCCAACTGCGGAATATCGTGTATTTGACAAGCCGCAGGAAGCTGAAGCTTACCTGAAAGAGAAGAACGAATATCCCACAGTTATCAAAGCAGACGGTCTTGCACTGGGAAAAGGCGTTGTCATTGCCCAGAATGAACAGGAAGCTTTTGATGCGATCGCATCGATCATGGAAGACAAGATCTTCGGGGAAAGCGGTTCCAAGGTTGTCATCGAAGAATTCCTGACTGGTCCGGAAGTTTCTGTGCTTAGCTTCACAGACGGCAAAACTGTTAAGCCGATGGTTTCTTCCATGGATCACAAGCGTGCACTGGACGGCGATCAGGGTCTGAACACCGGCGGCATGGGCACTGTTGCCCCGAACCCGTACTACACACCGGAAATTGCACAGCAGTGTATGGATACCATTTTCCTGCCCACCATTCGTGCGATGCAGGAGGAGGGCAGACCGTTTACCGGCTGTCTGTATTTCGGACTGATGCTGACACCCAAGGGACCGAAGGTCATCGAGTATAACTGCCGGTTCGGCGATCCGGAAACACAGGTAGTTCTGCCGTTGCTGGATACTGATTTGGTAGACATTATGCTGGCGATCTGGAACGGTACATTGGATCAGCTGGACATTCAGTGGAAAGACGGCTGTGCAGCCTGCGTAGTTATGGCAAGCGGCGGCTATCCGAAAAAGTATGCTACCGGTCTGCCGATTGCTGGTCTGGACGAAAACGGACAGACTGCAAACTGCTTTGTTTACCATGCAGGCACCAAGCTGGACGGGGACACATTCCTGACAGCCGGCGGTCGTGTGCTGGGCGTTACAGCAACTGCGGCAACTCTGCCGGAGGCACTGGACACTGCTTATGCAGGTGTTAAAACCATCTCGTTCCAAGATGCACATTACCGGAAGGACATTGGACAGCGTGCACTGAAGGCACTGTCTTAATACATCAATTGTAATGGAAAATCAACACTCGGAGGCGTTGTATGAATTGTCGTTTACCTGTACTGCGGGAAAAAACTGCAAAGTTAACAACGTCGCCGGGTGTTTATTTGATGAAAGATCAGAAGTCTGAGATCATCTATATCGGAAAAGCAAAGAATCTGAAAAATCGTGTGACAAGTTATTTTCGGGAGTCAGCCGACCATACCCCCAAAGTGGCAAGTATGGCGGAGCATGTGTATGACTACGATTTTATTGTCACCGACTCGGAATATGAAGCCCTTGTTCTGGAATGCAGCCTGATCAAACAGCATCAGCCGAAATATAATATTCTGCTGAAAGATGACAAGGGGTATACCTATCTCTGCTTTTCCGAGGAGCCGTATCCCAGACTGACGGTAGAGAAAAACAAGAAGAAAGCCGGCACCTATCTGGGACCTTATATGAGTGGCTATGTGGCACGGGAAGCTGCCAAAGAGGCAAACCGTGTATTTCAGCTGCCCACGTGCCGCAAACGTTTTCCGGAGGATTTCAAAAAAACACGCCCCTGCCTGAACTATCACATCAAGCAGTGCATGGGCGTTTGCCGCGGCTGCATTTCGCAAAAAGATTACGCAGAAGTGATTCAGCAGGCGAAAGCGTATATCCAGATGGGCAGCACGGATTCCGTAAAGCGAATGCAGGAGGAAATGGAGCGTGCAGCAGAAGCACTGGATTTTGAACGTGCAGCAATGCTGCGGGATCGGATCGCCGCAGTGACCAAAGCCGGAGAAACCCAGAAGATCATGGACGCGGCTCTGGAAGAAGCCGACGTGATCGCCATGGCGGAACATATGGGTACCCAGTGTGTGTCCATTCTGCGGTATCGCGGCAGACGGCTTTTTGATAAGGAAACGTTCTTTTTTCAGGAAAACGCCTCCCGCGAAGAAGTCATGGACTCCTACCTGACACAGTACTATGAACATCACCGCGGGGAGATTCCCAAAAATATTGTTCTGGAATTTGCTATGCCCGATCCGGAGATGTACGAGCAGCTGTTCACCAATTTTGCCGGCAGACGGGTGCATATCACCGTTCCCCAACGCGGAACGCTGTGCCAGTTCGTGCAGCTTTCCCGCAATAATGCCAACGAAGAACTGGCGATTCGCTTCAACCGGACGGGCAGGGAAGTGCAGGCACTGGAGGAACTGGGAGCCGTGCTGGGATTACCCCAGCCGCCGCAGTATATCGAAGCCTACGACATTTCCAATCTCTCCTCCACCTCTATTGTCTGCGGCATGGTGGTATTTGAAAACGGCAGACCGCTGAAAAAAGCCTATAAACGTTTTCGCATGAAAGAGCATGTCACACAGGACGACTATGCTTGTATGAAAGAAGCACTGACCAGACGGCTGAAACACTATCTGGCACAGGACGAGGAGGGCTTTTCCAGACTGCCGGACTTGATTCTGCTGGACGGCGGACAGGGACACGTGAACACGATCGCACCAGTAATCAGCGGCTTTGGGCTGCACATTCCGGTGTTCGGCATGGTGAAAGACCAGAAGCACCGCACCCGTGCCATTTCCAGTGCCGGCGGGGAGATCTCCCTTTCTGCCAATCGTTCTGCATTCCACCTGCTGACGCAGATACAGGACGAAGTGCACCGTTACTCCGTAGCGTATATGCACAGCATTCATGTCAAGTCCTCATATCAGATGGAACTGACAAAAGTCCGTGGCATCGGGGAGAAAAAGGCACAGAAGCTGCTGCTCCGGTTCAAGACACTGGTGAATCTGAAACAGGCAACACTGGAGGAACTAGAAACCACTGCCGGCATCAATCGGACAACTGCTGAGGAGCTCTACGGCGTGATTCAGGAGATGACCGGCGGAAATCCTACAGGGTAAATAAAAACAGTGTTGCGAAGCTTTGCAAAAAAATACTGGACATTTGCCGCATTTCGTTGTATAATAAAAAAAGTGTGTTGCCCTAGGGAACATGCTTTGAGAAAATCACATGTCATGCGGGAAATCCCCATGACATCTGCAAAGGAGAGATCGGTATGCGTGTAATTGCCGGCAGTGCAAGAGGAAGAAAACTGAAAACATTGGAAGGCATGGACGTGCGTCCGACTACCGACAAAGTGAAGGAAGCCATTTTTTCGGCAATTCAGTTTGATTTGCCTGATGCGGCAGTGCTGGACTTGTTTGCAGGCAGCGGGCAAATGGGAATCGAGGCGTTGAGCCGCGGTGCGGCATCAGTGGTATTTGTAGATCGTTCCGCACGTTCCCTACAGGTGACACGGGAAAATCTGGAATCGGTACAGTTTGCAGAACAGGCACAGCTGCACCAGACAGAGGCACAGTCGTTTTTGCAGTCCACTGCCATGCAGTTTGACATTGCCATTCTGGACCCGCCGTATCGAAAGGGCATGCATGAAAAGCTGCTGCCGCTGTTGGCAGAACATATGGCGGATAATGGCATTGTCATCTGCGAACACGAAACCGGTTTGGAAATGCCCCAGTCTGTAGGCGTTCTGGAACAGAAAAAGCAGAAAAAGTACGGTGCTATTACAGTCACCACCTACATTTGCAGAAGGGACTGAAATACATATGGAACGAATTGCGGTTTGTCCGGGAAGCTTTGATCCCGTTACAGTGGGACATCTGGATATTATCACCCGTGCATCGAAGCTGTTCGATCAGGTGATCGTGCTGGTGTCCAAGAACATCATGAAGAATAACGCCTGCTTTTCGCCGCAGGAACGCAGGGACATGATCCTGTGTGTCACACGGGATCTGCCCAATGTGACAGTAGATATTTCTGACGGACTGCTGGCGGATTACGTCAAAGACGCAGGAGCAACGGCGATCGTCAAAGGCTTGCGTGCGGTGAGTGACTTCGAATACGAGTTCCAGATGGCACTGGCGAACCGGAAACTGTACGCCGGAGCCGAAACCGTCTTTCTGACTACAACTTCAGAGAATATGTACCTGAGTTCCAGCGTGGTGAAACAGATCGCTGCATTTGGCGGTGACATCAGCCACTTTGTGCCGCCGGAAATACTGGATATGATTGTAAAACGATTGGTAAAGGAGAAGCTGTCATGAATATAGAAGAAATTTTAGATGATATGGACGACCTGCTGGATCGTTCCCGCCCGATTCCGTTTGCCGCACATAAGGCTGTGATCGATGCAGACCGCATGCGGGAACTACTGAATTCTGCACATCTGAATATTCCGGCAGAGATCAAGCGTGCAAAGCTGATCGATTCTGACTGCGACCGCATTATCAATGAAGCCAGAGAAAAGGCGGAAGCGATCATACAGGACGCGGAAACCCGTGCAAGCCGCATGATCTCGGAACAGGCGATTTTGCAGGAAGCCAAAAAGCGTGCACTGGATATGCTGACAAAGGCACAGAACGGCTCCAATGACATTAAAGATGCTGCGGAAAAATACGTCAATCGTTTGCTTGATGAAGCACAGGATTATTTCCGGAACAACTTACAGGAAGTACAGCAAACGAAAGACAAGATTAACAGCGTAAAAAAGTAAGAAAATAAAGAAAAATCCGAAAATTTATATTTTTTCTTATAAATAGACATATCTTTTTGCTATACTTAAATTATGAAAATCATGAAGCAAATTCACGCAGAGATGCACCGGAAAAAGTTTGTTTCATAAGGTTTCTTGAAAAGAAAGCCAAAGGAAGGACGGGATAGATTCATGGATAAAATTGATGCCATGTTGATCACATTGTTACAGGAAAATGCCAGAGCACCATTGAAGCTGCTTGCTTCAAAGGTATTTTTGTCGGCTCCGGCGGTTTCTTCCAGAATCGATAAGTTGGAAAAGCAGGGAATCATTCTGGGATATAATACCGTAATTGACCGGCAGAAGCTGGGTTATCATATTACTGCTTTCATCAATCTGGAGTTGTCGGCAGACCAGAAGTCGGAGTTCTATCCGTTCATCAACAGCTGCCCCAACGTGCTGGAGTGCAACTGCATTACCGGTGTGTACTCCATGCTGATCAAGGTGGCATTTCCGTCCACGCAGGAACTGGATACGTTTATCGGAAAGATTCAGCGTTTCGGAAACACCTCCACCCAGATCGTGTTCTCCACGCCGGTGCCGCATCGGGAAATTATCGTGGAACCGAATTCGTGAGGGCATTTAAAAATATGTTTTGTACAGCCGCAGTGTGTGTATCGCATTGCGGCTTTTTTGCATTTCTTTGCGGAAAAATTGACTTTTTGCGATTTAGCTGGTATAATAGAAGTGACTCTATTTTTCACGAGCGTGAACCACTTTTTCAATTGCAGGAGGTGCATGAAATTTGCTGCATATTCTTATTGGCGGTGCCGGCTGCGGAAAGTCCACATGTCTGATTCAGCATTTGCAGAAGCAGCTGAAGGCAGGCGAACAGATTCTGACTTTGGTGCCGGAGCAGTTTTCCTACGAATTTGACCAGAAACTCTACCGGATTCTCGGACCGGTTGCATTTAACCAGCTGGAAACCCACAGCTTCAAATCTCTGGCACGTGCGGTATTCCAGCGGTTCGGCTGCGTGCCGGACGGCAAAACCAACGCGGACGAACTGACAAAAATGGCACTGCTGTATCAGGCGGTGTTGCAGGTTTCAGAACGGGAGAAAAAATTGCAGCTGTTGGGAAAACAGTGCCGGCAGGCTTCGTTTGTCAGCGAATTGGCAATGATGTTTACCCAGTTTCGCCGCAGCGGAATCCCGCCGGAACAGCTGTACAATTCCAGTGCGGAACTGAACGGCAGATTGCAGGAAAAGATGCTGGACGTGTTTGAGATCTATCGGCGGTATGACCAGCTTCTGGAACAGCACCAGCTGAAAGATACAGAAACGGACTTATCCGAAGCGGCTGCAATTGCCAATGGTCATGATGCATTTCTGGGTGATGTGATCTTTCTGGACGAATTCGAGAGCTTCACCGAAGATGAGTACCAGATGTTGTCTGTGCTGCTTTCGTCCGGCAAGGATTTGTATATCGCACTCCGCATGGAGCATACCCGAAAGGAACCGTTCTCGCTGTTTGCCGCCGTGCAGGAAACATTTTGCAAGATTCAGGACATGGCAAAAAAACTGCGGATTCCGGTGGAAACGGAAGTGTGTGATACTCCGTATCGGTTTCAGGCAGCCGAACTCAGCTGGCTGAACCAACACGTTTTCCGGAATACCCAGCCGTTTTCCGGAGAAGCACCGCATCTGCATATTTTGGAAGCACAGTCGCCCACGGAGGAAGTGGACTACGTCTGTGCAACTATTCGGCGGCTGCTGGCGAAAGATCACACGCTCCGTTGTCGGGATACTGCCGTGCTGTCTAACCAGATGACTGATTACCGGAGCATTCTGGAAACGGCAATGGAACGCTATAAACTGCCTTACTACATGGACGAAAAAGAGTCAATGCTGTACACGCCCCTGCTGGTGTATCTGCATACGCTGCTGGGCATTTTGCGGCAAACCCGTCCGGACACAGAATTGCTGATGCGTCTGGGAAAGACCGGTCTGACTTCCTGCTCCGTCGAAGAAATTTCCGATCTGGAAAACTACTGCTATATGTGGCAAATTGACGGAAAAACGTGGAATACGCCCTTTACTGCGGGGAATTTTGCATCAGCAGAAGCGGTTCGTTTGAAATTATTGACCCCATTGCAGGAACTGCGGGAAAAACTGAAAGGGCAGCATACCGGTGCGGAATTTTGCAGCATGCTGTACCAGTTCCTGACAGAACAGCAGGTGGAGGAGCAGTTAAACCGTCAGCTGAAAGTGATTGCAGATGAGCAGAAACGCATGCAGACTTCCGAAGAGTGGGCACTGGTCTGGAATAGCTTTATCGATATTCCGGAACACCTGTCTACGCTGTACCGGACACTGGAAATGGAATTCTCGGAGTTCAGCACAGTGTTTGCGGCGTTGACCGGCAACATTCAGCGTGCTACGCCGCCGCGGACACTGGACGCTGTGCTGATCTCACAGGGCAGCACAGCACGTCTGAATGCTCCGAAAATCGTTTTCCTGCTGGGTGTCTGTGAGGGAACATTTCCTGCATTTCCCGGCGGCAGCATGGTTTTTTCGGAACGGGACTGCGAATTCCTGCCGGAAGACGTGCGGCTGTCTGTGGCAAAGCCGGCGGAAAGCCAGATGGCAGATGCACGTCTTGCCGCGTATAAGCTGCTGTCCTCTGCCTCCCATGCACTGTATCTGACCTACCCTGTGGTAGACGTGACTCATCAGAAGTGTTACCCGTCTGCGGTGATCGCACAGATACAGCGGACGTTTCCGGAGGCGGAAACTCTGCATCAGAATTGTGCATCACTGGAACCTTCGTATTACAGCGTGACGATGCATGCGGCGTATTATCAGTATGTGCAGAATTATGCGGCACATAACGCCGACACAGCCAGCATAGAACAACTGCTGATGGATGATGCATCATTTGCCGAGAAACTGAAACGTCTGGAGAAACTTGCCGAGCAGCGTTCAGAAGATGCCCCGCTGTTTTCGATTTCCAGTCCGGAACTGATGCGGCAGTATCTGGGCAATACCATGCAGCTTTCTGCATCTTCGCTGGAACGCTATCAGAAATGTCCGTTCCAGTATTATTGCAATGACATTCTCCGGCTGTACCAGCGGCAGAAGGTGCAGATGAACGCTGCCAACTACGGCAGCATGGTGCACTATTGTCTGGAACAGCTGCTCCGAAAATACGACAAGAAAAGCTTTCTGGCACTCACTGCGGAACAGCTGCAACAGGAGATACAGACATCTTCGGCGGTGTACTGGCAGGAGAACATGGGCGGTGATTTTTCCAAGAGCGAAAGAGAACAGGCGGCATATCACCACGCTGTAGAAGAAGTTCTGCCGGTGTGTCAGCATTTGCAGGAAGAATTCCGGCAGTCTGCATTTGTGCCGTACTGCACAGAACTGCAAATTTCTTCCGAAAATCCGAATTTCCCGCCCATTTGCCTGCACACCGAAGCAGGACAGACGATAAAGCTGATCGGCAAGATCGACCGTGTGGACATCTGTCAGGACGGTGACCAGCAGTGGGTGCGTGTCGTAGACTATAAGACCAATGGAAAGATCTTTGAACTGGGAAATCTGCTCTATGGACTGGACATGCAGATGCTGATCTATCTGTTTTCCATTTTGTCAGAAGGCACTGCACTGGCAGGGTCAAAGCCGGCAGGCGTGCTGTATCTGCCTGCCGGAAAGGTGAAGTGCAACCTGAAGCGGGAAGATGCCGTATCACCTGCTGCAAAACGCAACCAGTCCTATCAGATGAACGGCGTTCTGCTGCAAGATGCACACCTGCTGCGGCTTATGGAGAAAAACGGCGACGGCGTGTACCTGAACGGAAAGCTGAATGCCACTGGCGGTCTGGAACTCAACAAAGGCATATTCCTGACGACAGGACAGATGAAAGGTCTGCGGCAGTACGTACTGGATCAGCTGATATACATGGCAGAACGGGTGTACCGCGGGGAGATCGATGCTCTGCCGCTGGATATGGGCAGCAAGACGGTATGTGAATACTGTGAATTCTCCAATATCTGCGGTACAAGCAGCCTTTGTCGGAAACGCCTGCGGCTGGGAAGTGCGACCGTTCAGAAAAGTGAAATGATGAGGATTCTGGAAGAACTGGCAGAGGAGGAAAAACACTGATGGATTGGACAGAACAGCAAAAAGAAGCAATCACCCGACGGGACAGCGGTCTGATCGTTTCCGCGGCAGCGGGCAGCGGAAAAACATCGGTGCTGGTGGAGCGTCTGCTGCGGATTCTGATGGACGAATCACCGGAGAACAAAGTTCCCGCAGATCATATGATCGTGGTAACATTCACCAATGATGCGGCAGCAGAAATGCGTTTCCGTCTGTATCAGGCACTGGATCAGAAATTGCAGGAACAGCCGGAAAATACATGGCTGTACCAGCAGCAGATCCGCCTGCAAAACGCCCATATCTGCACGATCAGTTCTTTCTGCTTTGAACTGATTCGGGAAAATCTGGGCGATCAGGGGATCACCGCAGGCTTTCGCATTTTGAGTGAAACCGAAAGCAAAATGATGACTTCCAAAGCGGCGGACGTGGTACTGAACCAGTGGCACACAGACCGTGCAGAAGATATGCAGCTGTTGTGGAACAGCTTCTGTGAAAAAGACGACACCGATCTGGAAAGGCTGTTGCTGGAACTGCACAAGTTTCTGGGCACAGTGCCGTTCCGTGAAAACTGGGTACAGCAGGTGCAGCAGGAACTGCAAAAGCCGCTGGAGGATTCTGTCTATTATCAGATGCTGTCGGCAGGCATGGAACAAAATCTGCAAATGATTCTGCGGCTGGCAAATGAAGCGGCAGATACTGCCTCGGAACTCTACGAATCTGTTACGGATAACAAGGTGTTGGCGTGGATCGAAGCAGACGTGCACATGCTGGAGCAGACACTTCGCATGGTGCAGCAGCAGGAATCAGATGCAGAAAAACTGCTGGAACCTTACGCAAAGCTGAAACAGGAACGGACAGGGAAAAAATTTTCCAGCGGCAAAAAGGGTTTGCTGAACGAAGAAGCCCTTGCACGTGTCAAATCACTCCGTGACATGTATAAAGGCATGATAAAAGATGCGGTGTTGCAAATAGAAACTATCTACCCCTATACGTCGGAAGATCTGGCACAGACGGCACAGCTGATGCCGCTGCTGCTGGAACTGGAAGAACAAATTTCCGCGGAAATCTGGAAAGAGAAAGTGCGGCAGAATGCCTTGTCCTTTGACGATGCGGAACGCATGGCACTGGAACTTCTCGCAGTGCCGCAAAAAGACGGCAGAATTTTTCCGTCCCCGCTGGCAGAGGAATTGCAGGCATACTATCAGCTGATCATGATCGATGAATATCAGGATTCCAACAACAAGCAGGACGATATTTTCAAGCTGCTCTCCCGCAATTGCATTGAACCCCAGACCGGAGCTCTGCGTTACGGGGAAAACGTTTTTCTGGTAGGTGATGTCAAGCAGTCGATCTATCGGTTCCGCCTGGCAAATCCGCAGAACTTCAGTGATGCCATTGCCTCTGCCGGAAAGCCGGACAGCGTGTGCAATCCCATTGTGCTGAACCAGAATTTCCGAAGCGTTCCTGCGATTCTGAACTTTGTCAACTTCGTCTGCGGCAACCTGATGACGAGATCCTGCGGCGATGTGACCTATAACGAAGCGGAGGCATTGTATGCCGGCTCTGCCATTTCCGAGATCCTGCCGAAAGAACAGCAGAAAGTCTGCGTGGCAGTTCTGGAACCGGATAATGAATACGATGCAGAAATGACCTATGTCGTTCGGAAAATCCGGCAGATGATTGCAGAAAATGCACCGGTGGTACAAAAGGACGGCACAACTCGTCCCTGTCAGTATCGGGATTTCTGCGTGCTTCTGCGAAATAATGATACCTGTGCGGCATATGCCCACGCTCTGGAAGAAGCCGGCATTCCGGTGCAGAGCCCGGAGGAAAAGGGGTACCTGAAGGCACGGGAGATCAGCATTCTGATCGACATGCTTCGTGTGCTGGACAATCCTACACTGGATACGCCGCTGGCGGCAGTGATGCTTTCTCCGATGTTCTGGTTTACGCCGGAAGAACTGATGCAGATTCGTATGCTTGCCAAAAAGTCCAAGCTGTTTCACGCGGTGCAGATCGCCATTGGTGTGGCAGAAGAGTCCGCATCGGAAAAGCTGGATTCAGTATTGGTGGAGAAGTGCCGGCATCTGTATGACACCGTACAAAAGCTGCGGCAGGACTCCGGCATGATGACGCTGGAATCTCTGATTCGGCGAATCTATGACACCACGGATTTCTTGTCTGTAATGCAGCTGGCAAAAGACGGGGAACGAAAGCGGGCAAATCTGCGTCTGCTGCTGCAATACGCCAAGCAGTATGAGGAAAACACCGACGCATTTCACGGCAGCGTTTCCGGCTTCCTGCGGTATATTGACTGGCTGCTGGAAAATAACGATGACTTTCAGCAGTCGTCCGTTTCCGCCGGTGCGGAAAACGCTGTGGCGGTAAAGACCATGCACGGCTCCAAAGGACTGGAATATCCCTTTGTATTCCTCGGCAATCTGGAAAAGGTTATGAAGTACAGGGACGGCGAAAAGAGTGCCTTGTTTTCCGAGAGAGGGCTTGCCGGATTCTGCGTGAAAGACCCGACGACCTATGTCCGTGCCAAGACTGTGCCGTTTGCAGTTTTGTGTCAGGAAGGTGAAAACGCCTACAAAAGCGAAGAACTGCGTCTGCTGTATGTGGCAATGACACGTGCAAAACAGCAGCTGTTCCTGCCGCTGGAATGGAAAAAATCCTATCTGGGGAAAAGCGGCTGTCTGACCAAGTGCAGTGCAATGATCTTGCCGGAGGGGAAACTGTCTGTCTATCTGGTACAGTCAGTGAGCAGCATGGCACAGTGGATCTGGATGTGTCTGTTCCTGCGGCATGATGCGGAATTGGCAGATGCATGTAATTTCCCGCCGCAGTACTGGAAAACGCCGGCGTGGAGCGAAAACCTGCAAATTGCCTATGAATTCAAACTGCCGGAGGAAACCGAAACGGAAGAATTGCAGGCAGAGGTGACGGCTCCGCCGGACGAGGAAACACTGGAAGAATTGCGTCGGATCACGGCGTTCCAGTATGTATCGCCGGACTGCGAACGGGAGTCCCTGCTTAGCGTTTCGGCAATTCAGGAGGCAAGACAAAATCGTGCTCCTGTCTGGAAACGTCCGGATTTCCGGCAGAAAGAGGGCAGGCTTACCGGTGCGGAACGGGGTACAGCGATCCATACCTTTTTCCAGTACGCCGATTTCCGGAAAGCGGAAGCCGATGTTCCTGCGGAAATCCGGCGGCTGCAAACATACGGCTTTTTGACACCGGAGCAGGCGGCTGTCGTAAAGCCGGAGATTCCGGAAGCATTCTTCCGCGACCAGTTGTATCAGCGGCTCCGCCGTTCCCGCATGGTACTGCGGGAAAAGAAATTTCTGGTGCAGTGTCGGGACTTGCAGGCATATCCGGAAGCTGCGGCGATCCTGCACCGCTATGAAAACTCCGACAGTATCCTGAAAGGTATCATAGACCTGGCATTTCAGGAGGAGGACGGCTTCGTGCTGGTGGACTATAAGACCGATACCGTTTCTTCGCCGGAGGAACTGGCGGACAGCTATCGGGAACAGCTGCTGCTGTACCGCGGTGCATTACAGTGCATCACGGGAATGCCGGTGCGGCAGTGCTATCTGTACAGCACACATCTTCAGAAAAGTATTGAGGTAAAATCATGATGATCAATTTAACAGATATGAAAACCGTCCGTTCGATTCTGGGACGGCACGGGTTTCACTTTTCCAAGAAGCTGGGGCAGAATTTTCTGATCGACCCCTCTGTCTGCCCGCGAATTGCCGAGGAGGGCAACGCTGCGGCAGGTTATGGTGTGCTGGAGATCGGTCCGGGTATCGGCACCCTGACACAGCAGCTGGCACTGCGTGCCGAAAAGGTGACTTCCGTGGAACTGGATCAGCGGCTGCTGCCGATTCTGGAGGAAACTGTCGGAGAATTCGAAAACCTGCACATTCTGCACGGCGATATTTTGCAGTTCGACGTGCCGCAGCTGCTGGAACAGGAATTCGCCGGTCTGCACGTGGCAGTCTGTGCCAATCTGCCGTATTACATCACTACGCCGATTCTGATGCACCTGCTGGAAAGCGGAGCGAACATCGATTCCATTACGGTAATGGTGCAGAAAGAAGTGGCGGAAAAATTGCAGGCTCCGGTGGGCACCCGCAACTCCGGTGCGATCACCGCCGCAGTGAACTATTATGGAACAGTAGAGATGCTGTTTACCGTGCCGCGGGACAGCTTCCTGCCGCCGCCGAATGTGGATTCTGCTGTCATTCGCATCGATGTGCAGAAACGCTATGCCGACCAGACACGCGATCTCCAGCACTTTTTCTCCATGCTGAAACACGGTTTTTCCCAGCGGCGGAAAACGCTGGTGAATGCACTGTCTGCAACGATGCACTATGAAAAACCGGTTCTGCTGGAAGCCCTGCATGCCATGGAACTGCCGGAAACGGTACGTATGGAGAACCTGACCATGGAGCAGCTGGTGGAGCTGAGCAACCGGTTGTCCGGAGCAACTGCGGAAAAAGTGTAAATTTTTCGGAAATTGCAGAAAAGCACTGGACAAGAGCCGGAAAATGTGGTATACTAGTAAAAACCAAACGAGTGCGTTGGATATGCACTCGGAAAGAGCGATTCCTTTAAGTTGATCCCGTGAGATTGACAAGGCGTTTCATAAACCGGATAAGATCCCTTCTGCATGTACGGTATGTTGATGCAGAAGTTGTTGTACGCACTTGCCTGTCTGAAACGGGTAAGTGCTTTTTTTGTGAATGATCTCTTAGGAGGTGTGTATGGAACAAAAAGCGATCATCATGGACGAAAGTGCCATTCGCCGTGCAGTGGCACGGATTACGTATGAGATTCTGGAACGGAACCGTGGTGCCGAAAATCTATGTATTGTGGGCATTTTGTCCCGCGGCGTTGTGCTTGCAGAACGGATTGCCCGTAAAATATACGAGTTGGAACGTGCAGAGGTGGAATTCGGTGCACTGGACATCACCCCATTCCGCGATGACCGTATTGCCGATGCCACACATTCCGCAAAGAGTACCATTCATTTTCCGGTACAGGACAAGCGTGTTGTCATTGTAGATGATGTGCTGTACACCGGTCGTAGCTGCCGTGCTGCCATTGATGCGATTCTGGCGATCGGCAGACCGCAGTGCATGCAGCTGGCAGTACTGGTGGATCGCGGACATCGGGAACTACCCATTCGTCCGGATTATATCGGAAAGAACGTTCCGACTGCACAGAGCGAAACCGTTCGGGTTTCCGTGCGGGAAATTGACGGAACCGACTGTGTTGTGATTTATCAGAACACTGATGCAGAAATGAGGAAAGAATGAAGCAAACCATTTTGATTCGTGATGTACAATTGGTGCAGGGCGGCATTTCGCCCCGTTGTGACATGCTGATTCAGGACGGCGTGATCGCAAAGCTGGGAAAAGATCTGAACGAATCTGCCCACTTTGTCATTGACGGCTCCCGCCTGACAGCACTGCCGGGGCTGTTTGATATGCATGTGCATCTGCGTGACCCCGGGCAGACACATAAAGAGGACATCTTCACCGGTTCCGCAGCGGCACTGGCTGGCGGCATCACCGGCGTGGCATGCATGCCGAATACCTCGCCGGCAATCGACAGCGTAGACACTGTCCGCTATATCTGTGAAAAAGCAGCTTATACCGGCGTGGAAATTCACCCCGTGGGCTGCATTACTAAGGGGCTGAAAGGCGAAGAAATGTGCGACTATGCGGCGTTGAAAGATGCCGGCATCTGTGCCATTTCCGACGACGGCAGACCGGTAGAGTGTGCAGAAACCATGCGGCAGGCTTTGATTCAGGGCGATGCACTGGGGCTGCCGGTTATTTCTCATTGTGAAGATCTGTCCATTATTAACGGCGGCATTGTGAACCGCGGCGTGGCTTCGGAAACGCTGGGTGTCAGAGGCATGGATCGGGCTTCGGAAGACTATATCACCGCACGGGAGATCATTCTGGCGGCTTCTGCCAATGTGCCGATTCATATCGCTCACGTCAGCACTTACGGCAGCGTGGAGATCATTCGTCACGCCAAAGCACAGGGTGTCAAGGTGACCTGTGAAACCTGTCCGCACTATTTCCTGATGACAGAGGAAGCGGTGCTCTGCGGTGATGCGGATTACCGTATGAATCCGCCTCTCCGGACGGAAAAAGACCGCAAGGCAGTGCTGGAGGGACTTCTGGACGGTACCATTGACTGTATCGTTACTGACCACGCACCTCATGCTCCATCGGAAAAGGCGGATTTCCGTTACGCTCCCAACGGCGTGATCGGCATGGAAACCTCGCTGGCAGCTTCGCTGAAACTGGTGCATGCCGGTCTGATGACCCTGCCGCAGCTGGTACAGAAAATGGCAGAGAATCCCCGCAAGATTCTGGGCTTGCCACAGCATCAGCTGGCAGTAGGTGAGCCGGCAGATCTGACGCTGGTAGATCTGGATTATCACTGGACAGTAGATCCGGAAAAAATGCACTCCAAAGCGAAAAATGTGATCTGGAAGGGCAAAACACTGGTGGGCAAACCGGTGTGTACCATCACAGACGGCATCATTCGCTATCAGGATACAGAGTATTTAGAAGAAAGGAACCGATGCAATGGCTTTTGACAGACTTATCAAACGAATTGACGAACTGCACAATCCGTCCGTAGCCGGACTGGATCCACGTCTGGAATACGTGCCGCAGTTCATACAAGATGCCAGCTTTGTGAAGCTGGGACATACACTGGAGGCAGCTGCTGATGCAATTCTCCAGTTCAACAAGGCGTTGATCGATGCCCTGTACGATGTGGTTCCGGCGATCAAGCCGCAGGCTGCGTACTATGAAATGTACGGCTGGGCAGGTGTCCGCACACTGGCGGAAACCATTCGCTATGCACAGAGCAAGGGCATGTTCGTCATGACAGACGGCAAACGCAATGACATTGGTGCGACCATGACTGCATATGCCACCGCACATCTGGGAAAAGTAGATGTGGACGGCGTGGAACTGGAACCCTTTGGAGCAGATGCACTGACAGTCAACGGCTATCTGGGAACAGACGGCATTCAGCCGCTGCTGGACGTTTGCGAAAAATATGACAAGGGCATTTTCGTGCTGGCAAAGACCTCGAATCCGTCCAGCGGAGAACTGCAGGACAAACTGATCGATGGCAAGCCGGTCTATGAGATCATGGGCGAAATGTGCGAAAACTGGGGCAGCAGGCAGATCGGTGCCTATGGCTATTCCGCAGTGGGTGCTGTGGTAGGTGCGACCTATCCGGAACAGCTGGCGGAACTCCGGAAAAAGCTGCCGCATACGCTGTTCCTGGTGCCGGGATACGGTGCACAGGGCGGCGGTGCACAGGGCGTTGCCGGTGCATTTGATGAAAACGGCAGAGGTGCGATTGTCAACTCCTCCCGTGCCATTATGTGTGCATGGAAGAAGGAAGAAAACTGTCCGGAAACGGCTTTTGCAGAAGCTGCCAGAAGAGAAGCAATCCGTATGCGTGATGATATTACCGCATATTTATAATTTTTCAGGGCAACGCCGGTGCATTGCAAGGTGCATCGCAGGCTCTTAGATCGGAAAGGACTGGTGTCATGTCATTATTGGAACGAGGCGATAACGCCTATCTGCTTCTGGCAGACGGAACGATTTTTGAAGGTTTGCATTTTGGTGTCAAGGGAACGGCAATCGGTGAGGTAGTCTTTACCACCGGTATGACTGCTTATCAGGAAACACTGACCGACCCCAGCTATTATGGGCAGCTGGTCACACAGACATTTCCGCTGATCGGCAACTATGGTGTCAATGCAGCAGACAGCGAATCTGCACGTTCTTATATCCACGGTTACATTGTGCGGGAATGGTGCAACACCCCGTCGAACTTCCGCATGGAAGGGGATATTGACGGATTCCTGAAAGAACAGAACATTGTGGGCATCTACAACATCGATACCCGTAAGCTGACCCGTATCATTCGGGAAGTCGGCGTTATGAACGGCGTGATTACAACAGAAGATGTTTACGCCAAGAAAGAAGAGCTGCTGGAACAGGTTCGGAACTACACCATTCAGAATGCAATTCTCAGCGTGACCGGCGACGAGCCGAGAACTTATCGTGAGGGAACACCGAAGTATAAGGTTGCTCTGTATGATTTCGGTTACAAACGCAATATCCGGAACGAACTGGTAAAACGCGGCTGTGAAGTCGTAGTTCTGCCGGCAGCCACTAGTGCAGAAGAATTAAAGGCGATGCACGTAGACGGCATCATGCTTTCCAATGGACCGGGGGATCCGTCCGAAAATCAGGCGATCATCGACAATGTGGGCGAGATCGCAAAGCTGGGCATTCCGATCTTCGGCATCTGTCTGGGACACCAGCTGCTGGCACTGTCGCAGGGATGTCGGACAGAAAAGCTGAAGTACGGTCACCGCGGTGCCAACCAGCCGGTTATCGACCTGAACAGTCACCGGACTTATGTCACCAGCCAGAACCACGGTTATGCAGTTGTAGGAGAAAGTCTGGATCCGGAAGTGGGAACCGTTTCTCATATCAACGCCAATGATAAAACCTGTGAGGGAATTCGTTATCACAAGATCAATGCCTTTACGGTGCAGTTCCATCCGGAAGCACACGGCGGACCGCTGGATACCGCATATTTGTTTGACGAATTCGTTGCTGTGATGGAAAAGGAGAAGAAGTAAGTTATGCCATTGAGAAGTGATATTAAAAAGGTTCTCGTGATCGGTTCCGGTCCGATCATCATCGGACAGGCTGCGGAGTTCGACTATGCAGGAACACAGGCTTGCCGTGCACTGAAACAGGAAGGTCTGGAAGTTGTCCTCATCAACTCCAATCCGGCAACGATCATGACAGATAAGGCGATGGCGGATAAGGTCTATATCGAACCGCTGACGCTGGACGTGGTAAAGCGGATCATTCGGATCGAAAAGCCGGACAGCCTGCTGTCTACCATGGGTGGTCAGACTGGTCTGACCTTGTCCATGCAGCTGGCGGAAGAAGGCTTTCTGGAAGCCAACGGTGTCAAGTTGTTGGGTGCTGACCCGCTGACCATTCATAAGGCAGAAGACCGTCAGGCATTCAAGGATACCATGGAAAAGATCAACCAGCCCTGTATCCCGTCAAAGGTCGTAGAAACCATTGAAGATGCCGTAGATTTTGCCAAGACCATCGGCTATCCGGTTATCGTGCGTCCGGCATTCACACTGGGCGGCACAGGCGGCGGTATCGCAGACAATGAAGAAATGCTCCGCGACATCACCAAGAATGGTCTGCGTCTTTCTCCGATCACACAGGTTCTGATCGAAAAGTGCATCAGCGGCTGGAAAGAAATCGAGTTTGAGGTGATCCGTGACCGCAAGGGCAACGTCATCACCGTCTGCTCCATGGAAAACTTCGATCCGGTCGGCGTACACACCGGCGATAGTATCGTTATCGCCCCGACTGTAACTCTGACAGATCGGGAATACCAGATGCTGCGTACCGCTGCGATCAATATTATTTCCGAACTGAAGGTAGAGGGCGGCTGTAACTGTCAGTTTGCACTGCACCCCACCAGCATGGAATATGCAGTCATTGAAGTAAACCCCCGTGTATCCCGTTCTTCTGCACTGGCTTCCAAGGCGACCGGTTACCCGATCGCAAAGGTTGCCGCAAGAATCGCGATCGGCTACACACTGGACGAAATTGTCAATCAGGTTACCGGCAAGACCTACGCCTGCTTCGAGCCGGCTCTGGACTACGTCGTTGTCAAGTATCCGAAGTGGGCATTTGATAAGTTTGTCTACGCAAAGCGGACACTGGGCACCCAGATGAAAGCGACCGGTGAAGTCATGGCAATCGGTACCAGCTTCGAAGAAGCCATTATGAAGGCTGTTCGTTCGACAGAACTGGGCGTAGATTCCATGAACATGAAGAAGTATGAAAAGATGCCTCTGGAAGAAATTATGGAGCGGCTGCAGGTCGTAGACGATGAGCGTGCATTCCAGCTGTATGAGGCAATGAAGCGTGGCAAGACGGTAGAAGAACTGCATGAACTGACCATGGTAGACTGCTGGTTCCTGAACAAGCTGATGAACCTGATCGAACTGGAACGGGAAATGGCTGCCAAGCCGCTGACCGAAGATCTGTACCTGCTGGCAAAGCAGTACGGCTATCTGGACGCGACCATTGAACGTATTTCCGGCAAGAAGTGCCCGATGCACCGCCATGCTGTATATAAAATGGTAGATACCTGTGCAGGCGAATTCAAGGCAGAAACGCCGTATTTCTACTCCACCTATGATGACGAGAACGAAGCGGAAGAATTCATTGAACGTCAGCACAGCGACAAGAAAAAGATTATCGTATTCGGTTCCGGTCCGATCCGTATCGGTCAGGGTATCGAGTTCGACTACTGTTCTGTACACTGCGTATGGACTCTGAAAGAAATGGGCTGTGAAGCAATCATCTGCAACAACAATCCGGAAACCGTTTCCACCGACTTCGACACCGGCGACCGTCTGTATTTCGACCCGCTGACAAAGGAAGACGTTGCCAATATCATCAACACCGAAAAGCCTTACGGCGTTGTGGTACAGTTTGGCGGACAGACTGCCATTAAGCTGACACGGTATCTGGCAGATATGGGTGTCAATATTCTGGGTACTTCTGCAGACGATATTGACGCTGCCGAGGACAGAGAGCGTTTTGATGAATTGCTGGGCAGATGCGGCATTCCGCGTCCGGCTGGTGAAACCGTCATGACGACCGAGGAAGCCCTCAAGGCTGCCAACGATCTGGGTTATCCGGTTCTGATGCGTCCGTCTTACGTACTGGGCGGTCAGAATATGATTATCGCACATTCGGACAAGGATATTGAAGAATATATGGCGATCATCACCAGCCATATGATTGAAAATCCGGTGCTGATCGATAAATATATGATGGGTACAGAAGTCGAAGTTGACGCGATCTGTGACGGCAAGGACTTCCTGATTCCGGGTATCATGGAGCACGTAGAGCGTGCCGGTGTCCACTCCGGTGACTCGATCTCCATTTATCCGGCACAGAACCTCAGCGAAAAGATTACTGATACCATCGTGCGTTATACCGGACTGCTGGCAAAGGAACTCCACGCAGTTGGTCTGATTAACATTCAGTACGTGGTATACAATAACGAAGTCTATGTAATCGAAGTAAACCCGCGTTCGTCCCGTACCGTGCCGTATATCAGTAAGGTAACTGGTATCCCCATGGTAGACATCGCAACCAAGATCATGCTGGGTGAAACCCTCCAGAGTCTGGGCTACAAGTCCGGTCTGTATCCGAAGGGCAAGTACGTTGCCGTCAAGGTACCGGTATTCAGCTTCGAAAAGCTACAGGACGTAGACACCATGCTCGGACCGGAAATGAAGTCCACTGGTGAGTGTCTGGGTATTGCCACCAATCTGGAGGACGCACTGCTCAAGGGGCTGATCGCCGCAGGCTATGACCTGAAGAAGGAAGGCGGCGTGCTGATTTCCGTCCGCGACAGCGACAAGCAGGAAATCATTGAGATTGCAGACAAACTGGCACGTATGGGCTTCGAACTGTACGGTACAAGCGGTACCGCAGCCGTGCTGAACCATAACATGATCGCCACCAATCTGGTAAAGAAAATCTCTGACGGAGAACCGAATACCATTACACTGCTGGAAAGCGGCAAGATCCACTATATGATCTCCACTTCGGCAAAGGGTCGTCTGCCGGCAAGAGATAGCGTAAAGATGCGTCGGAAGTCTGTAGAACGTTCGATCTGCTGTCTGACTGCGATCGATACAGCCAAGGCTCTGGCAAACGTGCTGGAATCCGGCCGCAGCATTGATGATGTAGAAATGGTCGATATTACAAAGATCTGACTTTAAAAATCACGCAAACCGTGGCGGACGGGGAGATTTCCCGCCCGCCCTTTTTGCTGTTGAAAGGAGAAATTGTCATGGCATATGAACAGATGCTGGTGCCGGTTCTGGAAAAGCAGGCACTTGCTAAAAATATTTATCGCATGGTGCTGCAATGCCGTTCCATTGCACAGCAGGCAGCGTGCGGACAGTTTGTGCACCTGCTGCCTGTAGGCTGCACGCTGCGTCGCCCGATCTCGATCTGTGAGATCAACAAAGCTGCCGGAACCCTGACCATTGTGTTTGAGGTAAAAGGCACTGGTACCGATGCTCTCGCCAATGTGCGGGTAGGGGAAAACGTGGATATTCTCGGACCGCTGGGACATGGCTTCACCATTCTGCCGGAGGCAAAACATGTGGTAGTCGTTGGCGGCGGTATCGGCAATCCGCCTATGCTGTCGCTGGCACAGGTGTATGGCGAACGTGCCACAGCAATATGTGGTTTCCGTTCGGCAAACATTGTCACATTGCAGGACGAATTCCACGCATCTGGTGCGGAAACCATTCTCTGTACCGATGACGGCACTGCCGGCAGACAGGATTTGGTTACAGAGCCGCTGAAAGAACAGCTTGCAAAGGGCGATGTGGACATGGTATATGCCTGTGGCCCACGCCCCATGCTGAAATTCGTGGCTGCCGCCGCAAAGGAATATGGCGTTCGCTGTGAGGTTTCCATGGAAGAACGCATGGGCTGCGGCATTGGTGCCTGTCTGGTATGTGCATGCCAGCTGAAACGGGAAGGCAAATCCGTGATGGGACACGTCTGCAAAGACGGTCCGGTATTTCCGGCAGAGGAGGTTGTTTGGTAATGGCAAATTTAGCAGTAAATGTAGCCGGCGTATCCTTTAAAAATCCGATCATTCCGGCATCAGGCGTATTTGGCTACGGCAGAGAGTACGAGAAACTGTTCCCGTTTTCGGAACTGGGCGGCATTGCCACCAAGGGTACAACCGGACAGCCCCGTCCGGGCAATCCGGCTCCCCGTATCGCCGAAACTCCCAGCGGTATGCTGAACTCGGTAGGGTTGCAGAATCCGGGAATCGACGCGTTTCTGGAACGGGAACTGCCGAATCTCCTGACAAAGGATACTGTGATTCTGGCAAATATTTCCGGTTCTACCGTAGAGGAATGCGTTTCCATTGCGGAAAAGCTGGACGAAACCGATGTGCATATGATCGAATTGAACATCTCCTGCCCTAACGTGAAAAAGGGCGGGGCAGCGTTTGGCGTGCACTGTGAGAGTGCGGAAATGATTACCGCAGCAGTGCGAAAGGCAACCAAGAAGCCGCTGATCGTAAAGCTTTCTCCCAATGTCACCAGCATTACCGATATTGCCAAGGCAGTGGAATCCGCCGGTGCCGACAGCGTTTCCCTCATCAATACCCTTTTGGGCATGCGGATCAATATCGAAAATCGCCGCCCGATTCTGCGGAACAACGTCGGCGGCATGTCTGGCCCTGCGGTTTTCCCCATTGCTGTGCGTATGGTATGGCAGGTCGCACAGGCGGTTTCCATTCCGGTAATCGGTATGGGCGGCGTATCCAGCGGTACAGATGCCATTGAAATGATGATGGCAGGTGCCAGTGCTGTGCAGGTAGGAGCTGCTATTTTCACCGATCCCTATGCTCCGGTTCGCATCATTTCGGAGATGAACGACTGGCTGGACGCACATCATATTGCTTCGGTGCAGGAAATTATCGGCACCGTGCAGCCGTGGTAAGTGAGGCGTTTTATGATTATTATGGGCGTAGATTTCGGCGATGCCCGTACAGGGCTTGCTGTTTGCGATAAGGGCGAAATGCTGGCTTCTCCGGTTGGGGTGATTTCGGAAAAGGATTTTACCCAGTGTCAGGAAAAAGTCGCTGCCGCTGCTAAGGAACACCGTGCAGAACTGCTGGTGGTAGGCTATCCCAAGAACATGAACGGTACCGTGGGAGAACGTGCGGAACTGTGTCAGAAGTTCGGGGACGGTCTGAAAGAACTGACCGGTTTGCCGGTGGTGATGTGGGACGAACGCTGTACCACAGTTTCAGCACATTCCTACCTGAATGTCACCAATACCAGAGGCAAAAAGCGGAAAGCCGTGGTAGATGCTGTTGCGGCAACGATTATTCTGGAAAGCTATCTGGCATACCGGAAGAATCAGGCGAATGCCGAATAAAAAATACAAAATCCCCGAAACCGGATTTGTTCCGGCTTTCGGGGATTTTTTTATGTATGTTGTATGCAATTCAGTGCTTTTTCTTATAGAGATTCTTCGCGGTGCATGGGGATTTGTTCTGCTCCCAGCTTTTCCAGATTCTCATGAATGCTGCGGTTGTCTGCCTTTTTGATCATGTTTTCTCTAGCACGCTTGAACTTGTTCACTTCACCGTGGCGGCTGGGGCCGCCTACACAGCCGCCGTCGCAGGCCATGCCCTCGATAAAGTCGCCGGAGAATCTGCCCATTTTCAGCATCAGCAGGGCACGTTTGCAGGCATCAGTGCCGTTGCAGCGTTCCACATTGACTTCGTCGGTCACGCCCTGTTCTTTCATGCCCTCCAATACGGCATCTGTCACACCGCCGCTGTTGCCGAACCATTTGCCGAAAGTGCTGGACTGCTGATTGGTTTCCTCTGCTTCGTGAATGGTAACGCCCTTGGCACGGATAATGGCACGGATCTCACCGTAGGTCATGGCGTAGTCTGCACTGCCCTCAATGTGCTGGTCGATGACTTCGCTCTTTTTGGCGATGCAGGGACCTACAAAAACAGTTACCGCTTCCGGATCCTTGGACTTGATCCAGCGGGAAACTGCACACATGGGGGAAACGGTAGTGGAGATATTGTCGATCAGATCCGGATAGTGCAGACGAATCAGATTGACAAAGCCGGGGCAGCAGGAGGTTGTCAGCTTTTTGCCCTCCCGATATGCTTCCGCCCACTCCGCTGCTTCGGCATAAGCGGTCATGTCACCGCCCAGTCCGACTTCTACCAGATCGGTAAAGCCCACTTCCTTCAGAGTGTTCCGCCAGCTTTCGAAAGTAATGCCTTCGCCGAACTGTCCTTCTGTAGAGGGAGCAAACATGGCATAGACATGTTTGCCGTCCACTAGTGCCTGACAGACATCTACCAAGCAGGACTTAGAACTGATCGCACCGAACGGGCAGCTATGGATACATCTGCCGCACTGGATACATTTTTTCTCGTCAATGATACAGATGCCGTTTTCGTCCATGGAAATCGCTCCTACCGGACAGCTCCGGCGACATGGGCGAATCAGGTCTGCAATGGCGTTGTAGGGACATGCTGCCGCACACTTGCCGCATTCCCGACATTTCTGCGGGTCAATGTGTGCCCGCGTACGGCCAATATCGATTGCCCCGAAATTACAGGACTGCTGACAGGCTTTCCCCATGCACTTTTGGCAGTTGTCTGTGACAACATAGCGGGAAATAGGGCAGTCCTCACATGCCGCCTGTACGACTTGTACCACAAGGTCGTTGTGTGATCCCTGCGGAGCCTTCCCCTCTGCAAGGCGGATTCGCTGCCGGACAATTTCCCGTTCTTTGTAGACACAGCAGCGGTATTTTGCTTTCGGGCCGGGCATCATGCGATAGGGCAGCTCGTCTTTTTCTGTTTCAAATTTTCCGGCGAAAACCAATTTTGCGACTTCGCACAGAATATCATGTTTGATCTGAATGATCGTACCATCATTTGTTACCATATGGACCTCCGTTGCAGTTGTTGCAATTCTTCTTTTTCTATTATACCATGAAATTTATCGTTTGTAAAGACAAGATTGTTAGGGCAAATTTGCAGCAAAAATGCCCCAGCCGTAAAAAAACAGCAGGGGCATCAAAATATAATTTATTTCTATGGCAATACCGCACAATCTTTGTGCGGTATTGCCATAGATTACAGCAAAGACAGGACTTTCTGCATCACGGGGAATGCTTCCGCATCTGTCAGACCGAAGTCCATTTCTTTATATGTCCAGGCAGCCCGTCCGATGTGATGCTTTTCAAATACAGCGGAAATAGTCTGATACCAATGCAGAGTGCTTTCCAGATCTGCCTGATGAATGACACCGTACTCGCTGCAATACAGAGGCACATCATATTTTTCCGCAGCAGAAATTGCCGCAGAAAGATTTGCTTCAAAGAAAGAAGTTTCCACATCTGTGAGCCCTTCATGCAGAAGTGAACCGATATATTCCTTGCTGAATGCAGCGGACCAGCGGCGATAGTTGGCGAGAGTGTCCGGATATGCAATGTGGAAGTTCTTCGGCATACCCTTGATCCACTGTGCAGTCTGATGTGTGAAAATGATCGGATCATAGCAGTGGAAACTGTAGACGATGCGGGAATCTGCCGGTGCATCCAGCAGTGTCACACCGTCGGCACCGTTGTAGTGAATGCCGCCTGCCAGAATAAAAACATCCGGTGCAACAGAGCGGATCGCTGCAATGGCGTTGGCAGCGATCTGGTTCCAGTCTTTTGCTGTGTGCATGTCTGCCGCTTCATTCAGCAGTTCAAAAGCAACAATATCGCTGTCATTTCCAAAGCGTTTTGCGAATTCCTGCCAAAGAGAGATAAAGCGAGCCTGCAATGCCAGATTGGTGAAGAATTCGCCGGAATCTGACTCATCGGCAAAAGAATAGCCGGCAGTTTTGTGCAAACTCAAAATCATGTGCAGATCGTACTTTCTGCACCAGAGAATGCACTGCTTGATCCAGCGAAAACCGTCTTCCTTGAGAATGCCGCCCTCGGATTCTACCAATTCATAGTCCACCGGAATCCGGACGTGATCCAGTCCCCAGCGGGCAACTGTTGCAAAGTCCGCTTCCGTGATAAATGTCTGATAATGCTTTTCGGTATGCTCTTTCTGTGAAAACCAGCCGCCAAAATTGATACCATGCTGATAGCCTTTCCAAATACGCATGATGTGACCTCCTGTCAATCGAAATAGCAGTGGCTGTTGTCTGTTACGGAAGCAATTTTCTATTTGAATTGCTTTGAATCCGCTATGCTTATGAAGCGGACACGTGAAAACGAGAGCCGTGGGGAATGCTGCTGAACACCAAATAATTCCAGAGTCAATACCCCTTTAAAATATCTGCATTTTCATTTTACGAGGAATATCAAAAAAATGATACCAAAAAACTTGCTTTTTTGATAGAAATGTGATATAATATTTCTGTACAGGATAAATGCAACTTTTTGGGTCCTGAAATCATAGAGTAATTATAGGAATTTCTTACTTTTCCCATGTTTCCGTAAAAAACCAGCAGAGGCCGATGTGTATTTTCCAGTTGTTCTGGAAAATACAGTACTTTTTTCAGTGCAGGTTGCCGGAGAGGACGGATAGAGCAGGATTTTGTTATAGATTTGTTTCTGAAAGAAATTCTATGTTTATTCACATTTAAGGCGATATAAAATAGTGGGAGGAGATTTTCATGACATTGGAATTAGAATGGCAAAAAGCAGAGCAGGAACGGCAGGAGGATACGCACCAGCACGAGCCGCCGGAAGTCGAATTTGGCTTTTATAATCAAGTGCAGCAGGGCGATGTGGATGCAGTGCAGGAAAATCTGCGATCCGGATTATATCGGCAGATCGCCATGAGAGTAAGGCTTTCTGACGATTTGGTGCAGAATTTCCGGTATCACTGTATTGTCTGTCTGTCAATGGTATCGCGGTTCTGTATTGAAGGCGGCATGCCGGGGGAACAGGCATATCGTATGAGCGATTTCTATATTCGTAAAATTGACACGGCAACGACTATCGATCAGGTGGAGAAACTGCATGATGCCGCTTGTATGGATTATGTCAAGCGAATGCAGCAGCGGAAAATCAAGCAGGTCTGTTCCAAGCCGGTTTCACTGTGCCTGAACTACATCTATTCACATATGCACGAAAAAATTTCCACAGAGGAACTTGCTGTGGAAGTGCACCTGCACCCCAGTTACTTATCCCGTCTGTTTCGGGAGCAAATGGGCTGTACGCTGCACGATTATATTTTAGATCAAAAGATTCAGTCTGCCAAACGCATGCTGCAATTTTCCGACCGCAGCTACGCTGAAATTGCAAACCTGCTGGCGTTTTCTTCCCAGAGCCATTTCATACAGGTCTTTTCCAGAAAAGTCGGCGTTACGCCGAAGCAGTTTCGGGAGGCGGAATTTCGTTCAAAACTGATGCGTGGAGAACAGGAATGACAAAAAGCAGTCCGCGGCAAACGGACTGCTTTTGAAACTGTTTTTGCAATAGGTCAGATTATACCATGACGACAGCATTTCCCAACAGCTTGAAATCCCGACAGCTTTTGCAGAGATCATTCAAAAATGCGGCAATGCTCCGGTCGCGGAGATTGCCCTTGAAGTCGATGTGAAAAACAACGTCGAAGCTGCCGTCCCGAATGGGTCTGCTTTCGATTTTGGTCATGTCCAGTCCATACAGGAAGAATTTGTTCAGAATTCGGCTCAGGCTGCCGGGCTCGTTGGAAATGGACAGCATCACGGAAATCACAGATGCATTTTCCGCCACCTGCATGTCCTTGGTGATACAGATAAACTGGGTGAAGTTCGGGACAACATTGGAAATACGGGAAGCCAGAATCTGTAGGCGGTTGTGCTTGGCACAGTCTTCGGAACAGATCGCGGCAATGGTCTTGTCACCGGATTCTGCCACCATTTTGGCAGCAGTGGCGGTGTTGCTGTAGTCGTGGCTGTGGAGAGAACGTGCATCTAAGAAATCGCTGCACTGAGAGAGTGCCTGCGGGTGGGAATACACTTCGGTGATGTTCTCCATTTTAGCATCCGGCAGGGCAGCCAGACAGTGCATCACTTCTACCTGATTCATTGCAGTGATAAAGAAGCTGTACTTTCCCATCAGATCTACGGTCTGTGTAACCGTTCCGGAGGTGCTGTTGTAAATGGGCAGAACGCCGTATTCCAGTTCGCCGGATTCTACTGCTTCAAAGACCTGCTCAAAGGTCGGATAGAACTGAATGTGCCGTTCCGGAAAGAATGCCTGTGCGGCGGTTTCGGAGTTTGCACCCACGGTGCCCTGACAGCCGACACGGACGGCTTCCTTCATGCGGGGCGTTTTGAAACTGGGGGCATCTTCGGCAGCGACCAGCATTTTCTGCTGTAACTGGGAGCTGATGCTCATCATGTTGGCGAACATGGTGCGGGAAGCCAGTCCCAGTCCCTCTTTGGCATTCTGTTCTACGCGATCGAGGATCTGCTGTTCCCGTCCTGCCTGAAAAACCGGCATGTTGTGTGCTTTTTTATATCTTGCAACATCTTGGCAGAGAAGCATGCGTTCTTCAAATAAAGACTGGATCTGTTTGTCCAGCCGGTCGATCTCATTGCGGATTTCCTGTAATTCCATGTTGTATTCCTTTCTGTGAAGGGATTTTCGGTGCAGATGCGGTGTTGCCCTTGAAATTTGCGGGAGGTTTCTTTCTGTGAGAACAACTTCTGCTACCGTGTGCAAAGTATGCTAACTTCCATTATACACAATTATTTTTCAAAAATCAAGATAAAATTTTGAATAGCTATTGAAAACGGCAATCGTTTTGTGCTATAATGAAATGTACGTGTGAAACGAGGCAGGCACTGACCTGCAAACAGGAGGGCTGGAAATGCGGATTTTAGGAATCGATCCGGGCTATGCCATTGTAGGTTTTGGAGTGGTGTCCTATCACGGGGCGGATTTTACGCCGCTGGAATACGGGGCAATTACCACAGAAGCCGGCACACGGTTTGCAGCACGTCTGACGGCGATCTATGACGATCTGGATTTTTTGCTGAAACGGTTTCAGCCGGACTGTATCGCGATTGAACGGCTGTACTTCACTTCCAACCAGAAAACGGTGATCGATGTGGCACAGGCACGCGGTGTTATCGTCCTCTGTGCGGAGCAGCACCAGATTCCGATGTATGAGTACACACCCCTGCAAGTCAAGCAGGCGGTCGTGGGCTATGGAAAGGCGGAAAAGCGGCAGGTCATGGATATGACAAGGCGAATTCTGAAGCTGGCACAGATCCCGAAGCCGGACGATGCCGCCGATGCCCTTGCCCTTGCGATTTGCCACGGACATTGTGCGACCGGCGTGCAGCTGCAAAAGAGAATCATCAAAGCAGGAGATACAATATGATATATAGTGTACATGGAAAACTGATCGCCAAAGAACCGGCAATGGCAGTGGTGGAATGCGGCGGCGTAGGGTATGCCTGCCGTACCACTCTGCATACACTGGGGCAGGTGGGAAATCTCGGTGAAACCGTTCTGCTGTATACGGCCATGAGCGTGCGGGAAGATGCCGTAGAATTATTTGGCTTTTCCACACAGCAGGAATTGCAGTGCTTTCAGCTTCTGACCTCGGTTTCCGGCGTGGGACCGAAGGCAGCCCTTTCCATTCTGTCGGATCTGACACCGGATCAGTTCCTGTTGACAGTGGCTTCCGGTGACAGCAAGGCACTGACACGTGCCAAGGGCATCGGGGCAAAGTCTGCCCAGCGAATCGTCATGGAACTCAAGGATAAGATCGCCGGCGATGCCACCGGGCTGCTCTCCGGCACTGCCGGTGCAGGAGAGATTGCGGCGGCGACCCAGTCCGGCGGCAATGTGGGCGAAGCTATCGAAGCTCTTGTCACGCTGGGCTATACCCAGAGCGAAGTGGCACCGATCGTGGCAAAGCTGGATCCGTCCCTGTCGTCCTCCGACCTGATTCGGCTGGCGTTACAGGAATTCGGAAAACAGCGTAACTTTTGAGAGAGAGGGAATCAACCAAAATGATTGAAACCAGTGATATGCAGTTTGAGGAGCGTATGGTGACACCCCGCGAAGTGGAAGAAGACCGCGAAGCAGAAGTGACACTCCGTCCGCAAACGCTGGTGGAATATATCGGACAGGATAAAGTCAAAGAAAATCTGGCAGTCTATATCGAGGCAGCCAAGCGGCGTGGCGATCCTTTGGATCACGTGCTGCTGTACGGGCCTCCGGGACTGGGAAAAACGACCTTGTCCTCGATCATTGCCCACGAAATGGGCGTGAATCTTCGTGTGACAACTGGTCCGGCAATTGAAAAAGCCGGTGATCTGGCGGCGATCCTGACCAATTTGCAGCCGAATGACGTGCTGTTTATCGATGAGATCCACCGCCTGAACCGTCAGGTAGAGGAAATCCTGTATCCGGCACTGGAAGACCATGCCATTGATATTATCATGGGAAAAGGACCGTCAGCACGTTCGCTGCGGGTGGATCTGAACCCGTTTACATTGGTAGGGGCAACCACCAGAGCGGGGCAGCTTTCCAGCCCGCTGCGTGACCGCTTCGGCGTAATTCTGCGGCTGGAACTGTACACCACAGAACAGCTGACGGATATTGTCCGTCGGAGTGCAATGCTGCTGAAGATCCCGTGCTCCATTGACGGGGCAATGGAAATTGCAGGACGTGCCAGAGGGACACCCCGTATTGCCAACCGTCTGCTCAAGCGGGTGCGGGACTTTGCCGATGTCATGGGCGACGGTGAGATCACACAGGAAATCGCCCACATGGCACTGGATCGTCTGGAGATTGACGAACTGGGACTGGACAGCAACGACCGCCGTATGCTGGAGATGATCATCAAGGGCTATAGCGGCGGACCGGTAGGACTGGAAACGCTGGCTTCTGCACTGGGTGAAGAAACGGTCACACTGGAAGATGTGTGCGAGCCGTACCTGATGCAGCTGGGCTTTCTGGCGAGAACGCCGCGGGGACGCTGTGCTACTGCATTGGCGTATCAGCATCTGGGCTATCAGCAGCCGGATTCCGGCGGCGGTATGGACGGTCAGATGAAATTTTCCACAGAAGAATCTTAAAGCAACACTGTACAAAGCTTGCCTGACGGCTTTGCGTGCAATCGCATTTTGTGCGGTGTTGCCTAAAAATATCAAATCATTGACAAAAACATCGGAGTGATCTCCGTATGTATGAAAGGAACATAAGAATCATGGGTAGATTGTTTGGGACAGACGGTGCGAGAGGTGTCGCAATTACAGAACTGACATGTGAAATGGCAATGCAGATCGGTCGTGCCGCTGCATTGGTGCTGACAAAAGAGGCGAAGCATCGTGCGAAAATTTTCATCGGCAAGGACACCCGCATTTCCTCAGATATTCTGGAAGCGGCTCTTTGTGCCGGCATTTGTTCGGTAGGAGCAGAAGCGGTAAAGCTGGGCGTTGTTCCCACACCGGCTGTTGCATATCTGGTGCGGACACACGGTGCAGATGCCGGCGTGATGATCTCCGCATCGCATAACAGCGTGGAATTCAACGGTATCAAACTGTTTGCTGCTACCGGTTATAAGCTGCCGGACGCGATCGAAGCGGAGATCGAAGCACTGATTCTGGATCATCCGGAGCAGATCACATTGCAGTCCGGCACCGCAGTCGGTGCCATTTCGGAATACGCCAACGCCAAGGAGGACTATATTTCCTATCTGGCGAGCTGCATTGTCGCAGACTGTACCGGCATGCGTGTGGTTCTGGACTGTGCCAACGGCAGTTCCTCCGCAACAGCAGAATCCCTGTTCACTCGTCTGGGGGCAGAGGTACATATGCTCAGTGCATCACCGGACGGCACCAATATCAATAAGAACTGCGGCTCCACTCACATGGAAAACTTGATGGAATATGTAAAGACCCACGAGTGTGATCTGGGTCTGGCATTTGACGGTGATGCAGACCGTTGTCTGGCAGTGGACGAGAACGGCAAACTGGTGGACGGCGATAAGATCATTGCCATTTGTGCTCATGCATTGCAGCAGGAGGGCAAGCTGAAAAAGAATACTGCCGTTGTGACTGTGATGACAAATCTGGGCTTCTTCCATTTTGCCAAGGCAAACCAGATCGCCACGAAGGCGACCAAGGTTGGTGACCGCTATGTGCTGGAGGAAATGCTCTCCGGCGGCTATAACATCGGCGGCGAACAGAGTGGCCATATCATTTTTCTGGACGAAGCCACTACCGGCGACGGCGAATTGTCCGGCATCAAGCTGCTGGAAATTCTCAAGAAGTCCGGAAAGAAGATGAGCGAACTGGCGGGTCTGATGGAGTGCTTCCCGCAGGTGCTGTACAATGTGACCATTCAGCCCCAGAAAAAGGGACTGTGGCAGGACGATGCCGACATTGCAGCAGTCATTGAAAAGCATACCTCGATCCTCGGCGACAACGGCAGAATCCTCGTGCGGGAAAGCGGTACCGAACCGCTGATCCGCGTCATGGTAGAGGGAAAGAACGCCGGTCAGATCGAAGCCGCTGCACAGGAGATCACAGAACAGGTCAAGATTTTTGCCGCATCATAATGCAGGATAGATAAAGGAGTAGCCCGAATTGAGAGTAGCAAATGGTTGGAAACAATATCGCATTTTAGACACTTCGCAATTGGAAAAGCTGGAGAACTGGCACGGTGTCACACTGGTACGCCCTGATCCGCAGATCATCTGGAAGACCCCGAAAAAACACCCCGCATGGAACAGGGCGGACGGACATTACAGCCGCTCGTCCTCCGGCGGCGGAAGCTGGGCGTTTTCCAAGAAGCTGCCGCCGTTTTGGGAAATGGAATATGAACCGCTGGGGCTGACATTCAAGATTCAGCCCACTGGCTTCAAGCATACCGGATTATTTCCGGAGCAGGCAGTGAACTGGGACTGGATGGCAGAGCAGATCCGCAACGCCGGCAGACCGATCTCTGTCCTGAACCTGTTCTCCTATACCGGCGGTGCAACGCTGGCATGTGCCTCCGCCGGTGCTTCTGTGTGCCACGTGGACGCGTCCAAGGGCATGGTACAGTGGGCAAGGGAAAATGCCGCACTGTCCGGACTGACGGAAAAGCCCATTCGCTGGATCGTCGATGACTGCGAAAAGTTTGTGGCACGGGAGATTCGCCGCGGCAGAAAATACGATGCCATCATTATGGACCCGCCCAGCTACGGCAGAGGTCCGGGCGGTGAGGTCTGGAAGCTGGAGGAGAATATTTTCGATCTGGTAGAACTCTGTTCCGGCGTGTTGTCGGAAAATCCGCTGTTCTTCCTGCTGAACAGCTATACCACCGGACTTTCTCCCGCAGTAATGGGGTATCTGCTGGGGAGCGTTCTGAACCCGAAATTCGGCGGCGGGGTGACAGCCGATGAGATCGGGCTGCCGGTAGAACAAAGCGGCATGGTATTGCCCTGCGGTTCTACTGCGATCTGGAAAAAATAGGGGAAACGTTGAATAAAGCTTGTGCGGTAAGATGCGTAGTCAGATTTTTCGGCAGATTGCGTGCAAAGCCGTCAGGCGTGCTTTATTCGGTGTTTCCTGAGAGCAGCACTGCATAACGCTGTTTGTGTGGTGCTGTCGGAAGTCTATGCGTCGAAAACAATGGGGAACGTTGCTTCTGGGGGTGCTTTCTTTGGCGGCGGACTGCTTCGCAGCAGGGATACAGTATCTGGATCGCCGCTATGTGTATGGGAACCCGCCGGAGGGCATCGCAGAAATGGTGCACTTTTTTGCTCCGTATGGGTTGTTCGCAGCGGGTGTGGCGGTACTGGTGGTGCTTCTGCTGCTGGTATTCCGGCAAAAATAGAGATACGGCAGGAATTTTCTGCCCGTATTGCCTGAAAAAAGGAGAAAATACCGTGGAAAAACTGATTGCGGCAGAGCATCTGTCATTTCACTATACCGACGAGGAGGGAAAACCAGCTTCTCCGGAAATCCTGAAAGATCTGACTCTGACACTGGAAGCAGGCTCTTTTGTGGCAGTTCTGGGACACAATGGCTGCGGCAAGTCTACGCTGGCGAAACATATGAATGCCATTCTGCTGCCCACCGGCGGCAAAATGTGGATTGCCGGCATCGATACCTGTGACGAAGAAAAGCTGTATGAGATCCGGCAGCATGTGGGTATGGTATTTCAGAATCCGGATAATCAGATCGTGGCAACGATCGTCGAAGAAGATGTGGCTTTCGGACCGGAAAATCTGGGGCTACCGCCGGAAACCATACGGGAACGGGTGGACGATGCTCTGAAAGCGGTCGGCATGTACGAGTATCGCATGCATGCTCCCAATCAGCTTTCCGGCGGACAGAAACAGCGAATCGCCATTGCCGGCATTATCGCCATGCGTCCGTCCTGCATTGTGCTGGACGAGCCCACAGCGATGCTGGACCCGAAAGGTCGTATGGAGGTCATGAAGACCATTCGCATGCTGAACCGTTCCTATGGCATTACCATTGTGCTGATTACCCACTATATGGAAGAAGCAGCACAGGCAGATCGTGTGATCGTCATGGACGACGGAAACATTCTGCTGGACGACCGTCCGGAAGAAGTGTTTTCCCATGTGGAACAGATGAAAGCAATCGGACTGGACGTGCCGCAGGTGACGGAACTGGTGTATGAACTGCGGCAGCAGGGGATTCCGCTGGACAGTCATATTATCAGTGAAGATGCCGGCGTAGAGGCAATTTTGCAGAACATGGCGTGAAATGAGGTGTGCAAGTGGCAACGATACAGACAGAAGGACTGACCTATCGCTATGGCATTGGGACACCTTTTGAAAAAACGGCAGTAGATCATGTAGATCTGGAAATTGAAGCAGGCTCCTTTGTGGGAATTATCGGGCATACCGGCTCCGGCAAATCCACGCTGATTCAGCACCTGAACGGGCTGTTGCGTCCCACAGAGGGAAAGGTTCTGCTGGACGGTGTGGACATCTGGGCAGACAAGTCGAAAATGCGGCAGATGCGGTTTCGGGTAGGACTGGTGTTCCAGTATCCGGAGTATCAGATCTTCGAGGAAACCGTGGCGAAAGACATTGCCTTTGGTCCGCGGAATATGGGACTTGCTGAAGAAGAAGTACAGGCACGTGTACAGGAAACGGCTGCCATTGTGGGGCTTTCTGAGGAAATCCTGAAGCAGTCGCCTTTTTTGCTGTCCGGCGGTCAGAAACGCCGTGTGGCAATTGCCGGCGTTATGGCAATGCGTCCGGAGGTGCTGATTCTGGACGAGCCTACAGCCGGACTGGATCCCCGCGGACGGGAGGAGATTCTACAGGAGATTCAAGCGTATCACAATCAAACCGGAGCGACCATTTTGTTGGTTTCTCACAGCATGGAAGATGTGGCACGGCATGCAAAAAAAATTCTGGTGATGAATGCGGGAAAGGTGTTCTGTTACGATACGGTGGCAAATGTTTTCCGCCGTTCGCAGGAACTGCAGGCGATCGGTCTGGCAGTGCCGCAGATCACCCGCATTTGTGATGCACTTCGTGCCAAGGGCGTGCCGCTGACAGATGATATTTTCACCGTGGAGCAAGCAAAACAGCAGCTTCTGGAATGGTATCATCGGATAAGAGGAGGGCAGGGAACATGCTGAAAGACATTACGATCGGACAATACTTCCCCGGCTCTAGTCCGGTGCACCGCATGGACCCGCGGTTCAAGCTGATCATGACGCTGTTGTTTATTGCCATGCTGTTTATGGGACAGCATCTGTACTCCATTTGTTTCGGAATTGTGTTTTGTATTCTGGCACTGGCTCTGTCCCACATTCCGGTGAAGCTGATCTGGAAAAGCATCAAACCGCTGATACCAGTGCTGCTGATCACAGCGATTCTAGACCTTTTCATGGTGGACAGCGGTGATGTGTATCTTCACTGGCATTTTCTGAAAATCACAGCAGGCGGCGTGCGGACGGCGATTTTAATGGTTACACGAATCATTGTGCTGCTGGCAGGGTCTTCGCTGCTGACTTATACCACTTCGCCCATTGCTCTGACAGATGCCATCGAACGGCTGCTGTCCCCGCTGAAAAAGCTGCATGTGCCGGTGCATACGTTTGCCATGATGATGACGATTTCTCTCCGGTTTATTCCTACGCTGCTGGAAGAAACGGACAAGATCATGACGGCACAGAAAGCACGGGGAGCCAGCTTCAGTGAGGGCAATCTGTTGCAGCGTGCCAAGGCACTGGTGCCGATTCTGGTACCGCTGCTGGTGTCGTCTTTTCACCGTGCGGAAGAACTGGCAACGGCAATGGAATGTCGCTGTTACCGCGGGGAAACCGGCAGAACCAAAATGCGGCAGCTGCATGCTGCCGGACAGGATTATGCAGCAATGACAGTGACGCTGCTGTTGTTTGCCGGTGCGGTAGCGGTAAAAATCATCTTTTAAGGAGGATTTGCATGGAAATAACACCGTCTGTGAAAACGCCGCTTTCTCAAACAAATGCAAAAAGTCAAAAGAGCCGCATTTTTCTGCTGCTGTCGTTTAGTATCCCCATGCTGTTTCTGGCGGTAGGGCTTGTGCTGCAGAACGTGCACCCTTTTGGAGATCAGCAGATTCTGGTGGTGGATTTCTGGCATCAGTATTACCCGTTCCTGCGGCTGCTGCATGAAAAATTGCAGCATGGAGGTTCTCTGCTGTATACATGGGATTCCGGCTTGGGTTCCAACTTCGTATCTATTTTTGCCTACTATGCTGCCAGTCCGCTGAACCTGCTGACGGCACTGGTGCCGGAAACATTTCTGCGTGATGCGGTAACATTGGTATTGCTATTGAAAGTCGGCTTTGCCGGCTTGTTTTTCGCATGCTTTCTCCGCGGCACATTCCGGAGAAATGATTTTTCCCTCTGTATCTTTTCCGTGATGTACGCTCTGTGCAGCTACATTCTGGGGTACTACTGGAATATCATCTGGCTGGATACAGTCGCCCTGCTGCCGCTGGTAGTGCTGGGACTGGTATATCTGGTGCGGGACGGAAAGTGCCGGCTGTACTGCATTGCACTGGGGCTGTCGCTGTTCACCAACTTCTATATCGGCATGTTCACCTGCATCTTTGCAGTGATCGCCTACTGTTGTCTGTGTGTGTGCTATCTTCGCTGGAAACAGCTGCCGATGCGGACATTGGCAATGGCAGGTTGTTCTTTGCTGGGCGGAGCGTTGGCGGCAATTGTGCTGATCCCCACTTATTACGCATTGCAGCTGACCTATAGTGTGAACAATGCGTTCCCTACGGCAGTGCAGTTTTATGAAAACTGGCGGACGCTGGCGGCAAATCTCATCAGCTTTCATGAACCGACTTCCAAGGACGGTCTGCCGAATCTGGCATGCGGCGTACTGCCGCTGGTGCTGATCGGACCATTTCTGCGTTCCGGCAGGATTCGGATTCGAGAAAAGATCATGGCAGTTCTGGTGCTGGCGTTCTTGATGATCAGCTGTAACTGCAATGTGCTGAACTATATCTGGCACGGATTCCATTTTCCGAATATGCTGCCTTATCGATTCTCATTTCTGTTTTCCTTTGCCCTGCTGACAGTGGGCTACCGTGCTTTCTTGGTCGTGCTGGAGGAAAAATGCCGCGTGTGGGACTTGCTGGCAATGCTGGCAGTGACAGTAGGTGTGTTCCTGATTGCATACAATGTGCAGGAAAACCGTGCTGTCTACTGGACAGCCGCACTGATGCTGTTGTATACAGGCATTATGCTGTTGGCATATCGGCAGATCTTCGGAAAGAAGATGCTGTATCTGGCGGTGTCGATCGTGCTGGCATTCGAGATGTTTCAGAACGTGAAGCTCGGTACAGAAACGGTTTCAACATCGGCATATACCGGTTATCCGGCTTCCTATACAGACGTAGAGAATCTGCTGGAACAAATCGATGAACAGGACGAAACGCCGTTTTACCGGACGGAACTTTCCACATGGTATACGCTGAATGATCCGGCGTTGTATGGCTATCACGGCGTTTCGCAGTTTTCTTCCATGGCAAATGAAAATGCCACCAAGTGGATCCGTTCGCTGGGCTTTCCGGCATCTGAGGCGGGAAACCGTTACTACTACGGCGGCGGCACACCGGTAGGAAATGCCTTTACCGGTGTTCGCTATCTAATCAGCCGAGCAAGCACAGTGCTGGACGACAGTGCGTGGGAGCAGATCGCTTCTTCGGAGTCCTGCTATGCGTACCGGAATCAGTACGACTTGCCCATTGGTTTCCGTGCCAATACCTCCTTGCTGGAATACGATCCGAATCCGGAGGCGAACCCGTTCGATAATCTGAACACGCTGTTCCGGTTGGCGACCGGCATTGAAACACCGTTGTTTACCATGCTGGAAGTGGACAGCGTGGATTATGAGGGAGCAGATGCCTTGAAAAACAGCTATGGCAACTACACATATCATGCCGATGCCAGTGCAGAATCTCACAGTCTGCAATACAATTATCGGGTGCCGCTGGATACAACACTGTATGGTTACATGAATTTGCAGGACGTTTCCAATATTACGATTCTGCAAAACGGCGTCTACAAGGGCTATTTCAACAATGGCAAGCAGGGATTCATTTTCCCAATGGGCACCTATCAGGGGGCGGATACGGCAAGTGTTTCTATGACTTTGCCCAAGGACGCAGTTTCCGGTCTGATCGTGCTGTATATGTATCAGATCAATCCGGACGTGCTGGAGCAGGGCTTTGCGGCGTTGCAGAACGGCGGCATTACGCTGACGGAAGCTTCAGACACTAAGCTTAGTGGCACTCTGACTGCGGAGCAGGACGGCGTATGCTATTTTTCGATTCCCTATGAATCCGGCTGGCATGCGAAAGTGGACGGCGTAAAAACCGAGATCACACCCATTGCCGGAGAAATGGTTGCCGTTCCGGTGACTGCGGGAACGCATACCATTACGCTGACCTATTGCCCGAAAGGTTTTGTGGCAGGGGCTTGCTGTACTGCCGGTGCGGTGTTGCTGCTGCTTGCCGTGTCTTTTGTGCAGTGGAAAACCGGAAAGCGGCTGTTGCAGCCGGTTCCGGAGGAACAGGCGGAATTTGCTGTTCCGGAAAAAGAAAAGGCGGAGGAAACAGAATCGTGAGAAATCTGAAAGTAACAATGGGCTTTCGCGGAACCAATTACCACGGGTTTCAGCGGCAGCCCAACGGCATCACTGTGCAGGAAGTGGTGGAAACAGCACTGTCACAGCTGTTCAACGAACCGGTGACCATACAGGGCTGCTCCAGAACAGACACCGGCGTGCATGCCAAGGAGTACTGCTTCACCATGCAGACGGAAAAACAGCTGCCGGAACGGAACTTCATTCGGGGAGCCTGCGGGTATCTGCCGGAGGATATTTCCATTTATCGGGTGGAGGAAATGCCGCCGGAGTTTCATGCACGGTTCAGCTGTAAGGCAAAGGAATATATGTACCGGATCCACAACAGCGAAAGCAAGAATCCGTTTACCACCGATCTGGAATTGCTCTATCGGCGGAAAATGGATATTCCGCTGATGCAGGAGGCGGCACAGCACTTTGTGGGCACCCACGACTTTGCAACGTTTTGTACAAATTACACAGAAAAACAGAATACCATTCGTACAATCCACGACATAACCATAGAAAAGCAAGGAAATACCGTGATTCTGCTTGTCAAAGGCAATGGTTTTTTGTATAATATGGTTAGGATACTGGTGGGGACGCTGTTGAGTGTCAACGAGGGAAGAATTGCCGTTTCCGAACTGGACGACCTTCTGGCATCTAAAAATCGTGTCCTCGCCGGAATCACCGCACAGGCACATGGACTGTACCTGAATCGGGTGTTTTATGAATAAAGCCTGTCGGAAAGGAGATCGTCAAAAAGCTTATGAGCTATGATTCTGATGATATGATCGAAAAGCGCAAGCGACGCAGTAAGCTGCGTTCTCTGCGGAATTTGCTGATATTCCTGCTGATCGTCGGCTTCTGCGGGTATTTGTATATACAGCGGGACGCGTGGATCCCGAAGCTGGAGGGGATCGGCGGACGGTACGATTCTGTGACGCAAAATGACGGCACACTGGCAGAGGGGAACTTCCCGCTGACCATTTCCGGAAGTTCCAGCTATCAGGCAGCGTTGGCAGATGACACCTTGTTTCTGCTGCATGATGCCTATCTGAGTACCTATTCTATGCACGGCGATGCAGGAGATAACCGGCAGCACGCGTTCCAGAACGCCACCATGAATACTGCCGGAAAATATGTATTGCTGTTCGAAAGCGGTGGCACCTCGTTCCGGCTGGACACCAGGCACAAAAATGTCTATGGCAAGTCTGTGGACAACAACATTCTTTCCGGTGTCGTCAGCGACAACGGAACTGTTGCCCTGATTACGGAGTCTGGCTCCTATGCCTGTGCCATTGTGGTATACGACAATACCGGAAAGCGGCTCTATCAGCGGAACTGTACGGAGTACGTGGTGGATCTGGCATTTCACAAGGACAGCAACGGCTTGTGTCTGACTTCAGTGAAAGTGGAAAATGGTGTGGTGCAGAGCACTGTCACCAGCATCACATTTAATCAGGTGGACACCCAGTGGACTTCCATGCCGCTGGAAACTTTGAGCGTCAAATCCGGTTTTTCCTCCAACGACAAATTCTGTGTGGTGGGAAATACTGCTTGTGCATACTATAGCAGTGCCGGCGAAATGCAGGGAACATATAACTATAACGGCACACTGGTCAGTGCAGATCTGGAAAACGGAAAGGCTGCCTTAATCATACAGGACGACCAGAAGCGAAACACCTCGCTGGTGCTTCTGGATCAGTCTGTTTCCAGTCCGAAAGTGTTGTCTATTGACAGCACTGCGGAAGAAGTACGGGTGTGCGACGGCGATGCTATTGTCATGAGCCGCGGAAATATCACTTCCTATGATTTTTCCGGTACGGCACTGGCAACAGTAAATCTGGACGGTGCCTATACTTCGTTTCTGAAACAGGACGGTTATTTGTTCCTGCTGGGATATGATCAGATTGATCGTGTGGACTTTAAGGAGTAGCTTGTGGAATCTTTCATGCATCAGACGTGGTGGCTGTATGATCTGACAGTGTTGGCAGTGCTGATCCTCTGTATCTGGGGCGGCTGGCGGCGGGGTCTGATCAGTTCTGTTGCTGGTCTGCTGGGATATGCTGCGGCGGCATTGCTGGCAGGCGTTCTGGCTCAGCCGGCGGCAGAATATGTATACGACCGCTGGCTGGCAGAGCCATGTGCAGCGATTCTGGAACAGAAAATGGAACAGTATCATCTGGCAGACGATTTACAGCAGACGCTGGGGAATTATGGGATTCAGCTGGACGATGCGGCATTACAGCAGATCGCAGACAATCCGGACAATGCTTCGGAAGAGTTGTACAGCGTGGTGTCCCAGAAAACAGGACTGCCTGCGGAACTATTGCAGCAAGGACTGTCCCAGAGTATTGACAGTGCATCTTCTCAGCTGTTTACGGAGATGCCGTCATGGATGCACGAGGCGATCCTGCCGCAGCAGAGTTCACAGGAACTGCAAAACCGGACTGTACAGGCGGCGGCACTGGTGCTCTCCAGCAATACCAGCGATGCCGCAAAGCAGCTGACAAAGCTGTATGTTCGTCCGGTGCTGATTACAATGGTTAAAACATTTACTTTTTCAGTTCTATTTCTCTTGATTTCTGTATTGATTCAAGGTATAATAAAAGGACTATCTGCTTTCCGCCGCACCGAGGGCATACGCCTGACAGATCAGGCAGTTGGTGCCGGACTGGGAGTAGTGCAGGCAATTTTTCTGCTGGTGCTGATGGTCAAACTGACGGGGTGGATCGTGGAGCACGGCGAAAATCAGATTGCCTTTTTCAATCAGGCTGAAATTCAGAAGTCTGTTTTATTTCAGCATCTCTATCAGCTGATGCAATAAACCTATCAGAAAGGTGTGTAGAAAACGATGATGTTATGCAGTCGATGCAAAAAACGGCCTGCCGTGGTATTTATTACAGCGATGCAGGGCGAAAAGAAGAAAAATGATGGTCTGTGTCTGGTGTGTGCCAAGGAACTGCACGTGCCGCAGATCGATGAATATATGAAACAAATGGGAATTACCGATGAGGAACTGGAGCAGATCTCCAATCAGATGATGGACATGATGGACGGGGAAAGCTTTGAAATGGGCGGCTCCGGTGTAATGCCGCAGTTCCTGCAATCTTTCATGAAGGATCCGGGAAAAATTTTCGGGAATCTGAAAGATGACGGTGAGGAATCCAATGAATTGCAGACCGCAGACGGTGATGAAGAGATTCCGTCAGCAGACTACACAGAAATCCCAAGCGGTTCCAGACGGGAACGCCGTTCCAAGCGGAAAAAGGAACTGCGGTTTTTGGGCAATTACTGCACGAACCTGACCCGCCGTGCCGCAGAGGGCAAGCTGGACGCAATCATTGGACGAGATAAGGAAATTGCACGGGTGATTCAGATTCTCTCTCGCCGCACCAAGAACAATCCCTGTCTGATTGGTGAACCCGGTGTCGGCAAAACGGCAATTGCCGAGGGAATTGCTTTGCGGATCCACTCCGGAAACGTTCCCATGCATCTGAAAGATAAGCAGGTATACCTGCTGGATCTGACTTCGCTGGTTGCCGGTACCCAGTTCCGCGGACAGTTTGAAAGCCGTGTCAAGGGCTTGCTGGCAGAGGTGAAGCAGGAAGGCAACATCATTCTGTTTATCGATGAGGTGCACAATCTGGTAGGTGCCGGAAATTCTGAGGGTGCCATGAATGCAGCAAATATCCTGAAGCCTGCACTCTCCCGTGGGGAAGTACAGGTCATTGGTGCCACCACCTTTGAAGAATACCGCAAATATATCGAAAAGGATTCTGCACTGGAACGCCGTTTCCAGCCGGTAACGGTCAATGAGCCGACCGTAGACGAAACCATTGAGGTGCTGAACGGCATTGCAAAGTACTACGAATCCTATCACCGTGTGCACATTTCTCCGGAGATGATTCGTCTGTGTGCTGTGCTGTCAGAACGGTATATTACCGACCGGTTCCTGCCGGATAAGGCAATTGACCTGCTGGACGAAAGTTGTGCATGCACCAATCTGCGTTCTCCGGAAATCGAAGCTTATGATAAGCTGGCAAAGAAAAAGGAAGAACTGGAAGCCAAGGAAAAATCCATTGAAGATGAAACCGAGATCAACTTCGAAGAACTGGCTCAGGTCAAGGGCGAACTGATTCGTCTGAATACCAGTCTGGAAGAAGCTCAGAAGAAGCTGGACGAAGTGCAGGTGACTGCTGACGATTTGTCCAAGGTCATCGAATTGTGGACAGGGATTCCGGCACACAAGATCGCGGAAACTGAATTCACCAAGCTGGCACATCTGGAAGACCGCCTGAAAGCCCATATCATCGGACAGGACGAAGCAGTGGATTCGCTGGCAAAGGCGATCAAGCGGACGAGAGTACAACTAAGCCCTCGCCGCCGTCCGGCTTCCTTTATCTTTGTAGGGCCTACCGGCGTGGGAAAGACAGAATTGGGCAAGGGGCTGTCGCAGGAATTGTTCGACTCCAACGACCCGCTGATTCGTCTGGACATGACGGAGTTCATGGAAAAGCACTCTGTGGCACGTATGATCGGTTCCCCTCCGGGATATGTTGGCTACGATGAAGCCGGTCAGCTGACTGAAAAAGTTCGCCGCCGCCCGTACTCGGTGATTCTGTTCGACGAAATCGAAAAGGCTCATCCGGACGTGATGAATATTCTTATGCAGATTCTGGACGAGGGCAAGATCGACGATGCACAAGGCAGAACGGTCAACTTTGAGAACACTGTCATCTGTATGACTTCCAATGCCGGCTCCACCGATAAGAGCATTGGTGTGGGCTTTAACCGGACAGATACTGAAATTTCCAAGGAAAAGGCAATGAAGGGACTGCGGGAATTCCTGCGTCCGGAGTTCATCAGCCGTATTGACGAAATCGTGGTGTTCCGGAATCTGACAAAGCCGGATTTCGAAAAGATCGCTGCTTTGATGCTGGACGAAATGAAACAGCCGCTGGCAGAAAAGAACATCACGTTGCAGTACGATGCTGCCGCACTGGCAGCCATTGCAGAAGAAGCATACGGCAAGCCCTACGGTGCCCGTGACATTCGCCGTGTTATTCGCCAGATCGTAGAAGATCAGATCGCTTCTCTGATTATTGCACACAGTACAGAAATTCACACACTGCTGGTTTCCGCCAAGGACGGCAAGGTGGAAGTAACCTTTCAGTGAGAATCAAGTAAAATTCCCATAAAATAAAAAATCCCCCGTTTTGTGACAGAACAAAACGGGGGATTTTTTGCAGCAGGAGAGAAGAAGCACCGGATACCGGCAGAGCATAAAAAAACAGCCCCTACTATTGCAGGAGCCGTTGATTTGGTTGGGGTGGAAGGATTTGAACCCTCGGAATGATGGAGTCAGAGTCCACTGCCTTACCGCTTGGCTACACCCCAGTTTATTTTCTATCGTCTGTATCAGCCGACTTAATCATTATATCACAATTCCGGAGAGATGTCAACTGATTTCTAAAAAACAGAAAAAAGAAAAGAAAATGGAATTTATCCCGAAAAATCAAATGCTGAATATCGATTGTATAATTGAAATAAAGCGATTTGTTCTAATTTTTACAGTCCACTTTTCAAAATTGACTTTTTGCAGTTGGCGTGATATAATGGCAATACCGCACAAAGAGCGTCTGGCGACTTTGCACGCCATCTGCTTGCAAAT
>ERZ773228.414-NODE-414-length-52159-cov-3.792434_pt1 | contig 52159 bp, 76 predicted proteins | sample MGYA00580524_ERZ773228 | MGnify/ENA primary metagenome ERZ773228 (study PRJEB29015, sample SAMEA2737768) | human gut metagenome | biome: human gut; feature: human-associated habitat; material: faeces | place: China | collected 2012 ... | reverse complement strand
TTTTATAGGTGTAGGCGGGTTAGCAGCTATAAGGTCCTGCACTTTGTAAAACAACTCCTCGGAAAGTATCGGCTCATGAAGTCCATCGACAACAATGTAGTCACCGTCTTGTGCGAACTCCCTTGATTTCTTCTTCATGCCTTCCGGGGTGACTGTCTTCTTGACTTTGCGGTATCCCCACCGTATTTTACCGATGTACACGGGATTGATAAGCATATTCTGTACGCCGTAAATCGTCCAGTAATCCTTTTTGCCAGCTGATTTAATGCCTAGTTCGTTCAGGCGCACAGCAATGGTGTACGGTCCTATTCTTTTCTTTTGACTGTTGACCTCTGCGCCCTCGGCATACCACTCGAAGATCATGCGGACAACTTTTGCTTGTTCCTCTATGATTTCCAGAGTAAATCCCTTGTCGTTCGGAATCTTGACTTTGCGGTACCCGTAAGGCGGAACGCTGCCGACATACTTGCCCTCTTTCGCCGATGCCTCTCTGCCTCGGACAAGCCGGCGGTTGGTAGTGGTAAATTCGCGCCGCGCCATGAAGAGTCCGAACTCGAAGTATTCCTCGTCGAACTCGTTCTGAGGGTCGAACGTTTTGAGCGGCGTAATTATCTTGGTGCCGCTGTACTTGAACGTCTGGGCGACAAGCCCCTGATCCATGGTATCACCACGGGCAAGACGCTCGATTTCCATGACGAGCACGCCGTCCCACTCACCAGCTCCGACTTCCGAAAGGAGCCGCTGCATCTGAGGACGAGCGGCTATCGTTTCACCGGATACTATTTCTTCATAGGTGGCGCTTATTGTTATACCCTTGCGCCGGGCGAGTTCCAGAAGGGCGGTTTTGTGTCGGGAAAGGGTTTCGCCCTCGCCGTGCGCTTCTGCTTCGAGGTCGGCACGGGATTTTCGTAGGTAGATGCAGTATTTACTCATGTTGCATCTCCAATACTGGCTGCTCAGCCTCTCTGATTTTTCTTGGGTTTGGCACTTTAGACCTAATACCGTCAACGTGTTCATATAAGTCCGGTTTAATGGGAGAACGCATGGGGTCGAGAATAAAATCGATTCCCTCTCTTCGAGCCAACTTAGCCGCCGGTACGAAGTCACTGTCGCCTGATATCAGAATGATCTGGTCTACCTGCTGCTTAAATGCCAACGATGAAATATCTATGCCTATTTTCATGTCGACTCCTTTTTGGGTAATCTGCAGGGAAAAGTCAGCTTCCGTCAGTTCATCAACGGTCATAGCTTTGCTGCAAAGTTTTTTTATTATCTCATATCTTATTGAATATGTAGCTTGTTCCTCTGCCAGTTTACCCATTCGCATGCAAAATTTACGCTTATGGGTAAGCTCAGATATGAATTCGTTCATCCATTTGTACATATCAGAACGTCCGAAATCTATCTGCTTTCCCAATAAAGGATGATACAGCTTTTTTGCCATAGGCGGGCAGTCGTAGTAGAATATTCTGTATAATTCACGCTGTTCTCTTTTGTCTTTAAGATGTGAACGGCAATAGCGTTCAAGTTCGTTTGCGCGTTCCTTGGCTGTTTTTTCGCCAAAAAGATGATATGCTCTTTGGCGGTAGAATCCACCATCGACAAGTATAGCGACTTTAACCATAATACACATCCTCCTTGATAATAAAAAAGCCTTTAGGTTCGGCACAACCCTTATAGTGGGCGGCTTACTGCTAAAGGCATATTAACAATTGTAACCGTGTTACAATTATATTATATGATACTTTAGCTAAAATTTCAACCCTTGAGAGATAAATTTGTTACTATTGACAAAACAAACTATTGTAAACAATTGATTGCTTGTGCATAATTACCATATTGCTTTTGGGGTCATTTTGGCAGGAAATCATCATCTTCCTTCAAACTTGGTACGAGTAAAGATATATCAGTAGAATCGCGTTCCAATCTATTTTTCCGTGCTTTGATATTACATGGTTTTAAATTGTTCAGCTTTTTAAATGTCTCAAAGTGTTTGCAATTTTCACAAATTTTTGTGTCATAAAGCTCTTCGGCATTTCTAGTTTCATTACATTCTTGACATTTTTTCATATGACATTCCTTTCTTCGTAATCGAGTCTAATTGTTTAAGATTTTTCCTAAGTCTGGATTATATGTTGAAATAGCTTTGGCAATGGCTGTTCGTTCATAAGAAATCAATATGAGCCTCATTGGGCTATAAAAGAGATATATTTGCTTAATTGCAAATATAATAAGCCATGAGAATAAAACAAAAATAGATAGCCAAACTGTAATGATCCCAAATTGAAGAGTAAGTACAAAGGTAAAGGTAATAGGATTTTGAATCACTGAAGAATAGTCAATTGTATCTATCTTTTTTATCAATGAAAAGTAAGTAATATTATTTTTGTCTGGTGTTTGAAGAATTGAAAATATTAGTGTGATAAATACTGATATAACTACAGAGGTTATTATTGAAAAAGAAATATTAGATTTATAGTTTAGCTTATTATATCTTTTCATTAAGTAATTTACTTTTTTTGATTTTTCATCTACGGATATTCCTTTCTTATTACTGTACATAGAATAAAATGAATTAATATACTTAAACGTGAATTTAATTGTAAGGTATGTATTTTGGGTGTATTTATAATAGTGATTATAACATTTATATGGTTTGCATTTTCCTATAAAAGCTTTTTTATTTTTTGATTGAAATGAAGGTATATTTATAATATTATTTTTATTTTTGGACATTATGATTTCTCCATATGATACATAGATTCAATGCTTTTGATGTCATCACAAAATGATCTTAGGTCATCGAACGTCATGACGATCACTCTGTTTTCTTGAGCAGAGATCAGTTTTTGGCTCTGTGTTTCTCCATTGACTATAACTGCCGAAATGTTCCACCAAGAGTTCTGCCCGAACGTTCCCGCGTGTTTATGAATGTATTCTTTTACAGCGGCTTGATTTCTTCCTAATATGCAGAAATTCAGTCCATACAGAGTGTTGTCTTCTGCACTATATGGTACGAAATCGTATTCAGACAATACGCTTTTATATTCATTGTGATTCATGGCAATAAAATACATATGCTTACATGGCAATCCACGCTTTCTGAAATCCGGACAGCTGCAGCCGTTTCCGCAGGTAAGATAAATCTTACAGCTGCTGCCTCTGATAATTCCGGTTGTTGTGTTCGGGCTGTATTTGCGGAGTTGTATTCCATTATAGCTATCGGAGGCTCTTTTTATCCTGTCGAGCTGTTCGGGAATAGTGTGTATGGTTGGATTCCAATTTGTCCAACCGATTTTTCTAAAATCTTCGGTCATCATTTCAGCTATATGATTATAAACATCATTTTGCAAGCGATTTCTCTCAGAAGGAGTCATTTTAGCAATGTCGCTGTCTGTAATTTCCGAAAGATTTTTGGTGCGTAGTTTAGTTGTGACCTTGGTTTTATTGGCTAGTATTAGTGCAATTCCAATAGGAATAAAAATCAGAAGTATTATAATGCCTATGGTTACGAACGAGATGAAATTGCTAACGTCATTTGGTGACATCAAAAATCTCCTAAGTAAAATGATATTTTGTAACAAAACTAATGTAAATGCAAGAAAAATATGCTATAATCATATCAGCATTACCGGTAGTGACTTTTTGGAAAGGAGAAACCAATCGTGGATAACAATATGGAATCCTTCGAAAAGCAGAGCGTCGAACTTTCGGAAGACATTTTACAGTTTACCGAAATGTTCTCTCAACTGTCACCGGAAGCTAAAGATGCAATGTTAGAAATTCTACGGCTGCTTAACAGCGAAGAATAATCTCATTATCCCGTTGCCGAAAGGTAGCGGGATATTTCTATTCATCGTCCGCAAAAGTTTTGATTATCTTCAAAACCTGTTTTCGTTTTTCGCTTGTCAGACTTGAAAATAGCTTGATTGCTTCTTCAAGCTGAGGGTCGATATCAGAGTGAATGCTTTGCGGATTATCCGTATTACCTAGCAAATAATCGGCTGAAACATTAAAGTATTCTGCAAAATTTCCAGCGTATTTTTTGAAACTGCTTTTGTTCCTGCCATTTTTCCAATCATAAATTATAGATCTTGGAAGCCCCATAGCTTTTTCAAGTTCTTGATCCGTTTTCCCGCTTTTTTCGATTAGTGGTAAAAAACGTTCTGCAAATAGATTCATAAATAATATTCCTTTCTATCAACTTTCGAGATGAAATTGCTAACGTCATTTGGTGACATCAAAAATCTCCTAAGTAAAATGATATTTTGTAACAAAACTAATGCTATTCGACAAAAAATGTGCTATAATCATATCAGCATTACCGGTAGTGACTTTTTTTGAAAGGAGCATATTGACACTCATGCTTGACCACAAATCCGAAGAGGACTATATGGATATAAGCGGGTTGAACGATTTGGAGAAAGCCATTCTCTTTGATTTTCAACTGCTTTCAGAAGATGAACAAAAATCAATTTTAGAGTTCATCTTGTCACTGCTTGGAAAGTAACTGATTATTTTACCCGTTGCCTTTTGGCGGCGGGTTTTTCTTTATGCTTAAAATCCCTTTGATTTGAGCTAAAACGAGTTCCTGATGTTCAGTGGAGAGCTGATTAATTAGGCTGAGAAGTTCATTGTTGACCTCTGTAGTCCTAATATGGGATTGGGGATTATCGGTTCGCCCCAAAAGATAATCTACTGAGCAATCTAGGTAATCAGCAATTTTGGCTATTGCCTCAAGGTTTGGTGCGGATTTTCCACTTTTCCAATCGCTTATGTTTCCAGTTGAAATTCCAGTAGCTTTGGATATTTGATTAGCCATTCCTCGCTTTTCGAGAATTTTCATTAAGATTGGTACTTTTACAACATTTTTTTCAGACATAGTAAATCCTCCTTGACAACTCTCGCGTTTGCGAGTATAATGTAAATAACACGGAACCCTACGTGAACTATTGGTAGCCGTAATTGGCAGAATGGAGAAAACAGTATGAGTATGAATGAATCAGTGAAAAGAACTAATGCAGCACCTCTTGTAGAGATACGCTCAAATGGCAGTGGAACAACGGTTTATATCGATGGAAAAGAAATAGAACTTGTAGAGTCTGTTTCGTTCGAGTTTGACCCCATGAGAAATTTAAATCCCATCTTGACGCTCAGAATAAGAGCCTGCAATTTCTGCATAACCACCAACACTATACCCAACCTCCCTGCTCCGTGGGCAGAGTTTTATGAATTTAAGCCCAAGTATAAAGACCTGATATTAATTGATTGATTAGCTAGTCAATCATTAGAATGATCCTTTTTCTTTTGGCATACTGTTAAGGATTGACCAACAGGGTATTCCTTTGGCAAAGTACACAGATATTGATAGCAGTATGGGTAATCGCAATCATATCCGATTATTGTATCATCGGTCAGTGATTTCAGATGAATTACTACAGCTCTTTCTGTTTGAATCGTTTTACAAAAACAAGTCGTGCCCGTGCCTAACATATCGCACCTTCTTTCACAATCAATATAACGCCTGATATGGCAGAATGGAGAAGTAAATTATGAACACTAAAGCCCAAATCGACGAATCTGTTAAGTCTTCAATCAACGAGATTATTAAAAATCTCTCAAGCAAAGTTGATGAAAAGACAAAAGAAGATTCTTGTGATCCTGAAACCCTTGTATTGTACACCAAAGCGCTTATGAACAGTCTTTGCGCAGCTCAGAGGTTTGACTTTGTCACTGGAAAGTACGGTGAAATTATCGACATAGATACAGAGCGTATGCTTAAGCGAACAGTTGGTAATATAACGGAGTTAGTTCTCAAAACTTGTGTGAGCAACCAGAACGTTGATGATCTGCTGAACTTTATTAGACTGCTGGACTTAACCATGCTGGCCTGGAAAAGACTCTACAGCTTTGGAGAATACAATCCCTATGTTTGATTGTTAATCCGGAATTTTGTCCCATTTCCCCAAGCCATCCGGAATAATATTTGATTTTGAGCCTTTGAGAGAGTCAATAGTGTCAATACCGCTGCTCTGAGTATAAACATCATCGGCTGCTGCTTCGGGAGTAGGATAGAACCCTCCACATTCATCGCCCAGCCATAAGGCATATTTTTTCACATTGCGATCAAACTTGATTTCAATCTTTCCAATAGGACTATCGTAAATCCACATAATTTTTCTCCTAGCCGCCCTTCGGGGCGGCATTTGTTGTTTTTCAACAAATGCCATTGCTATAATTTGTTGTAATATGCCAAATCTCGCAAAAACGAATATATTTCACTTGACAATGTTCGCACTTGCGAGTATAATATAAGCAAGGTTAAAGAACTTAACCACATTATAACACATAGGATAGGTTATGTCAATAGATGTAATCTGTAAATTGCGCAAGAGACAAGGTGGTGAGAAAATGACAATTACGATGAGCGGCAAAACAATAGGCGAAAACATCAAGCTGGCGAGAATGCAGGCGGGTATCAGCCGGGCTAAGCTCGCCGAGGAACTCTGTGTTTCGGAGGTCATGGTGTACAAGTATGAGACTGATTCAGCAAACGTACACCCGCGCAAGCTTAAGAAGATTGCAGAGGTCTGCGGTGTATCGGTCGAGGAGCTTACGGCGATAGGCGCTTGATACAACAGTTTTTTCGTAAACCGTAATGTATTTAAGGAAGGAGGTGAACCAACATGTTTACAAACAGAACCCCCGACGGCAGAAACAACATCTGCGGCATAAAGGTCAAGGAACTCCGCAAGGGATTAAGAATCTCGCAGCACGAACTTTCCAACAGACTTATCGTTAACGGTCTGGACATCGACAAGAACGCTGTACAGCGTATCGAGTCCGGGCAGAGATTTGTAACGGACATTGAGATAATCTACCTCGCAAAGGTACTCAATATTTCCGTTGAAGAACTTATCAGGAGGTAAAACCAGTGCTGACAACAGCAGAACTGAACAACAAGCTCAATGAGCTTACAATTGAATACCGCAAGGTAGTTGATACCGGAAACACGACAGAGATCCTGCGCTGGGTGCTTTCGACAGCCGAATTCATCAGAGAGATGTATGAGGAAGCAATATCAGCAAAGGGAATGACAGAGAATGAGCGCGAGGCTTTCACGCTTGCGAACTGCGCAAGCGACCTTAACCGCAAAACAATAAAGGCGCTACTAATAGACCGCCTTTCGAAGGAGGCAGCACAGAAATGAACAAGAACGAGGACAAGCAGAAGGCGCTTGCAGCACTTGCTGAGGCGCTCAAATACACACGTGTAGGATCTGTAATCACATCAATCGAGGTATCCGATTCGGGCGATGCCGCGCTGGTGTATCACAAGTCCGGCGATGGTACCATTAAGGCGATGAGCGTCAACATCATCGGTGACAGCGCCCTGGGAGCAATAATGGACGTCTGCAAGGCGCTTTCAAACTGATAAGAGGCAAGCAAGTGAACAAGCCCCAATGTCATACAATGAACGGAGGTGATTATTATGGCACGACCGACCCCGAAAGAAATACTGGAACTCAAGCCGCATATCGTCGAGCACGTCTACGATGAGAACGGAAAAGAGATCGGGTGGATAGCAGACAACTTCGTCGTTCAGACGCAGAAAGAGGTTGATGATATTCTCAAGGAACTCGGCAGGATCTGGGGCGAATCGTGCGCCCGCAAAGCCCGCGAAAAGCAGCTTGCCTCAAAGTCCTGACATTACGGCAAGCCATAAGAAAGGAGAAATTATGCCTAACTATTTTGGAAAGCAAAGGCTCGTTCGAATCCTTTACAATTATCTGGAGTGGACAGCTCCGGAGAAACTCGCAGAACTTAAGCGCGAACTCAAAGAAGCAGGCGAATACAGAAAGTACGAAATAAAGTACACGAAGCGCCGGGGCGACGAGTGGCTTAAGGCTCATATTTACTTTGATCGTATCGAATATCGCTTTGAGATGCATGCTTGGGGGAAAGAATCCAAGCGCGTTACCCTCATCGAAAAGAAAGTCATTGGCGACTACGACGACGAGAGCATTACGCAAACTTTTGCCGGAACCGCCCACTATGACGAGAACTTTAACCCGGTGGATACAGACACATCACATTGCAGTGATTTGCTGGCTTTGCAATCGATTGCAAAAGTTGGACAAGCCTCGTAGCAGCATAAGGACGGTGAACAAGATGAGGAAAAACAAAAGGCGCACAAGGGTCGAAACAGTACTCAAGTACGCGATAATCACGATGTGCGGATTGATCCTCTTCACGCTGGCGAACGATTCCGCAAATGCCGAACGCATATCCAACAGCGTGGGTGGCGAGGCAGTGTTCGTTCTTCTGCCGGTGCTGTGGTGGGTCATTGAAAGGACAATAAAGGATTCGGTTGCGGAAGCCAGGAAAGCCAAGCGCAACAGAAATGAGAGGACATGGCGATGAGCGAGAAGAAAACGCTGCACAATGTGTGGCTCATACAGGACAAGGTTCCAATTGATGAGTCGGCGGACAATGTTCCGGTCGATGATCCTGATGACTCTGAGAGAAAGCCCAAGTATTTTGCTGGACTGGCAATAAGCGAAGTCACCGGGAACCAGGTTTCAAGGTTTGAACCGCTGTCCGCTGCTACTAAAGTATATAAGAATGAGAAAGGTGCGAAAATAGGCGCGCGCATGGCGGACAAGTACTATGAAAGTCCGTTCATTACCCCGGTGTTCGTTGAGTACGCGGAGTTTGATGTGCCGGAAGAACCGCTGAAGCCCTTAACCCCTGCTCCGAAGGAGCCGCCGGCGCGCACTCCTTTGTCGGCTGTCCCTGAAAGCGAACTTGGTGGTTGGATTGCGCTGGACAAGCTTTGCGGCAACTATCCGCTGATGCTGCGGAAAAAGGTCGGCACCATTTTTCGTTTTGCAATCGCTTTCAACGAAAAGGATATCCGTTACTTGCCTGCCGAAGAAATCTTCGCCTGGACGCGGTACTTTGAGGAATGCACCAGCTTCGTGGTTGGCAGGATCCGCAATCGCCGCATAGCCGAGGGCAAGGACCCGGACGGCGCTGACGACTGGAAGAAAGGCGTTACATAATGGCTGTTCAGATATGCCCTATATGCAAGAAGGGCGAAGACCATGAAGTTGGTTCATGGGTAAGATGTCCGCGATTTGCAGCGCCTGTATGCATGGAGCACTGCAACGAGTGCAGGTTTTTCAGCGGATACGAAACATCGGTAGTTCACTGCTACTTTGGCAGCAAGGACGAGCCGAACACAAAAAAAATAAAGCCTTGAGCAAAGACTCAAGGCTGAAACAAAACAGGGAAATGAATTAAAAATATCCTACTTAAATTATACATCATTTCCCTTTAAAAGTCAATAGGGAGTTTTCAAAAAAAGCGGCGGTAGAGCCGCTTTGACGGCCTTGTAATGAGTATTAACTTTTCGGACATTTCATTCTTCAAGCGGAAAACTCCCTCGACAGTCAGGGGGGAATGATAGTGCGACGGAACTTTATCCGGGAAAAGGCATTCGACGCTCGGAACAGTCGATACAAAGAGGTGGAGCTTTTCGAGTATTCGGAGGAGGAGCAGGAAGCAGTAAGGCAGAGGAGGAAAACACGCACCAGGGCTTCTCCTCCTAAAATCAAGAGCCTTAATGATAAGAACAGCAGAAAGCACTTCCGATGGCTCTTGTTCAACAACTTTGTCGAGGGTGATTATCTTGTTTCACTGACCTTTGACAACGAGCACATACAAAAGAGCATTCCTGAACGTAAGAGGGAATTTACCAATTACATAAAGTGCTTAAGGCGTTTATATGTTAAGAACGGTCTTGAATTAAGATACCTATACGTGATTGAAGGTGTGAACGACGAAGCGCGCTTCCATTATCACCTGGTTATCAATAGCGGGAACGGTAAAGTTACAAGAGATGAGGTTGAGCGGCTGTGGAAGTGTGGCGAACATACGAACAGCAAGCGTTTGCAGCTAGACAGTGATGGTACCTTTACCTCTCTTGCAGTCTACTTGATGAAATCCAAGGATACAAAGAAGAAATGGGAACGCAGCTGGAATGGTTCGCATAACCTCAAGCGTCCAGAAATCACCACCGATGACAACAAGGTATCAAGAAAGACCATGCGGAAGATCCAAGACGCTGCACGAAACGACGAGGTCAGAGTGATCATGAGCAAGGTATATCCGAAGTTCAAGGTCATTGATTATGAGATTGGTCAAAACCCTGTCACAGGTCGGGATTATGCAAGATTCAGAATGATCAGGCTCGAGTAGAGCCAGATACAAGCGAACTCAGCAGTAATGCGGGTTCAGGCAACAAAACAGGTCAATTACCCCGGACATGAGCGGCGCAAAGCCCAAAAAGCCGCGCGAAATCAATCGGGGTGCTATATAGGAGGAATTTTATGAACAGCGAAACACTTAAGCAGCTCGGAGAACCGAGCAACGATATGGAGCGTGAGATATTTGAGTATCTCACTGCTTGCAGTGACCCAGAACTTGATACGCGAATTCTTGAAAAGAAACTCAGCTTAGAGGGGTGTTTAGAGTTTTGCTTCAAGAAAGGCAAGGCTAATGAGGTGAAGGTCAAGAATTACGGTGTATCCAAGATATCAGAAGAGCAGCATTGGAAGTGGGTTCGTGGATATTTCGGCATAAAAGAAGAAAGTGTGTCAGCAGGAAAGCCGCTGCCGATCCCTGTGCAGATGAGCGCAAAGAAACCTGTCATCAGCTTTGATGACCTTCTTTAAGGTGGTGCTGGTATGATAGCATACAAGGAACTGTCGGGAACGATGTTCACCGAGAACATCACCTTCAAAATGAAAGCATCAAAGTCAAGATATAGCAGGAACTATGAATCAACAGGTGTGTATACTGCTAAAACGGTATTCACTAAAAAGCATACTTGCGTCTTATCCGTATGCCTCTATTTGCCCACTGAAAAAGAAAACGAATGGACGCTGGGAGAGAGGCATTTTCTTACCGAGAACGGGGAAATGGCAAGCGAGGCGTACCTCGGTGATGGCGCATTCAAGCGTGGTGAGTTCAAGATAGGCAATGGAAATGTTTCGACACGATGGGGCTACAATTGGTATTGCAGTTTTTCATGGAATTTACGGAGCGGTTTCGCAGACGCATATGCGTTTCCATATGGTGATGCAGATAAGACAATAGGAGATTTCCTGAAACGGTTTGACGCTTTTGCAGGATATGATGTACATAATTCCGACTTCAATCCAAAAAGTATGTTAAGCTGGTTAGCGGATTATCAGGTTGATTTCTTCAACGATAAAATCAAGAAAGCCACGCAGCGCCGCAATGCTAGGGTTAGGGATCTTATGTATCCATATTCTGACACCCCCGAGGATATGAAGAAATGGATATTCACCGAGCGGCTCAAATTGGCTCCGTGGTTTTACAGCTATTCCCACAAGCATACTCAGAAGGGCAAGTGCTCTGTATGCAAGAACGAATCGCAATTGGACGGAGTTAGGGATTATGCCAAAAGAATATGTCCTGTGTGCGGAGCAGAAATTCAGTGTATTAATATACGCGCAAAACGTTATACAGCATATTGCGCCAAGAAGATAGACTGGGCGAACAGCTGTGACACTGTGTATCATCAGATATTATCGGATGGTAAGTTCCTTAGCCGATACTTCTTTTCTATAACACGCTATGAGTATGACATTGACACCGGCGAAATAAACAGAAAAGATGAATTAACCGAATACCGCCGTGATTTTTGGGAAATTGTTCGTGAACAGCAAATTGCAGCGCTTGACTCGGTTTATGAAAAGAGAGCTGAATGGGAGAAAGTTAGTCGGAGATCTATTCGGTATGTTAAGCTCGGAGCATGCTGGCCGGGAAATCTCGTTGAACTGGTGCACGCAACTGGGATACCAACTATACAGAACATGGACATTGCCCCTCTCTGTGCAAAGTGGGACAGGCACATCATTGAATTGCTGAATGGCTTGAAAACGGCTCCCGTTGTAGAAAACCTTGGTAAAGAGGGTTTACATAGTCTTGCAGAGTCAATTATTTATGGTTATGGCGCTGCGGACGGGCTTGGAGTATGCTCTTCAAACAAGCCGTATAAATACCTCGGAGTGAGCAAAACAATTCTTCCTTTTTTCGCTGAAATTGATGTTTCTGTTTTTCAGGTAAAAGTGTGGAGAGAACTTGGACTGACGGAAAAAGACATTAAGGCATTTTGTAAGCTTTGTAACGAATGCGCTGAGCATTTAAGCGAGGTTTCAAAGATTATGCTTAAATATCGGTTGCCCATTGTTCGTCTTAGCAACTATCTTGAAAAGCAGCGGACAAAAATGCACCGTAAATCCAGTGTAGATGTTTTCTTCATAGATTATGTCGTGGCAGCAGAGAAGCTTGGATTTGACCTTATGGGCAATCGCGAATTATTCTTTCCGCAGGACATAAAGAAGGAGCATGACAGGTGCAATGACTTGGTGTTCATTAAGGAATCTACGGTTCAGAATGAACATTTGCAGAGAAGAACGAAACTGCTTGAGCGGCTTTCATACAAGGATAAGAAGTTTATTATTCGACCGCTGAGGACAATACAGGACTTTGTCAACGAAAGCAATAAGCTGGATCATTGCGTAAAGACTTATACTAAGCGGTGTGTTGAAGGAACTGCAAACATTTTCGGGCTTAGGAAAATTGATGAACCAGATGAACCGTATTTTACTGTAAATATAAGCAGCGACGGTAGGCTCATTGAAAATCACGGTCTTCACAACGTCTTGCCGACTTCAGAGGTCAAAGCCTTTGTTGATAAGTGGCTTAAGGTTGTAACTAAACGGTTGGAAAAGGAACCGATTGATGCATCCGAGAAGGAAGAAACCACACAGAATATACGAATAGGAGCGTAACACATGAAAACATGCCAGTATTACAAGGGCACCGAGCAAGTCGGTGCTGATTCGACAAGAATCCTCTGCTCATACATGGCGAGCGGCGGAAAAGTTTTCAAGAACAATGACCCGGAAAGTGCGGCTCTGATACAGTGCTGCTGGCACGCTGAGAAAGCGGAAAAGGAGTGTCCGCTTTGGAACGTTGAAACGGCGGACACCATTCTGGACAAGCCGGATGCAGTTTCGAATGACGAGGACGAAGATGTTGACGGAATCGAATTCAGCGAAGGTGAAAAGCTTCAGATGCTTGCGGACGGATTCTGCAAGATGAGTAAGACGTGCCCCTACTACTCCAGCGAATATGGAAAGGCCGAGGTGAACTATCTCGGCGCTATGGAATTCGAATGTGAACACACCAAGATGATATTCGCAGAGGAAAGCAAAGCCGGCGAATGGCTTGAAAGATGTTGCTCGGCACCGGAAAATTGCTATCACTACCGTAAGGCTAAAGAAGAGGAGGGACAGCCAGTGGAACAGCAGACATTCACGACGGAAATTACTGAAAAGACAGATACAATGCCAACTGAACGTCAGAACAGAGCGGCGCAGCTTACGCAGCGGATCATGGCCAATGGCAAGATAGCCGCAAGCTCCATGATAGAGATGGGGCGTGATCTCAAGACAGTCCGTGACGAGCGGCTCTTCACTGAGATGGGGTATGAGAATTTCGAGGAGTACTGCGAAAAGAAGATAGGCATAGGCAAGCGCCATGGCTATAACTTTATACAGATTTACGAGAAATTCGGCGAGGAAAAGCTGGGACAGCTTCAGCAGCTCGGTATTACCAAGCTGCTTGAAATTGCGAAACTGGACGACGAGGACGCCGATGACCTCATGCAGAATAACGATGTGAATGCCCTTTCAGTACGCGAACTCAGTGCAAAGGTGGACGAATACCGCAACAAATTCGAGCAGTTGACCTTGCAGCTCGAGGAAGAAAAGAGCAAAAACGCCGAAAGCGACTCCCTTGAATCGCAGGTTGAAGAACTTAGGAAGCAGCTTGAAGCTGCACGTCAGGCTAACGAGAACATGAAGTCAGGCGCACATAATGCGGAAAAGCACTTTGAAGAGCAGAAAGCAGCCTTGCTTAAGGAAAAGGAAGCGCTTTCAGAGCAGATCAGGGAGCTTGAAAGCCGACCGACTGAAAAGACAGAAATCTCCGAGGAAGAACGGAACGCACTCATTCAGCAGGGACGCGATGAAATGTGTAAAGAAAAAGACGAGGACTGGACCAACGTCGTTGAACTGGCAAGAAAGACGGCGACCCGAAATACAGAGAAGAAATTTACTGAGGAAATCAGCAGTCTCAAGATTCTGAACGATGAGCTGCGCAAGGTCGCTGACGGTGCCAAGGAGTCCACGAAGAAGTACAAGGACGAGGTTGAAAAGTTGAGAGCCGAAAATACTGCTTTGCAATCGAATGCACAGGTGGTCGAAGCTCTTGCACCTGCTCCGACGAGTGGCGCACGGGATAAGGTAAAGTTCTACTTTAAGCAGATAGAAACAGCATTCACCGCTGCGACAGAGGCTGTGTCCGAGGCTGATACCGAAGAGCGTGCTGAACTTACTTCAGCGCTTAAGAAAGTGTTGGAACGCATGGGCGCGATATTAGAACAGACCTAATAATGGGAATGTCAGATTGAATTCGGGTGGGGAGCATTCCCTACCCGGAAACAATCCATTGTTGAAAGGTGAGAAATTGTGAAGAAAAACAATGAAATCCAGAACAAGTGCGGTCATTGCAAGTATGCCTACGTCAAGAAGTACGGTACAAGCGTGTACTGCCAGATTCACGACGATACGCTTAAAGGCATCAGCTCAAAGGCTTGTGAGAAGTTTGAGGAACGAACAGACAAGGCAGAGGAAGGAACGTACCATGGATAAAACAAATAAGTGTCCATTCTGCGACAATCCGAACTGTCATATAACTAAGGCACAGGTACTGGCAAGAGGTCCGATACTGGAAAGGAACGCCGATTATATCATGCATGATGAAACCGATGAATACCCAAGGTTATACACATTCAAAGGTGTTCCTGCTTTGATTACATACAGCGCTCTTTTCCCTGATCCAGACGAGCCAAGCCCTCATGTGTATAACCGTGTGCAATATGACGAGGATTTCGATAGCTACGACGGCTGGCTTAGCTGCGATATCGAAAATCCTATGGAATTCCCAACCGAAGCCGAAATGCTTAATGAGATTTTAAGCAATAACAGCCTGACAAAAATAAAGGAGATTGATTGCGATGCCTGATACAAACTGGCTTGAAAAGACCAAGGAAAGCTACAACGATTACTACAAAACGTATCGTGCCGCGTGGTGCAGATGTTCCGGACTATCGATGATGGATTCCTCCTGCTGGGAGCAGATCCAGGCGGAGGATCTCTACACCGTTTCCCGTGCCAAGAAAAAGCACGTCAGCATTGATATGAAGCACGTTTGTGCATGGTACAGAGTTACAAACGGCTATGTTCCCATGTTCCGAGCGGCACGGAAAGACGGTGATAACAGTGGCTGAACAGAGAAGAAGGGCTCTTACTCCTTTTGAACGCCAGCAGATTTATGGTAAATTCGGCGGTCACTGTGCTTACTGTGGCTGCGAAATCGCAATCAAAGAAATGCAGGCAGACCATATGATCCCGCTGCACCTCGGCGGCGCTGATGAGATTTCGAACCTCTCCCCTGCGTGTCGAGCTTGCAATCATTACAAGTCCACATATACCGTTGAGAAGTTTAGAGCAGTAATACAGCAAGCGCCGGCGGTGCTAATGAAAAGCAGCGCAACATACAGGAACCTCGTCCGGTTCGGGCTAATTAAGCACCCGGAAAAAACTGTGGTGCGGTTTTATTTCGAAAGGGAGTGAGCGAGAATGACATCAGAAGAAGCAATCGCAATCATACGCAGAAAAACAAGTATCCCTAATAACGGAGAAGCCTTTGAGGATATTGAAAAGGCTTACGATATGGCTATTGAAGCCCTTGAAAAGCAGATATCCAAGAAACCTATCCAAAACCGCAATGAAGGTATACGATACACAAGCACCTATTCTTGCCCCAGCTGTGGAGGCAGATTTGCTGGAACAGGGATAGCCGATTACTGCTACCATTGCGGGCAGGCTTTAAGGTGGGATGATATGTTCCGGGAGTGTTTCGGCGAGAGTTCCATTGATGAGGAGGCAGAGAAATGAGTGAACACATAGTGCGCGAACGCGCATTGGAAATCCTGAACGATATAGGCGGGTGCAGAGCAGAACCCGAAAGCTATACAGCAGGCTGGGACGAGGCGATAAACGCTGCGTACGAAGCGATACAGAGCGAGCCAGCCGCTGATGTTGCACCGGTGGTGCATGCACATTGGATAAACGAGCCTCCTTATAGAGCGCTTAATGGGGATTTCAGGAAATCGCAGGAATGCTCGAGGTGTCATAGCACTTATGTCAGCGCCGGGAATACTCCGTATTCCAATCATAAGTTCTGTGCAGAATGCGGCGCCAAAATGGACGGTCCGGTAGAGTGGCTGAAGCTGTGAAAAACTTAAAGCGAATTTCTTTAGGCATAAACCGTGTTGGAGGTGATTAAGAGTGAAAGGCGAACTTAAGATACAGCGTGACCCGACCAGAAGAAAGTTCCGGTGTCCAGTATGGACTGTTACGCTTTTTGCGTGGGAGTTCCCACTCGATAAATTCAGAAAGCGCGTTGTAGCCGCAATACGTAAGATGGACGGGTTTGTCGGGTGGTGTGATCCCAAGGTGTTCTTCCATGAAGATGACAGAGGGATGCTTTATTTCGCACTTTTTGATAGCCAGGCACATGCAGAAGCTGCAAGAGATTTGATTCGTGCCGAGTTTCCGCAGCAGAGCGTCGGCGCAAATTGCTGCTTACATTATGCTGCAAAGGAACCTATCAAGCGGGAGTCCGAAAGTGATACGGGATTTACAGAATTCCTTGCAAAGATGATTCAGAATTCCGTAAATGAAGGTACCAAGCATAATGAGTAAAAAGCGATGCCATTTCTGCGAAGATTTCGCAATGCTGAAAAGCAATGGTGATACTCCATCGGAAATAAAGTCGGTGTATTTAGCAACGCTGGTAAGAAAGTTGATCGTTAATGGCAGGGTTAAAAGCTGGTGCGACTATGGCAGTTACAAGCTGAGATTTTGTCCGGAATGCGGTCGGAAAATTGAACAGGAGGGACAATATGAATAACGACGAAAACGGGTATTACATGCCAATATACATGTGCAAGCTTTGTGGTGAAATCCTTGTAGGCGTAAAAGAGAAAATTACAGACAAGCACTTGGCAATTAGCATCACAGATGCAGTTGGTTGTCTTGGCAAAGGAGCATTTCCATATGTGAGAAGAAAAACACCTCACACATGTGATGACGGTAGCATTGGCATTGCTGATCTAATCGGAATGAAATATTTCGAGGAACAGAAATCATGAGCGAATACATAACCATAGGAGATTGCGCCGCGATATTCCAGGGGCGCAACCTGGACAAAGTCAAGCTGAACACCGAGGGCAAGGGAATCCCCTACATCGTTGGGGCGTCCTGCATGAAAGATGCCCGGCTGAAATGTGAAAAGTACTGCGAGAATTTCGAGAACGAAACAATATCCAAGTTTGGTGATATACTCGTTTCGACCGTGGGAACGCTCGGAAAGGTCGCGATAAACGATATAGGCGACTGCGTCCTTTCTAGACACGTCTGTGCGGTGCGATTCGTTCCGGAAATATTGCCCGAATACGGGCTGCTGTGCCTCTTGGCGTCGCTGGAATTGTGCATACCGCCTGACGATGGCACGCAGACGGGATTTTCCCGAAAACTCGATTGTTCGGAGATTGAGAAATTACCCTTGGTGTACATCGTTCCCGATAAGCAGCGTGAAACAGTTGAGAAGATGGTGCTGCTTGCATCATCATTCTAGAATATGAAGTCAGTAGACAAGCTGGAGAATATGCCGGACGATCCGATTGAGTTGGCAGGTTGGTTTAAGAAAAGGGCTTCCAAGCTCATCAAGGAACAGAACCGTACTCTTGATCAGATAGTAGCAACCATAAAATCCGGGTGGGACAACGCGCCCGAGGAAATAAAACAGCTTATGTTGGAGGACATAAAGACATGAGAATTGACAGCGTAATAATTGAAGTGCTTGCAAAAGCAGAAGTGAGCGGCAACACGCTGCGCCTTACAGAACAACTTGACCGAAAGACATATCAGCAGGTCAGCAAGGTGCTTTCGGCAATCGGCGGCAAGTGGAACAGCCCCAAGAAGTGCCACGTCTTCGCTGACGATGTAGAGGATATCCTGCAGAGCATTATCCTCACTGGCGAATACACCAGCGAGAAAGCAGAATATCAGTTCTTTCCGACCCCGGACGAGCTTGCCGCCGAAACAGTAAGGCTGGCACACATCACGCCTGACGATGTGTGCCTTGAGCCCTCGGCAGGCAGAGGAGCAATCGCCAAGTATATGCCCGGCTGTGACTGTGTGGAGCTTAATTCGAAAAACCGCGCTTTCCTTGAAGAACAGGGGTTCAAACTGGTGCATGATGATTTCATGACGTTCGAACCGGACAAGCAGTACAGCGTGATCGTAATGAATCCGCCGTTTGCCAAACAGCAGGACATTATCCACGTCACCAAGGCAATACACATGGCTACACGCTGTGTTGTTGCAATCATGTCGGCGTCGGTGCTGTTCCGCACTGATAAGCGCACAACAGAGTTCCGCGCTCTTGTGGAAAGCTATGGCGGTACCATTGAGCCGCTGCCGGAAAGCTCGTTCAAGGAGAGCGGCACGGCCGTGAACACTTGCAGAGTGGTAGTTAATAATGGGTAAAAAGGAGTACCAACATGATAATTAAGAAACTCGCAAAGCTCGTGAAAAAGGCACATTACCTTGGCATAACCTCTACGATCAACGAGCGGTCACAGCAGTGGCTCGGAGGAAATTGGGGGCTTTACGACATCTCCGATTTGCCTTCGATAACGTATGGACAGGCTTGTGCCATGTTCGATTTCAATGCAAAGACAATCGACAATACATGGGATGATAGCGACGGGGCGTGTATACTTGCTAAAAAGGTTGAAACGGCCTGCAAATTCAGAAGATTTGAAGCCGACGAAATCGAAATACACTCCACATTCTTCGGAGAAGAGATGAAAGTCGTTGTCGACAAAGACCAGACTGCGTTTGCGTTTATTCCCGCTGAGCTGCTTTCGCCCATCGTTGAAACAGAATATACACAAAAGGTGCTTATTCAGGGCGAGGACGATGCTACATATCTGCTTGTATACAACGGTTTACAGTTGGTTGCAATGATTCCGTCACTTGTATTCCGAAAGGAATGGTGGACTCCTGGCGGGAATCGCAGACCAAGATTTACAACTGCATGAGCCTTTATCTGAATACTTTGGCAGCTGAGGAGGAACGAAGAGCGGCAAGCGATTCCGAGGTCGAACATCAGTATACGTTCGATGAGAACGAGGACACGGAGGACGAGGAAGATGCTGAATAACGAAATAGGAAGTCAGTTGAAAAATTTACGAGAAAGAAAAGGCTTAACTATTGAGCGGGTAGCCTATGCTGTTGATGAGATCCCCAGCGAGGTCGAGTTTTGGGAGAGCGGCAAGCTCAAGCCCTGCGCCGATGCAAAGAGAAAGCTGGAGTTCCTGTTTAGCTGTTTTGGTGACGATCACAAGGAACTTGCAAAGGTAAACGAGGAAAACTATTCCGACTTTTTCAATTATCCAGAATGCATTGACGTTCCTGAAAATTTCCCATCTTGGCTCAAGGCACACGGCTTTTTCGCTGCTCCAGCCTCCCTTGGACATCATGGAAACCAGCGCGGTGGACTTTATATACACTCTAGTCAAGTTGCAGCCGAGCTGGAGAAATATACGCGAAACCTCGGATTGCAGTGGAACGAAAGCAGGAGCGCTTGGCTTGTCGGGATGTTCCATGACCTTTGCAAGGTCGATGACTACTGCTACAACTGGGCCGGCGACAAGTGGGAATGGAACAAGAACCAGATACTCACAGGTCATGGCGAAAAGTCCCTGATAATGCTCCAGCGGCATATTACCCTCACTGAACAGGAGATAGCGTGTATTCGCTGGCACATGGGGTCGTTTACCGATCAGAAAGAATGGGAGTATTACGGCAGAGCGGTTGAACGGTACCCGGCTGTACTCTTTACTCACACTGCTGATATGTACGCGTCACACGTTCTGGGGGTATAAATGCAGCACATAGAAGATAACGAACAGATGATACTTATTCGCTGGGCGCAGTTCGAAAGCGGCAGACACCCCGAGTTGTCGTTGCTGTTTCATGTCCCGAACGGCGGCAAGCGCAGCAAAGTCGAAGCTGCAAGGTTCAAGGCGATGGGAGTGCAGGCGGGTGTTCCAGATCTGTTTCTCCCTGTTCCGCGCGGCGCTTATCACGGACTGTTTATCGAGATGAAAGCTCCAAATGGGCGGACGTCTAATGCACAGAACACTTGGATAGAAAAGCTGAAGAGCAACGGATATGCAGTCGAGGTGTGCTATGGCTTTGAGGCGGCTCAACAAACGCTGCTCTCATACCTTGACGAAAAATAGCCGTTTGCAATCAATTTCACAGGGAGGTGTAAAAAACAATGGCAAAGAAAAGAAACTGCAGGCGAACACCGGAAGAAGTAAGTATACATGAGGAGGCTGTTAAACTCCGCAAAATGACCGACGCTCAACTGGTCGAGAAGATTCGCTCCGCGTCTGCGGTGGCAAGTAAGTTTTCTACAGCATTTCGGCAGCAGTCATCTTCGGCAAAGAGTGCCGCTGAATTCCTCGAGGCATTCGCAAATGCCAATATTCCGGGCGTGGGGAAAATAACACTCAAGAAGATGAACACATTCGCAAAAGACAACGGATATCTTTAATAAAGGGGATTGGACGATATTATGACGGTAGCAGAATTAAATAAATATTACCTGCTGGAGGACGCTATTCGAGATGATAAAGAGAGAATCGCGAGGATTGAAGCAAAACTCTGTGGTTCCAGCGCCTTCGATACGAGCGGTGTACCGAAGAATCCTACACCGCGCAACCGTACCGAGGACAGCTTTATCGAGCTGGCACACCTCAAGACGGAGCTTGGCAATGAGGTCAAGGAGTATGAGGCTTTGAAAGTCAGAATTGAGCGGTATATCGCGCGTATCAACGACCTGCTTATTAAGCGCATCATGGAGAAGCGAGTTCTCAAGCATAAAAGCTGGCGTACTGTTGCGGAGGAGCTCGGTGGTGGGAACACCATCGACTCCGTCAAGAAGATGTACTATCGCTACATATCGGACAATCCTGATTAAGTTGTCACCAATGTCCCCCATGTCCCGTCCAATGCGTGATATAATGAAAACATAATCAGATGCAATGCACTCCTCAATTTTTGCGTTCTCGCCCGGCGCAATATAAAATTGAGGAGGTTTTATGTTACCCAGGAAAAAATGTGAAGAAATCAAAGCGGTTGAGATGCCGCCTATCAAGGAGTATCTGAAAGAGATACAGCGCGACGGCAGCGAACTTGGAGCCGATGAGGTGTTAAAGGACACGCTCAAATGGCTCGATTCGCGCGGGATGAAGAACGCTGTATCAATGCAGATGGTCGAGCAGTATGCATTCTCCGTGGCTCGATGGATACACCTTGAGCGGCTTATCTCAAAGTATGGCTATATTGCCAAGCACCCGACCACCGGTGCACCTATTCAATCTCCGTATGTAGCGATGGCTCAATCTTACATGAAACAGGTCATCGCGATACGGAGTGAAATCAATCTTCAGCTTAAAGAATCACGTCCCGCGCCGACGACGTACGTTCGGGAGGTGGTTTACGGTGAGTAACGAGCTGAACTATTACCTTGCGGACGTTGAGGAGCTTATCCCCTATGCGCGAAATGCCAGGACGCATTCCTCTGCACAGATAACACAAATTGCCGCGTCAATAAAAGAGTTCGGGTTCCTCGCCCCTATCGTCATTGCCGAGGATAACACGATTTTGTGCGGTCACGGTCGCTTTTACGCCGCGCAAAAACTGGGCTTAAAGAAAATACCCTGCGTCAAGGAATCACACCTCACCGAGGCGCAGAAACGCGCATATATCATCGCAGACAATAAGCTGAGCATTAACGCAGGCTGGGATGATGAGTTGCTTGCTGTGGAGCTGTCAGACCTGCAAGGCGAGGGCGTTGACCTATCCATCACAGGTTTTGACGAAAAGGAACTTGCGGACTTATTCGATGATAAAAGCAAATCTGATGTTGAAGATGACGGGTACGACCTGTCAGCCGCATTGGAGAAAGCGGCATTTGTACAGCGCGGCGATATCTGGACGGTAGGCAGACACCGTCTGATGTGCGGCGATGCTACCAGCGCCGATGATGTTGCCGCTCTGATGGGAGGCAAGCGCGCGAACCTGCTCCTGACAGATCCGCCGTATGGCGTATCGTTCAAATCATCGAGCGGCTTGACCATTCAGAATGACAGCATAAAGGACGAAGATTTCTACAGCTTCCTTAAATCGGCTTTCAGCGCGGCGGTCGACTGCCTCGAAAAGGGAGCGGCGGCATACATCTTCCATGCTGATACGGAAGGACTGAATTTCCGCCGGGCTTTCGTTGACGCTGGCTTTCATCTCGCTGGCTGCTGTATCTGGGTCAAAGATAGTCTGGTTTTAGGTCGGAGTGACTATCAATGGCAGCATGAGCCGGTTCTATATGGATTCCTGCAAAATGGTAAGCACTCATGGTATTCAGACCGAAAGCAGACCACCATATGGAATTTCGCTAAGCCTAAGAAAAATGCGAACCACCCCACGTCGAAACCGCTTGACCTGCTTTCATACCCCATTCAGAATTCCACGCAGGAAAACGCTGTCGTTCTTGATACGTTCGGAGGGAGCGGCTCAACGCTTATGGCGTGTGAGCTGACGAACCGTATCTGCTACACTATGGAATTGGACGAGAAGTATGCCTCTGTCATTCTGCGGAGATACGTTGATGATACTGGATGCCCTGATGATGTATTTGTAGAGCGAAACGGTGAAAGAATCCCATATGCTTCACTTGCAAAGGCGGTGGAGCATGAGTGAACTGACTTTAGGCAGTCTGTTTGATGGCAGCGGCGGCTTTCCCCTCGGAGGAATACTTGCGGGAATAACTCCGCTGTGGTCCTCGGAAATAGAACCGTTTGCCGTCCGTGTCACAACAAAGCGACTGCCTCAGATGAAGCACTTCGGCGATGTGTCCTCGCTTAACGGCGCGGAACTTCCGCCTGTCGATATTATCTCGTTTGGCAGTCCGTGTCAGGATATGAGCATTGCCGGAAAGAGGAGCGGCTTGGACGGCGCACGTTCCAGCCTGTTCTATGAGGCAGTCAGGATAATCAAGGAAATGAGGTGTGCAACAAATGGCAAATACCCGCGATACTGCGTGTGGGAGAACGTTCCCGGAGCATTCAGCTCAAACGGCGGTGAGGACTTTCGGTGCGTCCTCGAAAGCCTGTGTAAAATCAAAGACGAAACCGTTTCTGTTCCTCGATATGAGAGATGGACAGCAGCAGGATATATCATGGCAAAAGACTTCTCCGTTGCCTGGAGAGTCTTTGACGCTCAATACTGGGGAGTACCCCAGAGAAGAAAACGCATCTACCTTATCGCAGATCTTGATTCCGAATGCGCCGGAAAGATATTGTTTGAGTCCGAGGGCGTGTCGCGGTATTCTGCTGAGAGCTTCCGCGCGTGGCAAAGAACTGCCGCCGTTGCTGAGGGCGGCATTGGAGCGGCAAGCGGGGGCTTAATGAACGCTGCCGGCTTTTGCGCGGAGCATTCGGCGAAAGCACGCGGAATCGGCTACGAGGAAGAAACTTCGCCCACGCTCCGCGCTGGGACGATACCAGCAACTGTCTACGAAAATCATTCACAGGACACACGGTATACCGGACCGCTTGATGTCGCTCCGACAGTAAGTTCGACCTATGGAATGGGCGGGAACAATCAGCCGTTTGTTGTGACCAAAGAAACGAGATGTTTTGATGTAAGGTTTACCTCCGAGGGAACAAAGAATGCCAGGCATAATTGCTATGAAACTACTACGTCGCGGACAATAGATACCGGCGGTAATGCGCCGGATTCCAACCAAGGCGGGGTCGCTGTTGTATCCGTTCAAGGCTCGATGATAGGCAGGTCGGACAAGAACGGTCCGAAAGGCAGCGGAGTGAACGAGGACGTTTCTTTCACGCTGAATGCTACCGACCGTCACGCTGTAGCTTTTTCTCCAGCGCGGGTGTACAGCACGAGCAAGAACTCATACCACACAGAAGCTACCGAGAATGTTGCAGGCACTCTTGTGGCATCTGATTATAAGGATCCACCGACCGTTGCGGAAGAACCTCAATACATCGTCCGGCGGCTCATGCCTACGGAGTGCGCCCGGCTGCAAGGCTTTCCGGATTGGTGGTGCGCCGACCTCGGAACAGCGGAGCCGACCGATGGTGAGCTTGAATTCTGGCGGCAGGTATTTGAAACCCATCGTAATATAACGAGCGGCTCGAAGAAGGCAAAGTCAGATAAGCAGCTTCGCGCATGGCTTAAAAGTCCTCACAGCGATTCAGCGGAATACAAGCTGTGGGGGAACGGCGTTGCTTTGCCCTGCGTTTTCTTCGTCCTTTCGGGCATTGTTTACTATTCACAGTTGAATGTTGAAAGTTTGTGAGTTTATTCTCTTGATATGTGTCCCTTTCGGAGTTAATATATAGCTGGTCAGCAGGCAGCACCGAGCGGCATAATATACACATAATTCCTCTGTACATTTCGTGCAATATATTGTTCCGAAACCGCTTGCTATTATCTCGCTTTAGAGTTAATATGTACACACCGAAAGGGAAAACAAAGCCAAACGGAGGACACGACAATGAAAAACACACAGGTACAGATCGAGGGCATTAAGAACCAGACCATAGGCGTTGAGGTCGAGATGAACAACATAACAAGAGCGAAAGCCGCGCAGATCGCCGCTGAGTTCTTCGGAACGCACCGCCACGAAAACACCGCCGGCCGCAACGGATACTGCACCTTCTCCGCTTGGGACAGCGAGGGGCGCGAATGGAAATTTCAGAAAGACGTAAGCATTCACGGACCTGACGGTGAAAAGTGCGAAATGGTAACTCCGATCCTTAAATACAGCGATATCGAAACACTTCAGGAACTCATTCGCCGACTTCGCAAGGCAGGAGCCAAGAGCGACGCAACAAGGGGCTGCGGGGTACACGTTCACATCGGCGCACAGGGACACACGCCTCAGAGCCTCAGAAACCTCGCAAACATAATGGCAAGCCACGAAAGCCTTTTAGCAAGCGCCCTCAACCTTGACAGAGGAAGAATGAACCGCTACTGCCGCACGGTAAGCCCCGCATTTCTCGACCAGCTAAACCGCAAAAAGCCCCAGACCATGGCGGAGCTTGCGGACATCTGGTACACTAGCCAGAACGCAAGCTACGGCCGGTCAGCGCATTACAACGACAGCAGATACCACATGCTTAACCTGCACGCCACTTTCACCAAGGGCACGGTTGAGTTCAGGCTTTTCCAATTTGATGCACCGAGCGGCACAAGGCAGAACGGACTTCACGCAGGACAGCTCAAGAGCTACATACAGCTTTGTTTAGCGCTCAGTGCGATGGCAAAGAACGCAAAGAGCGCAAGCCCCAAGCCCCAGCAGGTGGACAATCCTAAATACGCGATGCGCACTTGGCTCCTTCGCCTTGGATTTATCGGGAACGAGTTCAAGACCGCAAGAGAAACCTTCACGAACCGCCTGAGCGGCGACGGAGCTTTCCGAAACGGCAGAACAGCATGACTCCGGCAAGCCTCCCTGACCGCTTCGGCGGTCTTAGGGTGGTAGAAGGGCAATTCTTCAGAAAGGACGTATTGTTATGAAAGAAAAACTATACTTGGCTTATGGCAGCAACCTCAACATTGTTCAGATGATTATACGCTGTCCGGACGCGAAATTCTACGGAACGGCTGAAATCAAGGACTACGAGCTACTTTTCAAAGGGAGCAAGACCGGTGCATACCTGACCATTGAGCGGCGCAAAGGCTCTAGCGTGCCTGTGGGTGTATGGGCGGTCACAGAGCGCGACATTAGCGCTTTAGACCGCTACGAGGGTTTCCCCGCATTCTACTACAAGAAGGAATTCCGACAGCAGATATGGGGCAGGGGCGGCGAGGATTTGGGCGTGCGCGACTGCTTTGCTTACATCATGCATGAGGATAGGCAGATAGGGATACCAAGTCCGGTGTACATCAACACTTGCAGAGAAGGCTACAAAGATTTCGGATTTGATATCAATATCCTGATGGACGCAGTAATGAGAAGCAAGGAGGCAGCACTATGAAAGAAACAACATCAAGAAGAGCGGCGCAATGCCCCAAGTGCAGCGCGATTTATACCGCACCGCCTGCAATATCGCGCGATGACGGTCACACGCTCATATGTCCGGAATGCGGCACAAGAGAGGCTCTGAAGAGTATCGGAGTGTCAGCCGAGGAGCAGAGCAAAATCATCGACATCATTCACCGCTGCTACAAAAGGTAAAATACACATGATAGCCGCGAAATCTTTGTGCAGGATATTCTTTTGCAATCGCTTGCAATTTCGCCACTTTAGAGTTAATATGGACACACCGAAAGGAAATACACATCAAGCAGGAGGAAAAGAATATGTGGACACAGGGAGCAATAGGAATACCGAGCAGCAACGGCGGCATGACATCGGTGAGCTACTGGGTGAAACACTACGAGAACGAAAGCCAGTTCGGAATTGACAACGGCAGAATCTCCAAGCTAACACTTGTCCAGAACAGCAAAGTAGTGTACAACTACGACCGAGGCGAGGACATCGCACCACAGACATCAGAAGCGGAAACGGCGCTTGCTATCCTGCTGAAAGAGTACAACTAACACCACAACACGGCATCAATAAAAGGGCAGAGAGCGGCGCAAGGGCGCTGTTCCTGCCTTTTGCCGATGTGAACGCCCCCCTCAAGGTACTGTGACCCGGGGGCGGGGTGAGGTGAGGCTCGCCGACGCCCAATTTTCGCCTAGTCATGGAGAAAAAAACGGGTCACTTGAATTGATAAAAATATTTTTTGGGGGTATTAGAAAAATGGCAAGGAAAAAAGCACAGGAAACCGAGGTCAAGAAAACAGCGTCGGAGGTGGATACAAAGCCAGTTCAGGGCGGGGCAAAAGCCGCCAAGGGTACTGCCAAAACCGCGTCAAGCGGCAAGAAAACGGCGAAAAGCGGAGCAAAATCCGCTAAAAGTAGTAAAAAAGGCGGTTCAAGCGGAGTAAAACAGACTAAAAGCACCGCCAAAGGGAGTGCGGATACCGAGCGTAAGACCGCGAAGAAAACAGAGCCAGCGCGCACTCCACGCAGGAAAGCGGCTGATGTTCCCTCAGCAAGCGGCAACAGTGCGGTGCTTGATGCGGCGGCCAGGCTGGAGGCTATGGAGGAAGAAACGCGGTCAGAGGCGGCACAGGACGCACGTCCCGCGACCTCGGAGCCGGCGGGGATCATTTACTCGCTGAAAGCCGGGGCGCAGATATTCGTGAAGACCGCCGACATTGTAGCGGCGACCGGAAAGACTACGTCATGGATCCGCGACATAACAGCGCGCGGGATCATCAAGGAAACCAAGACAAAGCATGGTACGCTCTACGACTTTACGCAGACCATGAGGGCTTATTGCGCGTCGCTGGAATCGCGCCGGAGCGATGATGATACCGCTGATGTGGAGCTTAAGCGGAAAAAGGCAGAGGCAAAACTCAAGGAGTCCAAGGCGGTCATCGCGGAAATGCAGGCAAAGGAATTCCAGGGCAAAATGCACCGTTCAGAGGACGTACAGAAAATGACCGCCGACCTGCTCTACTTCGTTCGCGGCGGGCTTGTGGCTCTTGCCGGAAGATGTGCCACTGACTGCGCTGCGTCCTCCGAGCCTGCCGAGGTGCAGAAGATCATTGAGCATGAGGTTCATGAGATCCTTAAGGACTTATCCGAATACAAGTATGATCCGAAAAGATATGACGAGCTGGTGCGGCAGCGGACTAACCGTGAACTTGACGCTGACTTCGACGATGGAGAAGATGAAGAATAAATCGGCGTGAAGTTAGTAAGCACCGGATTTCAGAGGGTGGATACAGCTTATTCGATAATATCTTTTTCAGATATTTTTGCAATTTGTCCCGAATGTCCCCCATGTCCCTTTATATTTGTGATACAATATAATCGAAAAAATACCGTTTGAGGCGACGGACACAGAGCCAACATTCAACCAGTCTGATCACCGCGCCCAAGCGGTATTTTTGTTCGATTCAAACATAGTAATAGCGCGGACTTGCAACATCGCGCAGACGATACAAGGCGCAGGGGCTTTCTCCTTTGACCCTGCGCAGATTTCAGAGCCGCACAGTGCCGCGCCTTAGCGCGTGCGGTGCAAATCCGCAGGCTCTTGTTAAGACGTTGTGTATACAATACACGGCACAGGCGCGGACTACTCATCCGTTCGCGGTGAAACAGAGGTAGTGCGGGAGCGCATTATCCGATGTGGAACTGTGGTGTTCGTGTGGCAGTAGCTCAGTTGGTAGAGCCGGGGAAAGCACACCCCGTGTCGGCGGTTCAAGTCCGCCCTGCTGTCTTGGGACGGTGGTATATGTCGGGATACGGTCATGGTAAAAAGTCAGTATTTATACTGGTTCAGCCCACTGCCGGCGGGTTCAATCCCCGCTGCCGCCCGCTAATTGTTTGTCCCGCTTTTGTGCGGGCGGTGTTTCCTTTCCATGCTCCCGGCGTGCGCCAACGCTCCGGGAATATCAACCATCGCTGTGCATGAACGGCGAGGGCAGGACCCGCCGTTCCCGCCTTTTCGGGTGCGTGGCTCAATGGTTGAGCACCGGACTTTTAATCCGGATCATGTGGGTTCGATTCCCACCGTACCCACCAAGCCCTATGCGGCTTTAATTCGGGCGATAATATCAATAAATCCGTGTGTCAGAAAGGGGTTTGAGCGGCGGGAGGTGGCGGTGTGTTCCGAGAATCAGAAAAAGATCGGGTGAACAAGCTGAACGCCTGCCTTGCGAAGATCCTAAGCGGCATGAAACCGCCGGAAGACCTCACCGTATCACAGTGGGCGGACAAGAACCGCCGGCTTACATCCGAGTCATCAGCGGAAGTCGGCAAGTGGCGGACATCGCGAACTCCGTATATGTTTGATATCCTGGATAGTTTCACCGATCCGCTTATTGAACATATTGTAGTTGTTGCTGCTTCACAGGTCGGAAAATCCGAAACTATAAATAACATGGTCGGATACTGCATAGACCAGGATCCCGGACCGATACTGCTGATACAGCCCACGATTGATGATGTTAAGCGGTATTCGGAAATGAGAATCGCGCCGATGATTCGTGAAACGCGCTGCCTTAAGCGCAAGGTCGCCGACCCCAAGTCACGCGACGCAGCGAACACCAAGCGGCAGAAGTCGTTCCCCGGCGGTGTGCTCGTCATGACCGGTTCGAACGTGGCGCACGATCTTTCTTCAATGCCTATTCGTTACGTTTTCGGTGACGAGCGCGACAGGTGGGCGACGAGTGCAGGCTCTGAGGGCGACCCGTGGGAGCTGGCGGTTGCAAGAACGAGAACGTTCTACAACAAGAAGATGGTCGAGGTTTCAACGCCGACTGTAAAAGGGGCGTCTGCTATCGAAAACTCTTACAACTTAGGCACGATGGAACGTTGGAAAACGGAGTGCCCCCATTGCGGCGAATATGTCGAGGTCAAGTTCGATAATATCAGATTTGAGTACGAGGCAGCCGAAAAGGGCGACAAGAAGATATTCCACATTACCGAGCTTTTCTATGTATGCCCGGAATGCGGCGGCATTTCTGATGAACACACGATGAAAAATCAGCCTGCGAAATGGGTCGCGACAGTCCCGGAAGCTAGGAAGCATCACAAAACGCGGTCGTTCTGGCTTACGGCATGGGTTTCGCCGTGGGCGACATGGGAGTCGATAATATTACAGTTCCTGCAGGCGGGGACGGATTCTGCGAAACTGCAGGTCGTGTATAATACGCAGTTCGGCGAGCTTTGGGAAGAGCGCGGCGACATGGCTTCAGAAGATGATGTTATGGCGCGGCGCGAAGTCTATGAGGCAGAAGTGCCGGACGGCGTGCTCCTTCTCACCTGCGGTGTGGATACACAAGATGACCGCCTTGAATATGAGGTCGTGGGACATCGGCGATACGGTGAAACATGGGGTATAAAGAAAGGTGTTATCCTTGGACGCCCTGACACAGAGGAAGTCTGGGAGCGGCTTGACGAGGTATTATCTCATAAATACAAGTTCAAAAGCGGGGTTTCGTTGCAAATCTCGCTTACTTTTATCGACGAGGGCGGACACTTTACACAGGAAGTCCGCCAGCACTGTCTTGCCCGTCAATATGACCATGTGTTTGCGATAAAGGGCGCGAACCGTCCGGATATACCGTACACCGCGCCGCCCAAGAAACAAAAAATCGTGGTCAATGGCAAGGTTATCGGGCAGGTGTGGGTGTATGAGATAGGCGTTAACGCCGGCAAGCAGAAGATTGTGGACAACCTCCGCGTTCAGTCGCCTGGCGCTAACTACTGTCACTTTCCCTTGCGCGACGATTACGGCAAGCAATTCTTTAAACAGCTGATGTCGGAACACCTTGCGTATGTTCCGAAACTGAAACACCCCTGGCAATGGCAGAAGATCCCCGGACATGAGCGCAACGAGGCTTTTGATATCCGGAACTACAACCTTGCGGCGTGCGAGATACTTTCGCCTGACTGGGACGCGATAGAGCAGAAGCTCCGAACGGCTAAGCCGGGCGAAGAAAATGCGTCAATTCCCATGAAAGAGAAGAAAGCAAAGCCGCGTAAGCGCAAGAAAAGCGAGTTTTACGATGATTGGTGATGATAACGATGATTAATAAAAATACGGCTCGTAAAATGTATGAACATTATACAAAGCGTATAGACGAACTTATCAAGGCGCAGGAGTCGCTTACATCAGGCGGTGTCAAATCGTACAAGATCGGCGACATGGAGATCACCAAGTTCGACATGACCAAGCTTGACGAGCTGCTGGAAGAGGCTGTTGACCGGCAGGCATACTATGACGCTATCCTGCACGGCAAGGCAACGCGCAAGACCGTGGGCATAATTCCCACGGACAGATGAATCATTTTTGCAATCAATTTCAAAAATCAGCAGAAAAGAGGGCGCGAATTTGATCGCGCCTTGATTTCTGCCGGTTTGGGGGCTTTCACGGCAGAGTTCATAATTTCTCCGAGGGCTGTGTGCGCGGCAGCAGCGGCGTATGCGGCTCTTCACCGAAGAAAAAGCGCCTGCTTGTGGGCAGGCGCTTTGAATGTGGAAACGGCTTACTCAGCGGCGTCAGGCGGCGGTGTCAGCAGGTCGTTAAGGGTGATGCCGAGCACATTGGTGATTTTCAGAGCATTGGAAACAAGGCAGTCGCCGCGTTTTTCCAAGTCTTCAATGGTGCGCTTTGGTATGCCTGTGAGTTCAGACATTTTCGGCACGGAAATCTTTGCACGCAGCCGATATGCCTTGATATACAGAAACATAAAAATCCCCCTTTACTTTACGAAGAAGAACCAGATTAAGAATACTATAGCCACCACAGACATGGAGATGCTTGCAATGTGCCAGATCAGCTTGAGAAGTGTTCTGTTTTTTTCGCTCATACTATTGACCTCCTTTTGAAAATGTGTTATAATACTCTTGCCGGGGCTTTCGCCCCGGTAGAGCGGAACGTTTAGAAGAACGTTCCCTTGATTATAGCCCAGATGGTTCCGACCGTGATGAGGATTTTCACCACCTGGGTCAAGAGCTTGTCAAGCTGTTCGAGCAACTTGGTGAGCTCTTTTATTTTATTGTCCATCGCTTTCACCTCCCTTCTGACAATATTATTATACCACGTTATAACGTGTTTGTCAATAGCTTTTTTGAAAAAATCTCAAAAAAATCTAAAAAATACAAATATTAGCACCTTGAAAGAGGTGCTTTTTTTATGGGCAAAAACGGCGCATGAGCCGCAATTGCCGACAAGTGAAATCTACAATTTAATAAATCAAGGCACGCCCGTTCAAATGGCGTGCCTTTGCTATTCCACAAAAAAGGGGGGACGTTTTTGAGCGGCTCAAATGTATATGCAAGCGGGTACGGCGACGCTGGAGCTTCGCTTACTAAAAGGTCATTAAGGGCTTTCAATGCGCGTTCGGGAGCGCCGATAGAGGATATAGACTTTCACAATGCCACCATGCGCCAGCGCGGACGAATGCTGTATATGGCATCTCCGATAGCTGCCGCCGCTGTGAATACCAACCGCACGAAGATAGTCGGTCCGGGACTTAGAATGAAGTGCAGTCTTGACGCGGAACTGCTTGGACTTTCAACGGAAAGTGCAAGGCAATGGTGCAAACGCACCGAGGCTGAATTCCGGGCATGGTGTCTGAACAAGTCGTCATGTGACGCGCTGGGCATAAACAATTTCTATGAAATGCAGCAGTTAGCCGTGAAATCATGGCTGATGAGCGGCGATGTGTTTGCCCTGCTGAAAAGGCGGGAGCCTACCCGGCTTAATCCGTATTCCCTTTGTGTGCAGATGATAGAGGCTGACAGGATAAGCACGCCGTTATGCTCTGTTTCAAACGGTATTTTTTCAGTTACAGAGGGAAAGAACGGCGACAATGAAGTGCATGACGGCGTAGAGGTGGACGCCAGCGGAAGAGTGGTAGCTTACCATGTCTGCAATGGTTACCCGTATTCGACCGTGCTTAAGGACATTAACTGGGTCAGAGTCGAGGCAGTCAGCAAAAAGACTGGACTGCCTAACATATTGCAGATCATGGATTCAGAGCGCCCCGACCAGTATCGGGGTGTTTCGTATCTCGCCCCAGTCATCGAAATGCTCCTGCAGAACCGCAGATACACGGAAAGCGAACTTACAGCTGCAATCGTTCAGACGTATTTTACCGGCTGGTTAGAAACGGAAACGGACTCGACTGATATGCCGATGTTCGACCATTCCGATGATGGCGATTCAGACGAGGACGAGCCGGAAATGGCGCCCGGAAATATCGTCAAGCTGAAGAGGGGCGAAAAAATCGTATTCGGCAATCCTAATATACCGACTGCCGGGTATGAAACTTTCACCAATTCGATCGCGCGGCAGATCGGCGCGGCGCTTGAGATGCCACATGAGGTATTGCTCAAGGAATTCACCGCGTCCTATTCGGCGTCTAAGGGCGCGCTTGAAGAAGCATGGGAAGTCATTAAAATGCGCCGTTCTTGGTTCGTCAACGATTTCTGTCAGCCTGTCTATGAGGTCTGGCTTGCTGAGGCTGTCGCACGGGGCAGGATAAAGGCGCCGGGTTTCTTCGATGATCCTCTTATCAGAGCGGCTTGGTGCGGTGCGCGGTGGGACGGTCCGGCGCTCACACAGCTTGACCCCAAGAAGGAAGCTGAGTCAAATGCCATGTTGGTTCAGCACGGTTGGAAGACGAACGAGCAGATCACAAGAGAGTACTACGGCGAAAACTGGGAGGACAATATGTCTGCTCTTGCGGTGGAGAACGAGCTTATAAAGAACATTATACCCGCCCAGACGAATAACATCGCTGACGATGATGAAGAGGGAGATGAAGAAAATGCCGATGAAGAATAAAGGCGCTGCGTATTTCGCGGAGCGTGAGGGCTATTCGGTCAGGGCTGATGCTGATATGGAAACCGCCGAGCTTGTGCTTTACGGTTTGGTAGTAAAAAGCAGACCGTTTGACTATGACACCAATAAGCCCACGGAAGAAAATTACATCGTTGAAAGCGAGATTTTAGATGACTTAAAGGCAATATCCAAGAGCCGAAAGTTAGATATAAAGCTCAATTCCTGCGGCGGTTCATGTACAACTGCGATAGTCATATACAACAAGCTACGTGAAATGGCTGCGAACGGCACACAGATCACCTGCACCGTTGACGGTGTGGCAATGTCAGCAGGCTCACACATTATGTGCGCTGCTGATACAGTCAGGGCGTCCGAGGGGTCGCTGATAATGATACACAAGTCATTAGCGCCTGTATTTGGCTATTACAACGCAGATGAACTTAGAAAAGTGGCACAGACCAATGATGCTTACGACAAGGTCATGTTGGCAGCGTACAAGCGTAAGACCGGAAAAGAGGAAGCCGAACTGCTCAGTATGATGTCGGCTGAAACATTTATGACCGGAAAAGAAGCCAAGGAGCAGGGCTTTGTTGACGAGCTCATTGAAACGAGCGATGAAGTCAAGATAGCCGCATCGGCTGATAAGACGGCACTGTATGTGAGCGGCAGATTTATGCCGCTTTACGGAGCAACATGCCCTGAAAATATACCAGTTGTAAATAACGCTCCAAATATTACAGCGACACACCACATGGCATTACAGCCTGAATCAAACGAAGGCAATGCAAATAAATCAAACAACAATGAGGGAGGTAAAACCACTATGGCAGTAAATCTTGCTGAACTGCGCAAAGAAAATCCCGAACTCGCAGCACGCGTTGAAGAGGATTACAAGGCAGAACACGCAGTCGAAAACAAGACGGCAATGGACGCCGCTGTGCAGAAGGCGCTTGCGGACGAGCGCACACGCTTAGAGAAGATAGAGGCTATCGCCGGACAGGTAAGCCCGGAACTCCTCGCTGATGCTAAGTACAAGAACCCCTGCACGGCTGAGGAACTTGCTTACAAGGCTATGTCGGAGAATGCAAGGAAAGGCAAGTCGTTCCTTGACGACATGAAGGCGGATTACAGCGGTTCCGGCGTGGAAGATGTTCACGCAGTCGCTCCGCAGACTGACGGCGCGGGACAGACAAAAGCCCAGGAAGAGGCTGAGGTTTTAGCAGCTATTGACGATGCGCTTAAGGAGGACGAGTAATGACTACGGAACTTCTCAAAAAGCTTGGTACAGTATCCGCTGACAATCTTGTCGCCGGCACGGATCCGGCGTTAAGAGTCGGCACCGGAAAGCTCCGCAAGAACACAGGAGAGCTTAAGCGCGGCACCGTGCTTGCGAAATCTTCAAAGGACGGCACACTGGTGATTCTGGGAACGACTGCTTCATCTTCGGACAGCGAGGTGCTTGAGCCTTACGGCATTCTGACCGATGACATTACTGTCCCGGCTGACGAAGATGTAAACATGACCATCTACATTGGCGGCAAGTTCAACACCAACAGGATCATCATGAAGGACAGCTACCAGATGACGGAGGCAGACAAGGATACCCTGCGTAAGTATGGCATCGAGTTTACCGCCGCCGATTCTAACTAACGAGGAGGACAAAATGGCAGTTAATATTGATATAACCAAGTCTTACGTGCTGCAGAGCATTCATGAAAAGGCGAAGCCTGAAACGACTTTCTTCAGCGATCGCTATTTTACCACAGGCAGAAATGATATTCATGCCGAGGACAAGATCCTTGTGGAGTACAAAAAGAGCGGTGAGCGTAAGCTGGCACACTTCGTGCCGGAACGCGGCGGCGCTATTCCTATTGAGCGCGATGGCTACACTGCGGCTGAATTCGGACCCGCATATATTGCTGAAAGACTTCCGCTGACTGCTGACGAACTGGCTGCACGCGGTTTCGGCGAACCCCTTATCGCAGGCTCCACCCCTGCACAGCGGGCTATACGTCTGCTTGCAGAGGATCTTGAGACCCTTGAAAATAGAACGCGCCGCCGTATCGAGTGGATGTGTGCGCAGTTAATGCAGAACAATGCAATCACCATGCAGGAGTACATCGACATCAATACCAAGGGTGAAGTAAAGCATATTCAGTTCTATGACTCTGTATCGGAGCATACATACACCCCGCAGAACAAGTGGAACAGTTCTAACGCCAACATCATCGGAGATGTTCACGCAATGTGTGAGATGCTTTCCGACCGTGGTATGGTGGCCACTGACCTGCTCATCGGCACTGATGTTGCCGATGTGTTCTACAAGAACGAGGAACTTTACACAATGCTGAACAAGAATATTGCAATCAATTTCGGCAGTGTGGACGAGCGCAACATACTTCCCGGCGTTAACGAGCTCGGCTCGTTCAATTTCCGTGGTCACTCGCTGCGCGTTTTCGTAGTAGGACATAAATACGAAAATGATAACGGCGTAACACAGAGCTATTTCCCCAGTGACGCGGCAATGGTTACATTCCCGAACTGCGGACGTGTGGCTTACAGTGCGGTCACACTCATGCCTTATGGCAGTCCGGACTTCGCGACTATCGCCAAGTCCAGAGTAACCAAGCTGTTTGTGGACAACCCCCATAATACCAGAGCTGTAGAGCTTTATTCAAGGCCTATCGCAATGCCCAGGTACTACACGCCGTTCATCTTCGCGGCATCCGTCGTAAGCTGATAGGAGGTTTCTATGAGAATCAGAATCCTTAATACAACTTTCGGGCTGGTGATTGACGGTATTGTAAAGCCCAAGTCCCCCAAGGACCCGCCGTTTGATGTTGACGAGAAACTGGGCTTAAGGCTTGTCCGCGAGGGTATCGCGGAGGCGGTGGACGGTGCCGAGCGCGGCGAGGTTCAGTCTGAAAGTAATGACAATGATAATGACGAAAGCGCCGGCGATGACTTCGGCATACCGCAGTACGGTCAGGACACTTCGAAAGCCGATTTGCAATCAATTGCAAACGAGTACGGTATCGAGGTGTCAGCAGCTGCGACCAAGCAGGAGCTCATCAAGGCGCTTGACGACTTTTTCGCCGACGCGCTGTCCGATGATCCGGAGGGCGAGTAATGGGCTTTAAGGACATGGTCAAGTCCGATATCGCAAATGTGCTGATGAACACCGAGGAGTTTGCGGAAAGTCACACAGTGAAATACGATGGAGAGGTATATGAAGATATACCGATCATTCTCCAGCGGGTCAAGCAGTCTGACAGACCTATAATTCAGAGCGACCATGCTGAGGGCATATACCTTGTGACCGCCGTTGCCTATATCAACGAGAAGGACCTTGACGGGGTGATCCCCGAACAGGGACATCGCTTTGAGATAGACGACGGCGAGGCGCTGGGTAAGACGTTTTTCCGCAAGTATTCGGTAGTTACGTCCAAATGCGAGATGGGGCTTATCACGCTGGAACTGAGGTATTACGATGAGTGACAGCTATTCGGGCGGCAATTATTCCGGAATCGTCAACATTTCTCTTGCTGATGATTCCGGCAGCTCCAAGGCGCTCGACCGGGCAACAAAGCTCTTAGCCGGGATACCGGGCGGCATGGAGAAAGCGGCCAGTTCTTCCCTGACCCGCGCCGCAACGAGCGGTACGGCGGCTGTAGCGCGTGAAGTCAATAAAGACTATTCGCTGAATACGTCCGACTTCAAAAAGTATACCAAGTCCTCGCAGCATATTCAGAAGTCCGGCGATGAAATAAGTGTCGGACTTAGTTTTCGCGGATTTCATGTTCCGCTTATCCGGTTTAACGCAAAAATCACCAGTTCCGGGCTGTACAGAGTGCAGGTCAAGCGGAACACCGCCGGCGAAACGCTGAAACACGTTTTCCGTGCAACGATGGACAGCGGACACATCGGGCTTTTTGAACGGTACGGGTCAAGCAGACTGCCGATAAAGCAGAAGTTCGGTCCGTCCGTTCCGCAGATGTTGGGGGCGAATCCGACGCTTGCAAATACAGTTGGCGATAATGTGCGCAAGGTATTTGAGGAGCGCATGGAGCACGAAATTACAGCGCTGCTTAACGGCTGGAGGTAACAATGACAAGGGTAAAGCTCATACAGGAACTGAAAAAGTTCTGCGAGAACGCGGTGAAGAACATTCCTCTTCCGGAAGCTGTTCAGAAAGGCGACACAAAAGAGAAAAGCCGCGTCCCGGAAGTGTACCTCATGCGGCTGCCTGACAGCAATTCGGCGAAAAAGCTCGCGCCTTACATCATAGTTCAGTTTATCGACAGCAAGCACCATCGGAGCGAGAACGGCTATCCCAACCCCGAATACACGGCGGCGGTGCGGTTCATCTTCTGCGTATACTCGCAGGACGAACAGGACGGCGCTGTTATGCTGTTGAACCTTATGGACAGGGTGCAGGAGCGCTTGCTTGAACAGGTGCAGATAGGGACTAACTTTACGCTTGACGAGCATGAGGGTGTCGAATCGGTCGTCTATCCCGATGATACCGCGCCCTATTTTGTGGGAGAAATGATAGGCACATTCCATATAAGACCAATACAGAGGGAGGTTGATTTCTTTGGCAAGGAAAACAGACGTTTCGGAGGAAATATCTGAGGTCGAAACTGCCGATAAGTCAGCGCCGTCCGAACAGGCTGAACAGTCCGAACAGGACGTGCAGAGCACGGCGGCAGAGGCAAGGGTCTGGGTCTATCTGGGACCCTCAATACGCGGCGTTGTGACGAATGGCAGGATATTTTTCGGTACCAAGGACGAAATAGTTCAGTCGTTCGGCGACAAAATCAAGGATTATCCGCAGATTGAGCGGCTGATTGTTGCAGATCGCAATGTTGCAAAGGCTAGAAATGACCTTAAGGAAAAGCGCGGCATTTACATTCCGTATGACGCGCTTATCAGAAAAATCACAGGCAAGGAGGAGTAAACTGTGGCTTTAAGACATGGCATAAACACATACAAGGACGATACCGGCGTTGTTGCGGTGCAGACCGCAGCGGTCGGTATTCCTTATTTTATCGGCGCGTGGCCCTGCCATCGCGGCAAGGGATTCACAGGCAAGCCTCAGCTTGCGTCCGCGTTCTTGGAGGCTGAGGAACTGGGAGGATACAGCGCGGAGTGGAGGAATGCGGACGGTTCGCCGAAGTGGAGTCTCTGCCAGGCGATGTATGCGTTCCACAAGCTGATGGGTATGTCGCCGGCTATTTATTACAATATCTATGACCCGGCAAAGCACAAGAAGTCTGTGGAGGCTTCGGAGATCACCGTTACTGACCATATCGCGGAACTTACGCCGGACGCTATCATCAACGACCAGCTTTCAGTATCGGCAGTGGGCGGTTCGGCGCTTGTTAAGGGCACTGATTATGAGGTTTACTACACGGACAATGCGCTGTGTATCGAGCTGCTGGCAGACTCTTCGAGCTACAGCGCCGACAAGCTCAAGATCGGCTATGATGTCGCAGACCTTTCCACCATCACGGCAGAGGACGTTGAAATGGCTGTGGAAACAGTTGAAATGTGCCGCAGCGTTGTCGGGATTGTTCCCGACCTTATATGCGCCCCCGGCTGGTCAACAGATCCGACAGTAGCGGCGGTGATGGCGGCGAAAGCGCCGAGTATCAATGGACTCTTCCGCGCCAAGGCGGTCGTGGACATCAACACCAAGACAGTCAATGACTATTCCAAGGTGCTTAAGTACAAGACCGACAACGGTTATGTATCCGAGGACATGATCGTATGCTGGCCGATGGTCAAGAGCGGCGATTACCTTTTCAATATTTCCGTTATCGTGTGCGGACTTATCGCAAAGGTGGATTCCGACAATGCCGATTGCCCGTATGAGTCTCCGTCCAACAAGTCCGTATCCATCACCGGCGCGGTTTGCGCGGATGGCACTGAGGTAACGCTTTCACTTCCGCAGGCTGACGTTATCAGCGTATCTGCCGGAGTGGTTACCGTACTTAACAATGGCGGCTGGACCCTGTGGGGCAACTATCTGGGCTGCTATCCCAAGACGAGCGATGTTGCCAAGATGTTCATATGCACCAACAGAGTGCAGGACTGGATATGCAACACGTTCATCAATACATTCTGGCAGTACATCGACAAGCCTCTGACCCCCGCGCTGCGTGACGCTATCATCAATGCGTTCAACGCATGGCTGAACGGTCTGACGGCGGAGGGTAAGCTCTACGGCGGCGAGATCGCATATTCTTCGGAACTGAATCCTGTCACCAACCTTATGAACGGTATGTTCCGGCTTGACTGTCAGGCGGCATCACCGATACCGGCACAGCAGATAGATATGCACGTTCAGTACAGCGTGGATATGCTTGAAGCCGCGCTCGGTTCTTAAGAAAGGAGGACTGCGAAATGCCTAATGGAGTTGACGAGGGAGTAATCTCCTATGCCATCTATGAGGACGAAAAGATGTTTTACGGAGTTGCGGAGGTAGACCTTCCGGATTTTGAAAATATGGTATTCAATGTGAGCGGCGCGGGGGTGCTCGGTGAGATTGAGATACCTGTTATGGCTCAGCTCAAGGCTATGACCACAACGTTTAAGTTCAATCACGCAAACGAGGCGGCGTATGCTCTTGCCGAGGAACGTGTCCATACGCTTTCCCTGTGGCGTGCCGACCAGCACTACAATTACAGCGGCGGCGAACTGGAAACCAAGCAGAAGAAGATAATCATGCGCGTTGTTCCGAAAAAGCTGACCGGTGGTACGGTCAAGAACGCATCGCCTATCGCAGTGAACGGCGAATATGCGGTACACTACTATGCGGAAATAGACGCGAACGGCAAGAAACTCTGCGAGTTTGACCCGCTGAATTTCCGCTATATCGACCACACAGGCAAGGACAGAGCGGCGGAGATCCGCAAGTGTCTGGGTATGTCCTGATAATTACTATCGCTGTTCCCTGCATTTCGCAGGGAGCGGCGTTTTATTCGAGGAGGAATTTTGAATTATGGCAAAGACAAACGTTGACCTTGAAAAGACTGAGAACATGGATGAGCTTGTTGAGAACGAGCTTGAAGATATGACTAACACCAGCGTTGAAAACATACTGCATCTGACCAAGCCCGTTATGTATAACGGCGAGGAGGTGACCGAGCTTGCATTTGACTTCGACAAGCTCACCGGTGCGGACGCTTTGAACATTGAGGAAGAACTTGTGTCCCGCGGGAAGACCATGTACTACGGCGCTATCAACGACGCAAATTATCTTATCCTTATGGCGGTCAAGGCTTGTACAAAGCCTGTCGGCAGGGATTTTTTCAACAAGATATCCATCGTCGACTTTGAGAGGATAAAAAACAGAGCGCGTTTTTTCTTGGCCGGTGTTGCACAGTCGAGACGCTAAGGCGCAATATCCTTATTTTGGCGCAAAACGGATATGCACCTATCCCATTTTGGCTGGGGCAGCCACTTAAAGAAATACAGCGGTGGATTATTACGCACAATAAAATCCTGAAAGAGTCGGAAAAGAAGTAAGGAATGGCGAGTGTCGAATGCTTGGTAAACAATATGAAATGATTTATAAGCTCAGCGCGACGGTAGGCGAAAATTTTAAAGGAACATTCAATTCCGCACAGAAAATTCTTGCCGCTACTCGTGATAAAATTCAAGAGCTTAACAAAAAACAAGGCGATATAAGCGCGTATCAAAGGCAACAAGCCGGAATCGACCGCACAACCACGCAGTTAACTACATACCGGAAACAGCTTGAAATTACTCAAAATGGACTTGAAAAGCTGAAAAACAGCACCGAAGATACTACGGTGCAGGAAACACAGCTTGCTGCGCGCGAAGTCGAATTAAAAAACCGCATTGCGAACACCGAACAGGCTATTGCGGACAAAAATCAGCGCTTACAGCAGATGGGTCAGAAGCTCTCTGAGGCAGGCATTGATATCAACCAGCTTACCAGTGAAAGTGCACGTCTGGAAAAGCAAGTTCAGGAGCTGTCGGAGCAGGAGAAAAAGGCAGCGGAGGAAGCTAAAAAGTTTGGCGCTAACGGTGAAACAGCGTTTGAAATGGTTGGTTCTGCGTTAGTTGCAGCAGGCATAACAGCAGGGTTAAAAAAAATTGCGGATGCTTACAAAGAATGCATTGATGTGTCGATGGAGTTTGACAGCACAATGAGTACTGTCGAGGCTCTATCCGGTGCGAACGCAGTCCAGATGCAGGAACTGACCGCCAAAGCAAAGGAGCTCGGTGCGCAGACCTCGTTTACTGCAAACCAGTCGGCAGAGGCTATGACCTATATGGGAATGGCGGGCTGGGATGCGAACGATATGCTTTACGGCATGAACGGCATGATAAACCTTGCCGCCGCTTCCGGTGAAGACCTTGCGCTTGTTTCGGATATCGTCACCGATAACCTGACCGCGTTCGGGCTTACTGCAAAGGACACCGCGCACTTTGCCGATGTGCTTGCAGCGGCCGCTACGAACTCCAACACCAACGTCGCCACCATGGGCGAAACCTTTTCTGGTGCGGGCGCGATAGCCGGGGCGCTCGGATACAGTATTGAAGATATGGCGGTCGGCGTTGGTCTTATGGCTAATGCGGGCGTTAAGGGTTCTGTTGCAGGTACCGCGCTGAAGAACACATTTAACGGCTTGCTCAACGGTGCGACCCTCACAGCTGATGCATTCGGAGAAATCGAATACTCTGCGGTAAATGCTGACGGCACTATTGACGAGTTCTCCGATGCCATAATCGAACTTCGCGGCTACTTTGAGCAGATGACCGAGGCAGAGCGTGTCCAGAACGCTATGGCGATTGCCGGACAGCGTGGGTACAACGGTCTGCTTGCAATGATCAACGCCTCGGACGAGGACTTCCAGTCCCTTACCGAGAAGATAAACAACTGCACCGGAGCGGCGCAGAAGATGGCTGACACCAAACTTGACAATCTGCAGGGTGATGTTACACTGCTTGATTCTGCCACTGACGGTCTTAAAATGACTATTGGGGAATTATATAACGATGAATTGCGTGAACTTACTCAAGCAGGAACACAGATTTTAACAGGTATCAATGAATTCTGCGAGGAGAATCCGGCTGTTGTTAAAGCAATTATGGCAGTTGGCGCAGAAATCGGTGTGGTTATAGCTGGTTATACTGCGTTTGTCGGTATAAAAAAAGTTAAAAATACCATTGATGCATTAGGCATTGCGCTCAAGGTAAAAAGTGCAGCTGCAACATCAGCGGAAACAGGAGCTGAAGTTGCAAATGCCGGTGCAACACAAGGGGCGGCAGCAGCACATGGAGCGCTTAATCTTGCAATGCTGGCGAGCCCGGTATTTGTTATTACTGCGGCGGTTGTTGCTTTGACCGCAACTGTAGTAGCTCTACGAGAGGCTTTTAAATTAGCTGAATTTGAAACGCTCGAATTATCAACAGCTTCAAGTCAACAGTATGATGATTTAGAGCGCCTTACCGGCGAATATCAGACCGCCTGCGATACATACGGCGAAACCTCAGACCAGGCACGCGCTCTGAAATATGACCTTGACGAAGCGACCGCGACTATTGAGCAGCAATCTTTTTCCGTTTCAGATTTATATAGCGAAATCGATACGCTTCATACTTCGACATCAGAATTGCTGGATTCATATTCAAGTATAACTGATGAAGCTGAAAAACAGCAGGAAGGTGCACAAGTCTTAGCATCTAAGTTAAAAGAAATTGCTTCTTCCTCAGAAACAGCGGCTCGTAAGGAAGCTCTTATGAGTCCTATCATTGAAAAGCTAAATGCTCTCTATCCTTCACTTGGTATTACCGTTGAAAATGTTGCTGGAAAACTTGACGGGCTATCTGGTGCAATAGACAGAGCTGCAGAATCATCAAGCATGCAGGCGAAATATGATGCTGCAAAGTCAAATTTAGCGGACTTGTTAATGCAAGAAGAGCAGCTAGCTGATGTGGCGGCAAAAGCAGAAGCTGCACAGCTTAGAGCGGGTGAACGATTTGTTGATGCGGCAGGAGATAATATTTTTTCCGTTGCAGGCGGTATGATTACAGGTCGTGTTCAACAGACTCAAAAAGAGCTTGATGAAGCAAACGAAAAAATGTTTACAGCCCGTGATGATCTGGCTGCGATAAGAGAACAAATAGCTGACTGCGAAGCTGTAATGGCAGAGTATGGCGATATTGTTTCAGGTGAGTCAGAAAAAATGGTTTCCGCATATGACGCGGTATCCATAGCGGTAAACGACATCACCGACCAGACAACCGAGCTTTTGCAGGCTTACAACGACGCATATCAGGCGGCTTACGACAGTGTAAATGGCCAATACAACCTTTGGACAAATGCTGAGGAAACTCTGCCGACAAGCATTCAGACTATCAATGACGCGCTTTCTTCGCAGACAGAATACTGGGACAATTACAACTATAACCTTGAGTCGCTATCCAAGAGGACGGGCGACATTGAGGGCTTGGGAGATGTGATTGCCTCGTTCGCGGACGGTTCTTCTGATTCGGTGAACGTCATCGCCGGCATGGCTGACGCGACCGATGAAGAACTGAAAACCATGGTCACGAACTTTGAGGAGCAGAAAAAGGCGCAGGAAGAGGTTTCGAAATCGCTTGCCGACTACAAGGTCGATATTGACGATACAATGGACGGTATCGTTGACGACATGGAAAAAGCCGTTGAGGATATGAAACTGAGCGACCAGGCAGAAGAAGCGGCAAAAGCTACGATACAGGCTTATGCTGACGCTATCCTTGCCGGGAAAGGCTCGGTCACCACAGCGGCGGATATTGTAGCGGCAGCCGCTGCACAGGCCCTGGCAGGGGCGAGCGCTTCTGACAAGGCGTATGAGGGAAGCGTGCGCGGTTTCCATGATATTGAGAACGCTTATGCAAGCGGTACTGACTACGCAGAAAATGGCATTGCCCTTGTAGGCGAGGAAGGACCGGAACTTGTGGCTATGCGCGGCGGTGAAAGAGTCGTTGACGCGGATAACACCAGGGCGCTGCTTTCCGGCGGCTCGGGCGCGCAGATCACCATAGCGCCCCAGTTTGTCGTGAACGGAGAAGTTAGCGATATGACCGAGGAAAAGCTGCAGGAGATGTCCGAGCGGCTTGTTGATATGGTTCGGGACGCGCTTGAGGAAGCGGGAATAGACAGGCAAAGGAGTGTGTACGCTTGAGCACATATACAACGCAGCAGGGGGATATGTGGGACAGCATATCCCACCAGGTGTACGGAGATGTGAAATTCACGGACGTACTTATTAATGCCAACCCTGAATACCGATACATCTACATCTTTTCGGAGGGCGTTGTCCTCAATGTCCCGGATGTTGAGGACAGAATAACGGCGGACGATCTGCCGCCGTGGAAGAAGGCGAGCGGATGAGTGACAAGCACCTTGCGCGCCGCGCTGAAACGCAGGTAGTTCTTAACGGCGTGGACATATCCGTGTATGTGAATAAGGACTGGCTTTCTTTCACATACACGGACAACGAAGAGGACGAGGCTGACGACCTGCAGATAAAGGTCTGCGACCGTGACGGCAAATGGCTGCGGAAATGGCTGAACAGCATAATTGATGGCGGTGCGCTGGGCGGTTCGGTGATATCCGCCGCGCCGGAGGGCAGCACAAAGACATCAACGTCTTCAGGTTCGAGTTCCTCGGACAGCGGGGGTACCGATAAACCGAGATACAGAGTGACCGCCTCAACGGGCGTAAATATCCGAAAGGGCGCTGGCGAGAAATACAAGGTGATCGGCAAACTCCCTTACGGCACTATCGTTGAGGTTCACGGATTTTATTCGAGCTGGGCGAAAATCACCTATTCCGGCAAGAATGGATACATAAAGGGTACCAATCTTAAATCCGTCGGCGGGGGCGGTTCTTCGTCCTCTTCGAGTTCTTCAAGCTCCACAAAAAGTTCAAGCTCCAAGAAGTCTGGCAGCACGGCTAACACGCAGATTCAGACTGGTAAGGGGCTTAAGATATCCGCCGTCATTGTACTCCGAAACGGGAACAACGATGGCAAGGACGCAGTACTTGACTGCGGTCAGTTCGAGCTTGACAGCATAGACGCACAGGGCCCGCCAGCGACCGTTACCATTAAAGCAACATCGCTGGCTTTCAGCAATACCGTGCGGCAGACGCTGAAATCCAAGTCGTGGGAAAACATCACGCTTTCCGAGATTGCCGGACAAATCGCACGGCAGAACGGAATGGGAGTGCTTTTTGAAAGCGGATTCAATCCAAGGTATTCCCGCGTGGAGCAGTATCAGACCTCTGATATTGCCTTTCTGCAGAAGCTGTGCCACAATGCCGGCTGCTCCCTGAAAGCCACCAACAATATCCTTGTGGTGTTCGACCAGGCGGCTTACGAGGGGAAAAAGGCGGTCAGAAAGATAAAATTCGGCGAGGAGGGCGGCTACACCAAGTACAAGCTGTCCACTGGCACGAACAACTGTTACACCTCATGCCGGGTGTACTGCACCACTACGAGCGGCGCGGTCATTTCGGCGACAGAGTATGCCCCAAATTACAACGAGAACAGCGACAATCAGCAATGCTTACAGGTGTGTCAGCGCGTATCAAGCAAGGCAGAGGCGCAGGAACTCGCACACAAGCTGCTCCGTCTGCACAACAAATTTGAGATCACCGGAACGTTTACGTTCCCCGGAGATCCCAGGCTTGCCGCAGGAAACACGGTGGAACTTTGTGATTTCGGGTTTGGCGATGGTAAGTACATCGTCAAGTCCGCAAAACACAGCATATCTTCTAGCGGCTATACTACGCAGGTCACCCTGAGAAAGTGCCTTTCGGAAAGCGAGAGCACGAGCGGCGGCAAGACGGACAGCAGTGATGAGATACAGGAGCTGGCTATGCAGGTAATCCGTGGCGAATGGGACGTATATCCCAAGCGCAAAGAACTGCTTGAAGCCGCTGGACACAGCTATGAGCAGGTGCAGGCGCGGGTAAATCAGATACTTTACGGAGGTTGACATGTTTAGAATCGGAACGGTCACCGTTGTGGACGTTAAAAAGCGAATGGCAAGGGTCAGGTTTCCCGATGTGGACATCGTTTCGGACTGGCTGCCTGTCCTCAATCATTCATCGTTAGTGACGTTTGCGCTGAAATCGGATGGAAAAGCGTGGACTATCAGTGAGAAACACGCGTCAGCCGACCGGGAGCTGAACAGCGGCGCGGAATACACCAAGAGCCACCCTGATGAGATCAGCGGGAAGTCGCCGGACATCGAATGTGCAGGCGGCTGTGTGCACACGCATGAAATCACGGTTAAGATATACGGCTGGTTGCCGTTTATCGGTCAGACTGTGGTGTGCGAATACAACGATGAATTCAACGGCGACGGCATTATCATGGGAGGTTTGACGTGAAAGTCGGCAGTCTTGGGAAAGTTGTTTTCACAGTTTCAACAAACAAAGTTGAAACTTTTTCGGGCTTGAAAATAAGCAGTTCCGCGTCTTACGGAAGTCACAAGCGGCATTGCGGGAATGAGATCATTGAGTTCACGGGAAATGACGCGGATACAGTTTCTTTTAACATGACGCTTTCGCAGATTCTTGGCGTTAAAGTCGCTGAGGAGCTGGATAAGCTGAAAAAGTACAAAAAGACCGGCAAAACGCTTAAATTCGTGATCGGCAAGAGGGTGATAGGCAACTATCGCTGGGTAATCACCAAACTGAACGTTACCGAGGAAATCTACGGCAAGAAGTCGGAGCTTATAACCGCTGGCGTAGCGATAACACTCAAAGAATACAACAAGTAAGGGGGCGGAACAATGTCGTACAAGGTCAGCGCCGCCGATGGCTGTTCGCTTTCCTTGCAGCAGGACAGCGAGCTGTTTTCCATGCTGCAGAACATCGCGCTACTGCTGAACACAAAGCGTGGCACGGTACCCATGCACCGTGAATTCGGGCTGCCTATGGAGTTTGTGGATAAGCCGATTGACGCGGCGGAGGCGATAGCGTTCGTGGAAATATCGGACGCGCTTGAAGAATTTGAGCCGCGTGCCAGACTGGACGATGTGTACTTTGAAAAGTCGGCGGACGGGAAAATCAACTTAACGGTGGAGGTGAGCATAGCAGATGAGCAGAGCGACTGATTATCAGTTCGTATCTACTGACAGCGCGGAAGTCGTGGCAGACCTTACCGCAAAGTACGAAGAACTTACGGGACACACGCTGCTGCCATCGGACCCGGACAAGCTGTTTATTCAGTGGGTCGCCGGGATAATCATACAGCAGCGTATAATCGTAAATTACGCGGCAAATCAGAATCTGCCGTCCCGGGCGGTCGGTGAAAATCTCGACGCGCTCGGAGAAATGATATACAACGTGACAAGACCGGAAGCAAAGCCGGCGGAATGCGTTGTGCGGTTTACACTGTCAGCACCGCAGGAAACGGCGATACCGATACCCAAGGGTACAAGGGTCACCGACAGCAGCGGGGCGCTTATGTGGGCGACTGCCGAGGAAACAGCGGTCAATATCGGCGAGGTCACGGCTGATGTCCCGGTTATCTGTGAAACCGAGGGAACAGTCGGAAACGGGTATGCGCCCGGTCAGCTGAATACGCTTGTGGACGTCGATAATGTGATGTACTATTCTTCCTGCGCGAACACTGAAACGTCCCACAGCGGCGCTGAACGTGCGACCGATGAGGAATACTACGAACTAATGAGGGCGGGGCTTGAGGCTTTCAGCACAGCCGGCCCGAAAGGAGCGTATGAGTATCACGCAAAGGCGGTATCAACGGAAATAGCCGATGTCTGCGCGATAAATCCTGCGGACAAGCCGGGGTATGTCGATATTTTTGCAATAATGACAAGTGGTGAAATCGCCGACGATGGTACGAAAAACGCTATACTTGCCGCTTGCAGCGATGATAAAGTCAGACCGCTTACGGACGTTGTCGAGGTCCTTGACCCGCTTGTTGTGGAGTTCAGCGTAAATCTTACATACTATATCGACCGCAGTTCCCAGAAGTCGGCGGCTGAGATCGAGGCGGCAATAAGGAGCGCCGTTGACGAGTATGTGGACTGGCAGTGCGGCAGAATCGGACGGGACATAAATCCGTCACGGCTTATGTGGCTGCTTAAGGATTGCGGTGCAAAGCGCGTTGATATTAGGTCGCCCGTGTTCACTTCGCTTCGCGATGGCTCGGACCGCCTTGTTCCGCAGTTTGCGCATACCGACCGCGCAAAATCCGTGATTACAAACGGAGGGTATGAAGATGAGTAAGACATTAGCAAAAAAGGACGCGCTCCTTGCCGCTTTTCCGTATTCGCTTACCCGTGACACTGATAAGGTAAAGCTTGCCGACGCAGTCGCAGGTGAGCTTATTAAGACTGTTGCACAATCCGAGTATGCGGCTATCTTTCCGAGGATTGACGAACTACCGGAAGAGGTGCTCGATATTCTTGCCGCTGATTTCAAGATACAGTGGTATGAGGCAGATTCGTCAATTGAGAGCAAGCGGCAGGCAGTCAAGGAGTGTCTGCTTGTCCACAAATACAAAGGCACTAAGTATGCGGTTGAAACTGCTTTGCGGAGTATTTATGAAAATGTCCAGGTCGTTGAATGGAATCAATACAACGGTCCTCCTTTTCATTTCAAAATCTATATATGGAACAGCGGCAGCGACGAGGAGAAGCGCAAACGGGTCCTGGCCAAGGTAAATTACTATAAAAATATCCGTTCCGTGCTTGATGAAACAGTTTTCATTATTGACATCGACGCGAAAACAGGCGTTAATGTTAAGACTTTGATATGCGGCAAAATCAAGCATTTACGCGGTATAATTTACGACCCGCGTATTGCTGGAATCACTGCCGCTGCTGATGTCCATGCCGGGACCAAGCTGGGCGGCAAGGTAAAAACTATATATGCGGAGGTTAATGATGGCAACATGGAATGACAACGCAATAACGGATGTCGGGCTGGAACTGCTCGAACAATCCCTGACATCGGGCAAGGTGCTGACCTTGTCAAGAGCGGCCGTGGGCAGCGGGCATGTAGAATCCGCTGCACTCAAAGACCAGACAGAGCTTTCTTCGGCACTGTCTGATGTGACTGTACTGATTGCGGAACAGGTAAGGCTGGACGGCAGCAGTGGTTTGCAGCTCAAGCTGCAGATTCGCAATGACAGCTTATCGGAAGCCTGCACGTTTAAACAGGTCGGTGTTTATGCCTCTGACGGCGAAACAGAGGTACTGTTCGCGATATATCAGGATGCGAACGGCGAGGAAATACCGTCGTCGGTTGATTATCCGGACTTTATGGAGATATTCACGGCGGTTATCGCACTTTCGCAGACCTACGATGTTAATGTTAATGTCAGCAGTCTGGCGTTTGTAACTAGGGCTGAACTGGAGAAAAGGCTTGGTGACAAGTCGGATGTGGGGCATACTCACACTGTTGCTGATATCGCAGATTATGTGAATCCCGTAAATCCGTATCTGCTTATAAATCCTGATTTCCTGGTAAATCAGCGCGGGCAGAACGAGTATTCCAGCGGTTATACAGTGGACGGATGGTACATAGAGGGAAATAAATGCTCGGTAAGACCAAGTGTCGATGGCATACTTATTACATCAGCCATAAATGTAGATTCAAACTCTCATGCTTTTTGGCAGAAAATCGAAAATCCGCTTGCTCCCGGGAAATACACACTCTCTCTGAACGTCCTGGAAGTATCCGGTGTCTGGTCGGCGAGAATCCGCACTGTGAACGCTTCGGGGGATTACGTTGACAGCTACTATACTTCGGCGCTCCACGAGGGAGTGAACAAGGTATCGGTCGACCTTTCCGAGGGCGAGTACATTTCCGCAGTGTCCGTAGGAATTAACAAGGGCACCGAGGCCGGAAACTCCCTAAAACTCGCATGGGTCAAGCTAGAGGTTGGCGATGGCGCAACCCCGTTTGTGCCGCCTGACCCGGCTACGGAACTTGCGAAGTGCCAGAGGTATTTTACTATCTACAAGCACCAGAATGTAACGTCAAGCACTGATAAATGCACGATAGGCGTCGGATATGCGCTTACTAGCTCTATCATTTACGCATTGCTGCCAATTGCGGCAATGCGCAGCGGCGTTACTGCAACGATAAGCCACAGTGGGGTGTCGCTTATCAGCGGCGTAGATACCGTTGTAGATTATACCAGTGTTACGGCGTGGGAACAGACAGATAGCACAGTGCAATTTGTATTTGCCGTCAGCGGTCAAACACCGGGAACTGTTTACAGGCTGCGCCTTATGAACAGCAGCGCTTATCTGGCGGTATCTAAGGAATTATGAGGAGGAATGACATGGACGAATACAAAGTTTACGTCAGAACAGATTCTGGTGGGATAGTCACTGACATCAATTCCAGCGCGTTTGTTTCCGGCGATGGGTGGACAGAAATAGACTGCGGCGAGGGCGACAAGTTCCACCACGCGCAGGGGAATTACCTTGAGCGTGGACTTACCGACCCGGACGGAATCTACAATTACAAGCTTGCCGGCGGCGTTCCGGTGCTCCGTCCTGACACGGAGAAAGCACCCGAACGCGCCAGACTTGCGGCGGCGCTTGAAATCGCGGAACTCAAGCAGAAGCTTCGCGAAACCGACTACATTTCCGCTAAAATAGCGGAGGGCGCGGCGACCCGGGAAGAATACGCCGAAAAACTGGCTGAACGTGCAAAATGGCGTACTAGAATCAACGAATTGGAGGTTATGTAATGGAAAGCAGCATAATTGTAGCGCTTATAAGTGGCGCGGTCACAATATTCAACGTGATTTTTACCAGCATTTCCGCGCATAAGTCTGAAATCAAACGTCGCGCCGATGTTGAGGAAATCAGGCAGAATGACCGTTCAAAGCAGATAGAAAGCGGTTTGCAGTCGCTTCTCCGCGCGGAAATAATCCGTTCGCACGAAAAATACATGAATAAACAGTATTGTCCTGTTTACGCAAGGGAGGCTCTTACACTCATTTATGAGAGTTACCATGCGCTTGGGGGCAATGGAACAATGACGGAGCTGTATAATCAGGTTACTGCTCTGCCAACTGACAAGGAGGATAATCGTCATGAAAATTGATTGGAAACGTAAGCTGACCAGCCGTAAACTGTGGGTGGCAACAGCGGGATTTGTAGCAGGCTTGATCGTAGCTTTTGGCGGTTCAAGTGAAACTGCGGAGACCGTATCCGGCTGCATACTCAGCGGCGCGGCTGTCGTAGGCTATGTGATTGGCGAGGGACTCGCCGATGGAGGCCACAAGGACGGTGAAGAGTAATGGCTAAGTACGCAGGTATCGACATCAGTTACTGTCAGCCCGATGTTGATTACGCAGCGCTGAAGTCCGGGAAGATCCTTGGATATCCAATCA